>Ga0114933_10000751_pt1 | contig 38214 bp, 28 predicted proteins | sample 4SBtaG_FD_89691 | JGI IMG/M metagenome (GOLD analysis project Ga0114933, IMG submission 89691) | Deep subsurface microbial communities from Kolumbo volcano to uncover new lineages of life (NeLLi) - 4SBTROV12_W25 metaG | ecosystem: Environmental > Aquatic > Marine > Volcanic | place: Kolumbo... | reverse complement strand
GCATACTTCTCATTGATGGTAGTATCTTTTTATCGTAAACCAACTTGTAAACTTTATTTATTTCGTCTTTTAAATCAGGATATTGTTTTATATGCATTGATTTGTTTCTCGTAACCAATTCATACCAAGTTTCTCGCCTTTTCAATTCAGGTAAGTATCTTGCGTATTTCATATAAACTGTAATATCTGATAAAATTTGTGATGATATATCCATTTTATAACCTCCCACTTTTTGTAATTTTTAACTCATTTATAAATATCAACTCATCAATTTCTTTTTTAATTTTCATTATATTCTAACCCAAATCTTGATATTTTTGAGCCAATTGTTTTCTAACATATTCATCTTGATTGTCCATTTTACCCTGCTGTTCCTTACCATCCACAGTATTACCTTCATAAATGTCAATAGAACCATTATTAGTATTTACCTTAGCGGGGAAAGTTACACCATCCGGACCAAATCTATTTTTAATAACATGAAACCTACCAGTGTTAGCTATCTTATCACCAACCTTTCTACTCAATGACATAACAAAGTCAGCCGTCATAATTTTAGCATAACTTTCAGCTATCTTTTGAGCCTCAATTACATCTTCATCCAGTGCCGAACGATTTGCTTGACTCGCAGTCCAGCACGGTATTTCATACTCACCAGCTAACCCTCTCAAATCTTCATAAATGTTTCCAAGGACATGTCTAACTTCGGTGGTAAATTTATTTGTGTCTCGTAACAAATCAGCATAATCCAAAATAATTACATCGACACCATGTCCAAGGGTAATCATTCGCTGGAGATGAGCTCCTATCGTTTGGACTGAAGCTGTTTTAGTTGGGTAATACTTAATGACTAACTCACCATCTAACTGGTCTAATTTACTCTTAACATCATCTGTGTGGAACTTTAAATTTTGTGACGCATAACCACTGAAAACACTATCGTATCGTAAACCTACATAAGCATCATTTAATTCTAATGTGTAATGAACTACTTTTTTACCATCCTTAACTGCACCGGCTCCAATTGAACTCAATACCCACGATTTCCCAATACCGGCCGGTGCAACAATAACTCCAAGTTCCCCTGGCCCTAAACCACCATCAGTTAAATCATTAATTATTTCCCATGGAGTGCCAACTGTTTTTCTAGCTGATTCTTCATACCGCTCATCAAACATATCCAAGTAAATATGACCAATATCTCGTTCTGACCCAGCTTTTAACGCATCATCTACTAATGATTTGATACTCTCGTAATCACCACTTTGAATCAAATCTACTGATTGTATTATCGCATCTTTTATCTTTTGATTTTTACAAAAATCAAGGGTTTTTTCTTGGACAAATTCTAAATCCGAAGCTTCGAAATGTTTATATGCATTTTTTAAATCTTCTATTACAGATACGCGTAATATGTCATTTTCTTCCGAATCCAATGTTATTTTTAAAACTTCAAGTGTAGGTAATTTCTTATATTTAATGAAATATTTTTTTATCTCATCAACTAACCACTTATTAGCTTCTGATTCAAAATAACTTGGTTCTAATATATCACCAATTTGTTCCAAAAATTGTCTGTTGGTTAATAGTGAAGCTATCAGTTTAGCTTGAAATGAATGTCCGTACTGGTTTAAACTTATTTTATCTGTCATTATGGTTTGTAGCTATTATATTTAATTTATTAAATGTTTCCGCTAACCAACTATCTAAATTCATAATAGCTGATTGAGCTTTATCTTCTAGCATCATTTTCTGAAACTCATATTTTATCATTTTTATATCTGTATCGGCTAGTAAATGTTGTATCTCTAATTTTGACTTACCACTTATATCAACATCATCTAATTGCATCAACCTATAATTACGGTTAATTATATCAGTATCAAATCCCTCAGCAATTAAATCATCAGGAGTCACTTTTATATCTCCCAATATTTTAGGAACCTTTTTGATTAAAGTTTTCAAACCAAAACCTTTTATACCAGGTACATTATCAGATTTATCACCATCGACCACTCTATACATCACAAAATTATGGGATGGGACTTGAAATTCTTCCTTGACAACTTCTGGTGTGTACAACTTCTTTTTAGTAGGGCTCCAAACGCTTATTCTATCATTTACCAATTGGATAAAATCTTTGTCAGTGGACATTAGTATTATTTCACTCGATTTTAATAGATTTTTTGATAAATACGCCATAGTATCATCAGCTTCAATATTTTCAACCATCATAGTAGTTACTGGTAAATTACTTAGATATTCAACTAACCGTGTGATTTGGAACCTCATAGATTGTTGCTCATCATCAATAGAATTAAAATCATACACTCGGTTAAATCTATGTTTAACTTTGCGATTAGCTTTATATTCTGGATATAGTTTTCTGCGGCGTTGTGAACCACCTTTACCATCAAATACTACAATACATCGAGTAGGGTTGTGCATCTTAATAGCATACCCGATTGACTTCAAAAAACCAGTCATTCCACCAATATGGACACCATCATCATTTGTAGCAGGATTAACCACAAAACACCTAATGAAGGTATTCAGTCCATCAATTATTAACACCCGGTCATCAAGATTTATATTTTCATCTTCCGGTTTTTTAATATTTTCTAATATACTTAAATACCTCTCATTCTTCTGCATTAGTATCATCCACTTTTACATCATCAATACCTATATTGTCCTGATATTTTAATATAACTTTGTCACATATTTGGTGGTATAACCAATCCTTCATAGCGGGGTCTTTTTCAAGAACACTTTCAAAGTCCTTTGAAAGAAATTTAATATCTTCACCATTATAGTGCAAAGTATACCAAGCTCCTCCAATCTTACATATCCCGTGCTCTTTCATTTTCTCTAACCAATTTCCATAGTTGTCAATACCTCTATCAAAATACATTGTATAGTCGGTATGGCGTAATGGTGGTCCTAATCTGTTTTTAACTATTTGGGCTCTAACTTTCATACCCAAAACATTATTTTTCTTGTCTTTTAACTGACCCATATTCTTTAATCGAATACGAGTCGATGCGTGGAATGGTAATGCCTTACCTCCAGAAGTAGTCCACGGGTCACCGAACATAACACCAAGTTTCTGTCTAAGTTGATTTGTGAACACAAGAGCCACTCGCTCCCTACCTATCATCTGAGTAACTTTCCGCATTGCCTTACTTATGACAATTGCTTTTGATGTAGCCCAACCATCTTTTCCATAATCAGCTTCCATTTCTACTTTTGTAGAAGCAGCTGCTAAACTATCAACTAAAATAGTGACCAATCGGTCTTTGTCTGATTCGCGGATTTTAATTATAATTGATTCTATAATTTCAAAAATGTCCTCTACTGTTTCAGTATGCAAATATAACATATTTTCTAAATCTACACCTATAGCTTGTAAAAATTCTCTACTAACTGAGGTTTCAGTATCAATATAAACTGCCACACCACCCTTCTTCTGAGTTTCTGCTAGTAAATGAGCTCCAAGTAAAGATTTACCACTTGATTCTAAACCATTAATTTCTGTAATACGGCCTACCGCAATTCCTCCATCTGGTTTATTGGCTATTGCTAAATCTAACATATCTGAACCAGTTGAAATGAAATCTTTTATATCGGTGGGGCTTGTATCAGTACCATCAAGAAAAAATGCTACTTTATTACCCTTAAATTTTTTATTTAAATCACCAGCAATAATACTGGCTAAATCGTCTCTAACTGACATATAATATCTCCTAATGGGATAAATAAGTGGAATTTATAGTTAAGCTATTACCATACACCATCGAAGGAATCGTGGTCCAAGTTACCAGAAACCCCACTTATTTAGTTTATGTGGTTTTAATTATTAAACAAGTCATCAAACGCGTCAGCTACTTTTTCTTTTTTCTCCGTAGCATCAACAATTGGATTGGTAGTTTCTTGTGTTTGATTTCCAGTATTACCAGTTTCATTAGAACCCTCATCGGTAGGATTAAGGTAATTATTCAGTACATCTTTTAAATCATCATACGATAATTCCTGATATATATCAGTAATTTTCTGTTGATTATCAAACATACCTTTTAACTTCTCTTTGTCCTCAATAATCGGAGTTTGATTTGGTTTGACTCTGATTGATGTTGATGGAAAGCTAGCTCCTGTTTCTTCTGCAGTTTTAAATTCTACTGCAATATCACGACCAGTCATTGGGTCTGCAATATCACCATAATCTGGGTCTGCTATAAAACCTAACAATTCTTGATAAACTGTTTTACCAAATCCCCAAAATCTAACTCCCTGTGATTCTTCGCCACGAACTACTACCGGAACGAATGTTCTCATCTTAGCATCCATTTTACGACCTAATCTCCAATCATCTTTATTACCAGTTTGCTTTAATTTGGTAGCAAATTCTTCAATCGGGTCTGGTCGACCAAATGAAATCGGTGAAAGGTAACTGCGTTTAGCTATGTCATAGTGGAAGTATAATTCAATAAAAGGATTGTCTTTATTGAATTTATAAGGTACTATTCTGACCACCTGTGTCCCAGGGGCTGGTTTCCATAAGTTAGAAGTTTTATTACTCGTATCCTTTAATTGGGATAACCTTTGCTTGATTGCGTTAATATCCATTGTACATCTCCATGTGTTATTTATTATTTATTAGTTACTAATTGTTATTTGTACCATTATCGGTACCCAATATAAATATAACAATTCTTTAAAAAATTTCAATATTTTAGGGGTCAGGTAGAAAGGAGTAAAACCCAACCCCTCTAGCATTGATGCTAGATAATTTATTATTTTGATAAAAATCTCTTATTCATAGTTTTTGCGATATCTACTACATTGGTAACATTCACAAATTCAGCGTCATTTCCATACATAGTTTTAAATGACGATACTCCATATGCCCTATCATAATTATCAGAGATGAAATAACTGAGAACCTTAATACCTTTGTCTCGCATTATACTTACCATCTTTTTAGTATGCTCATTAGCTCTTGTTCCAGAATAAGAAATGTCATTATTAAAAAACTGAGGAGCACCATCTGAATAATTAATGAAATAACTGTCCTGTGTATTTGAACTTGGAATCAAATCGTCCATTATAGCTTCAAAACATAACCCCTCTGGAGTTGTTCCACTAACACTAAGTGCTTTAAATAAAGTTTTAACTTTGACAAGCTTATCAACTCGTGAATCGTAACATACCAATATAAAAGGTACACTTGCATTGGAAGAATATCTACCAGTTGGACTATGTGTTGTTCTGATTGAAACAACCACATCAATGTTACCAGTCATATCAGCAGCTTTAATCATTGCCACCGCTGATGTCATTGCTTTATTCCATTTAGTTCCACTCATAGAACCAGAAGCATCTATTGATAAGTGAACAAACACTTTATTAAATTTATCAACAAAAGTCTGACTAAATACATTTGAATTTCCAAATCCAAGTTCAGCGATTAATCTTTTATCCAATCTACCAGAGTCTTTTCGAGTATATTTAGTAGTATTTTCCTCATTTCTAATTTGAAGTTTTTTACCTAAAACTGTTCCAATTCTTAAACCTTCTTCAACAAAATCATATTTATTCCACCTAGAAACACTATATGAACTCATATTACGCTTTGTAGCACAATCAAACTGGTCTGACTCAATAATAGCTCGTGTTAATTTTTTAACTACTAAACACCGTGTCCCGTTAGTATTACCTCCCCATGCACCGTCACCACTACCAACATTTTCATAACTCGCTTCAGCATCATCAATAACATTAATATCATTTAAATTCTTCTTTGACATTTTAGTTTTTTTAATATCACCATCTAAAAAGTTAGACTGTTTATTGAGTGCATTTTGGAGTTGTTTCTTCTGTGCATCAGTTAATTCTTTAGCTTCTGACCCATCATCATTAGTTGAAATACCACCACCATCTGAAGTTTCATCACCACCTTCATCTGAATTTTCATCTGAATTTCCTGTATTACCATCACCTCCACTTTGGAGTCCATCCGAAGTTCCTCCATCTGAAGTTTCATCATCTGAAGTTTTACCAGTACCTTCAATCGAAGAACCATTATGTACAACATTATCTAATATAATTCTGTAAATACTTTCGGCTACATTATAGGCATCTTCGGAAGTTTTCAGCCTCCCGATGTTCATAATATCAATAACACCCCAAATAGCTCTTAACCCTTTAAGAGCTCCTAACTGACGGTTATTGTTATGAAGATTGATAATTCTTCCTTCGTAACTTTCCCAAGTTTCCTCGCGTAAATCAGATGAAAGTAACATTTTATCAATAACTCTTGAATAAAAATATTTTTTATACATAGAATGATAATAACCTTTATACCCAGGAGAGGATTTAAAAATATAGTTATCAATCCGTCTGTCCTCAACATAGTTTAATAATGTTTTTAAGTGACCCAAAACTGTATATCGGTCAAACCCTTTCTTTTCAGCTAACACATAAACCTCAGCTGGAATATTAACTTCAAGATTTTTAAGGAAATTAAAATCCGAAAGTTTTATATGTGAACCTTCGTGAAGTGCCAAACCCACTGCAATATCAAAATTCTTCTCAGTCAAATTTGCCCCGATACAAACTGTCTTACCATCTGTATAACTCACATCATTACTATTGAAAGTCACTGGAATAGACTCACCAGTAACAATATTAACAAAATTACCAATCGCTCTCTTATATCCAGCTAACTGGACTAAATCTTTTCCAGGAGCTCCAGTTGCTCCAAATAACTCATTGTATTCATCATTCCCACTATCCATCCAAAATGACGAATATTGAGTTGATGTAGTAGCTTTTTTGACAGCGTTTTTAAATACAAAACCTCTATTATCTTTTAGTGTGTTGTTAAACATTAAATCCTTTCGTGTTTTTTTCTCGTTTTTTATCATATAATAATATACGAACCTTTTGGTATGCAAACCTAAGGATTTCTGAAATTAAATTGTAACCATTTGTAACAACTCTATTCATAAACTCCTTTTGTATTATTTGTCTCACTATGTAATATAGTGACATTTCGGTATGCCATACAAGTCTTTTTATTTTTATATTCCCTTTTTTTATCATTTATCATACTATATAATATAAGGGTTTTTTGGTACCTAAGTCAAGGATTATTTTTGTGTTTTCCAAGTTGTTACATCTATTATTGAATAAATGTGAGTGTGGATATGGTTGAGGTCATTATCTTCGGAAACCAGTAGTAATGAATTACTATAATTATTCCAAGGTATCTCAAATGATTTATCTAAAACACCATTGTTTAATTTTCGGATTATGCAATTTAGTGCATTGATTGTATATAAACTATTTGTCTGTTTTTTTCTATGTAACGAGATTGTATTGTCTAAAAATTTCCCAATATTAACGGCATCTACATTATAAGTACATATCAGCTGGTCTCTGTCATCTTCATCTTGAAATACATAAATTTTGTTAAATATAATATCATAAGCATCTATTATGGTTGATAGAGTAGTATTTAATTTACCACTTTCTGTGAATGTGCATAATAATTGAGTTCTCATTTTATTTCCTAAATGCCCCCAATATGGCAGACCAATCTTTAGCTACTAATTTATATTTTGATTTTGCGTCTGGTACGCCATTCATCTGTCCTTTAGCAAACCTAATAACAACTGTTATTTCACCAACAACACCTGCACTTACAGTTCCAACTTGTAATACAAATTCAAAATCTGATTTATTTGTATTTATATGATAATCCATTGTAAATTCTGTTTCATCAAAAGTTTTATCATATAAAGTTTCACTCGGTATAAACCAAAATGTTTGACCTTTATTGGCCGCATAAAACATACTTGTCTTTCCAATACTTAATTGTCGCTTAAATAAATCGTGCAAACCACTATATATTTTATCTTCATTCTCTTTTAAAAAATGACCAAATATATCTTTAAATCCTTCTACCCTTACTGTAATCCAATCACTCCATTTAGTACCATGATATTTTTCTTGAAGTTTACGACAAAAATATTTAAATGTTTTATGTTTAGATTCTTTCTTTTTCTGTACAGGCCACCCGAGAGCATCAATTAATATATCATATTCATCTGCAGTTATTTTTTCCGATTGATAAGCACTCCAAGTTGTTTTAGAATGTTTTTTAAATATATTTTTAGCTTTTTGTTTATTTTCTCCATAAATTTTAGAATTAAATAATTTTGTTACAAGTGTTATCCAATCTTTAGTCATATAGTCAAATGAACCCGTATAATTCTTTACAAAAGAATCACCAGTCATTGTACCCAACCCTAAAGTCTTTATAAATGTACCTATAGTTAAATTTTTGAGTTGCCCAACTCCATATTTTAATGAAATCCCAACTTTTCCATATTTACTACCAAAATCTCCAGCTATATCAGCTGCTCCATAGTCTGAACTGTCATTAGTTGGACCTGTCCACATACATTTTCCCGTACATTTACCTAAATTATATATTATATACATAGCAGTACTTTTAGCGTCAGCAACTATTTTTGACTTGGGTTTCATCGACTTGTCAAAAAAGGATTTTCCACTTTTATTAGTATAAACACTATTATTTATATCATCACCTACAAGACTTGTACCATTAGTAGTTGCTTGACAATATTTTAATGCGGGTATCAAATCAGCACCTGTTGTGATTGTACCAGGGCTCCAACCACCAACAATAGCACCAGTTATAAATTCATGATAAAATGTAGTAGCTGAGGTATCACCTTCTAAAATTAATTGTTTTTTAGGTAAATCATATAACAATTCCAATGGATAATTTAATTCTTTCATAACTTCTACTAATTTATCCTTATGGTGGGCATTAGTTAAATCTGGTTTCCCATTAGGAACTCGATAAGCCCATTCTCTTACTATTTCATCATAATCAATTAACATTCAACTTCTCCGTTATATTTACCATATCGTTATAATTTATCCCTCTCGATATTTTAACTGGGAACTTAGCACTTCCTTCAATCGTGTTTTTAATCTTCAATAAAAACTCCTTACCATCTCTCATACAAAAATCAAAAAGGAATGAATCGTATTGGTACAATACTAATTTAGTTTCATAACCCTTCAACACTTTCTGTAGTTTAGAAATGACCTCCATATTATATTCTGTCTCATTCAATTGTATTAAATAATTGAACAACTTATTAGGATTCATATCCTGTAAATTATTTTTTCCTATTTTCCTATTATAAATATAAGATTTGACAGAAAACCTCTTATTATACTTTATCCAGTTACTATTAACATATTCAGTAACCAACCCAAAAAATGGTATAGTTGTCGCTATATCTTTGGGAATTCCACCATATAAATACTTAAAACTTAATTTTTTACTTTCTTCATAATCTACACCATATTGGTTTCCTAAATATTCGTGCACTGACCCATCAGGGAAATCATAGTTTACAATATCTGCTATTAATCTTAGATGATATGCATCATAGTCCATTTCAATTAAAAGTCCACTATCTTCAAATCGACTAACGAAGGGTTCTCTACTACCATCACTTCGGTTCATAGCTGAAAAATTTAACCCACCGTATTTGTTAGCTGGTCGTCCTGTCAATGTATATGGATTATAGCGTGTAAATACAAAGTTATCTTTTGAGATATGTCTTTGATATTTAAATGGTAATTTATCTCTATTAACTTTTAATCCAGACGATTCTATAAAACTTAAATTATCAATTACTACATCATTATATTTCAGAAAAGTACCAGTGCTATCACATACTGTCAATACCCTTTTCATTTTATCTTTTATTTCTATACAATATTCAAGGTGCTTATTCACTGGTATCAATTTATTAACATTGTTTACTCGGTGGTACTTTTGTTTAAAATAAGTATGAGCTGATGTGTTTATATCATCAAAACTAAGTGGGTTATTTGTATTTAAATAATATAACATACCTACATCAATTACATTATCCCAATGATAAATATGGTTCAATTCATTCTTATTATGGGTGTAAATAGTCATCTCATTCAATGAAGCCAGGTTTTTAGTTGATATACTCTGAGTTTCACTATGGTCAAAGCATATCAAAAAATCTGTATCACAATGTACATATAACAACGACAATGCGTTGTTTAACGGATGCTTGTATATGTCGGTGAATATAGGAACAATGTAACACTTTGAGTTTTTATTATTCCGAATAAATGCATCGAACTGGTGTTGTTTTTCTATAACTTTCATATAACCTTAATTTAAAACTTTTATAGCATGCAAACCAAGTGTTTTTATGGTTGATAAAATTCTAATAAATTCCCTAATTTCGATTGTATGCCTGGTAGTGTTTCTTCACTCAATTGTAATGTATCATGATTAGCTTCAGTTATACCTTTGTGGTATATACCCTGAGTATCAGTATGCCCTTGTATATTACCTCGAATTTTCCATATAATTTTTAGTACTATATAAAACGCATTATCTAACCCACTACCCATACTAGCCCATGAATTATATTGACCTTTACTTATTTCTATAATAGGAGATGTCGGAGAATTAGCTTGTCTAGCAAAATATCTAAATATAAAAGTGTTTTTATAATCTTTTTCTGTAGGTTCAGGTTGATATACTTTAGCGTGGTCAGTATCTCTCGAATATCCCTTATCGTCTAATAATTGTTTATATAATTTTATTTCTTCTTCATTCATTTATAAAGCACCTTGAGTTGGGTTAGCTATAGGACTAACTTCTTGAGCGGATTTATTTATAGGTGGTGGTATAGAAGCTCTCATTATACCATCGAACTCAGTTGTCCACCCAGTAGCACTTATGTCATGTGACACTCCCTTTACCATAAATACTACTCCACTTCTAAAATTATCGTGGTGCAGACTGTTGCGTGGTCTATAAGCGTTGGGTAAATAATCAGTACTGAATACATTACCGGGATATATTCCAGCGATTCCATCTATTTTCATTGATAATTCTAATGGTAAAATAAAATCAGTTTTATAAACTTTTCCTTCTTCAGGATTTTCAATTTCACCGTTTTCATTTGATTCACCAAATTGTATTTTCTTTTTCATAACTTCTATCTGATAAGCTGGTAGTATTTCGCCTAATTGGTATTCAGTAAAAGCCGCGTGTACAGCTCTCGTCACATGAGAAAACCCATTATCTATAACAGTAACTACATCAGCTACACTATCAGCTATGGCACCGGATGCACTTTTCACACCTTCCCACATGGTCGACCACATACTCTGTTCTTCGGGCGGGTCTTCTTCATTGGCTTTTGCTATTGCTTTTGCATCTGCCGACAGAGCAGCTTCTTTCCCCTTGTTAGATATTATTTTTTCTATTCCACTCAATTTAATTTCAGCGACACTCGGCGGGCCTCCACTCCATCCCATATTACTGTTTATATCTACAGCTAACTTGCCAGGTGGTGGTAACTCACCTGAAGCGTTTCCATAGTAACTTGTGGTTGTTCTATATAACGCATCTGGTAAAGTAAATCCACTGAGGAATTTATCTACTACTTCCTGTCGTTGGACTGCTGTTAAAGACTCAATATCTCCATCTTCAGGTTTAGGTGGGTTTTTATCCATCTGCACATCAACTTTATTAGAACCATACATAGCTGTTAACATAGCGGTTGAAGGTATTTTAGCTGTCAATGATTGATTTATAACTATGGTGTTATCGGAACGCCAGGTTGGGAAATAAAATACCTTAGTTGGGTCTGATGATGTACTTCGCATATTAGGGTCTAATAAATTTTGTACTGAATTGTCAACAACATTCATATCAACTACCCGCATATTAGTTTCAACAGCACTATCCTGTTGTAAACTGAAATTAAATATATCTCCACTTACACTATTGATACCTTCAAATAGTTTTTCCATACCTTCGGGCAAGGTGTTTACATCGTCAAAACAATCCATTATAAATTGAACATTCAATTTTATATTTCTCAGATAACCTCGGTCTTCGGGGAGTTTGGGTCTTCCCCCATCATCTCCTCTAAATATTTCAAAATCTCCGTAGTCCAATTCACCGGTTCCTGGAAATTGACAAATTCTTGAATCAGCTGTTCTTAATGCTGGATGATTTGAGCATTGTACCGACTCATAACTATATGGTGTATCACCGCCAGTACCACTATTATCTATAACATCAATACTCCTAACTGTATATTTTATTTGCCCGTCACCGGAAACTCTGCCTAAATATTTACTTAATACATTATCTTCAAAATAACCCCAACTTATAAATGCCAAAGTACCAAATTGGATATTTGTATCACGATATTCAATGTTTTTACCTGTATAGATGTCAGCATCTGATGTTGTAGGTCCATCATCAAATCCCCAAGTATCAATTACCGTACCAGGGTTTAAGTGTCTAAGTAATTCAAGTTTCATATTAGTAACATATTTTTTAAAATTAGACATACCCAATTTTTTCAATTCTTGCTTGGCTTCTTCGCTCATTTCAGTTTCATCTGCGGCGTCACTCATATCACTTCCGTCATTACCGACACCAGAAGTTATCATAGGAGTACCCTGTGATATTAATTCAGTTGAACAATCAAACCCTCCAGCATCGTTAGATGACCAGGAAAAATTCTTTATAACTCCACATACAACATCATAATTACCACCATTGTCTAATACTCTTTTTTTACCCTCAGTACTTGCTTTTCTAAACTCGGTGGGAGCGAATGATATAATTTCACCCGGGGCTAAACTCCAACCCCATTCTAACATCACCGACCCCCCTATTCGCATAAAATGACCATCTAATCGTTCTAATTGACTAAGTGACCAACATTGCCAATTTATTGTAGCACTTTTTAATGAACCATAAGTACCTTCAGTTTTACACGAAATACCTGTTATTCCAGGGAGTGGTTTATATGTTTCACCATAATCTTCGTCATATCCTTCTATCTTAGGTTCATATAAATCACTAAAACCAGCTGGTAATGTTCCATTGTTAGTCAACTCACCACCCATCAAAATTACAGGGGTTTTTGATTTAGCTTCGTCAATGGGTAACCCACCAGAAGTCATTTTTATCCAGACAGCTCTCGTGGATGTAGATTTAATAGAATCTCTTATATGTCCTTCCTGTGGCGAATCAGACATTTTACCGAAAAGTGTCTTTTGTACATTTTCATGGATAAAAGATAGAAACGATGAGCTTAAATTTTTTCCTGTCATAGTTACCTCGCGTTATTTAACTCGTCCATATCTCTGAGTATAGTTTCTATGTCTGCAGGTATTCTAATTTTTTGTCCCGTTGGTATGAAAAAAGTATCACCTGATAGATTATTAGCTTGAGATATAACCCACCATAAATTAGGATTACTATAATATTTATGAGCTAATAAATCAAGTCGATTTGTACCATCTTTCACAAATATAACTATATCTGAATTACTTGGGTGTATCTGTGGGTATAGGGTAGAATTATAAATTCTATTACTGGTAGTCTTATCTGTACTTTTACCAATTCTTGAATATCTATTAGCCATTTAAAACTCCTACTGTTGTAAGTTATCTATATTATAAAATTTAGGGTTACCTAAATCTGGTAAGTGATTACCTATAAACACAAATGTAGCCGATACTTCTATATACATAGGTAATCGTTGTCCCGGTGTAAGTTCCCACGGAGAGTTATCTATCGAACTGACATTAATTCCACTAAAATAACCAGCTTGGTCATGAATTATATCACCTACTGTTAATTTTATAAATGGAGCTACCATTCTATTACCTAAGCTTGCATTCGTTTCAGTATTACCTAAACTAGCATATGTAGGGTAATTTAAACCAACTAAAGTATTAGCCTTTTCCCAAAGAATTTTATGTTCTGCTTTTGAATTAGGTATTAATTTAAATTTTAAAGAAAATTGTCGTTTGGCCCCTTTATATACATGGACAGGGTCTGGTCTCCCTACATAATTAATCTCAGACCAGTCTGGAGTTATAGTGTCAGATATGTCATCAATATAAGCCCTTAATATAATCATCTGGTTTGTATTTAATATTTTAATTTTAAATGGTATTAAATCGTGGACACCTGTTACTGGTTCAGTACCATCATCGTTTAATTGTTGAATTTCTAATAAATTAATTTTATCACCTTCATATTTCCCACCGGGGTTCGGTCGACCAGATACTCCATATGATGTTTGTATTTCTACCTTTTTAGGTTGGCCATCAACTTCTATTGTTCGCTGTGATGTCCATTTACTTCTGTCATTTCTTGCTGCTACAATACCTCCATATAAATGAGCTCTGTATTTATCTACTAATTCCTCACCACCGCGGGTATGTAATGTTTCACCATCTTCATTAGCTTTCATAGTAAATGGAGTTTCCATTGATTCGTGTGACGGAGTTATATCTTGCATTATTTTATGGTCAGTAAAATCTGAACCTACGGGTTCGACACCGTCAGCATTTACTGAAACATCTTCGTCAGTTGATACCGCATCTATTACATTTCGCTGTGATTGTCTTATTCTCTTAGTCCACCATTTACTCAAATCATTTCTATTAGTTACAATACCAAGCCAGGACATAGGTCCATTCTGTTCCATAAATGGTTCATCTACATATGGTCGTTCTGTATTAGTAAAACTTTTTTTACGAATGTGGGGTGTAATATCCGCGTAGTGCTCATGTAACCCTATATTAGTCTGATAAGCTTTTTCAATATCGTCCTCACCAGTCTGTAAATCATCACTATATAACACTACGGTAGGTGCTAACATCCCTGTAAGACCTTCACCTTTATTTCTGTAATTTCTTATACCTCTAGCCCCTACACCACCGAGTACTCTCGACGCGTATATACCTAATGGATTAAATGTGTTTCCAGTTTTCAATTTGGTAATGATAGCTGATGGACTATAACTACCCAATGTTTCTCTGAATGTTTTAGGACCTTCGTATGCTGCACCCAATATTCTTTTAGTTAGAGCCGTCTCATTAGCTAAGAATAATAAACCTCGAGGGCTTAATGTATGTCGACCGTAAGCATATGCATCTTTCAATGAAAGTTTAAGACCCATAAAGTCAGCCATCCCTTTAACTAAATTCACTGCAGTTGCAACCTTTCCTTCTTGAGCAGGTGCTTCGTGCGGTCGTTTAATTATATGTGGTTCAGAAAAATATGCTGCTGTTCTTGGTCCACTAGCTCGCCGTTGAGCTTCAGCTGAAATTATTTCATATACAGAATCACCTAAATTTGACTGTATCTTTGACGAATTATATCTACTTGATATTGGTGTGTAGTCAATAGTAGTAGTACCAATTGTCCAGTTCGTTAATTCTGTTTTATTGGGAATACCCTTACCAAATTGTATATCTCCAAGTCCATTGTTCAATGGATGTGAGTGTTTGGTTGAATGCCATGCTATACGATTATCATTATTTTTGAAATCATCACCACCCATCGATGGTGGACTTGTCAACTTCTGTTGAATTTTACTGTTATTTTTTTTTGGTGTTGGTTTTTTCGCTGATAATCCTGTGGTTGGTATCGCGTCTTGTGTTACTAATGCCATCTATATCTCCTATCCGACTACCGGTCTCATTATACTACCACCCAACACTTCACCCACTTTTTTACCATCCATATTAATAACACCACCCTGTTCTACTAATGATATTAATCTATCTAATTTAGCTCCTAAATTTTCTCCCTCACTCGGTGATGTTGATGATGTTGACGATGATGTTTCTCCTTCTGAATGTTCGTTACTTGTAGTGAAACTCATAACTCCCATAGCTAACCCACCAATTGCTCCTAAAGCTAATATCACTGGTAACATTGGTGCAATTAGTGCTAGTCCAGCTGCTAACGAAACTAAACTTATTCCGAAGAGTGCAAACGCCCCTGCAAGTAATACGATATTACTGACATTGGTAGCTAATGGTATTATATGCTCACCTAAACCTTGAAGTCCCATAGTCAATAACATCATACCACCACCTATAGCCGTGACACCAACTCCGAGAACTATAAGAGCTCCACCAAGTGCTATAAAACCAGCTACCCCAGCGCCGAATATAAGAGCTCCTACACCAGTCATCATAAGAACCCCCAAACCAAATACTGCGGCCGTAAATGCTATCAGAGTAACTCCGACTAACGCTATTTGTCCATAATCTACATCAGACAACATTTGTAACCCAAACGCGAATGGGATTAATGAAGCTCCCATAATTACCATAGCTGCAGCTCCTACTATTAAATCACCAGACAACTTTGATATTCCAAATAATGCTGCTCCCATAATTCCTAATCCAGCTGCGGCTGCTATATATGGTCCAACATCGAGTGGCATTTCTTGAAGTGCCTTAGCAAACACGAATAACGCGGTCGATACCACTAATAACGCAGCTGCTCCTTTTAAAGCTTTTTTAGCATCGAAGTTCTTAAACATTCCTCCAGTTGGACTTTCAGTTGGACTTTCAGTTGTTTTTACTGAGTCTGATACTTTTGCCTTACCAAGTCCTAACATACTTTTTCCTTTTCCGGTAATTGATTTCATACCATCTTTCATCACACTAAACATTCCTTTTGCACTTTTTGTTGTAGCTTCTTGAGCTTTTTGTCCTGTTATTAACCAAGTAACGAAATTCTTAATTGCTTTTAATCCACCAACAGTTAAGTTTTTTACCATTCCAAGAGTATTTGACCTCCATAGTGTTAAAGCTACAACACCAGCAGTTAATCCTTTACCAATATCAGTATTTAACCATTTAGCTATGAGAGCAAGAGTAAAAGCTATACCCTCAATTATGAGTGCTATCGCTGAAAACACGGGTTTAAACACTTCTAATAAATTCATAGCTATAGCTGAAATTGAATTTTTCATCTCTGTAATAGGGCCTAAAACATCATTAACTTTCATCACTTCATCGAATGATAATCCTTGTGCTATAGCTTCTTGTGTACTCAATCTTCCAGCTTCTAAGTCTGCTATAAGTTCTTGGTTTTTAATCATCTTACCCATCTCACTAACTTCCATTCCCATAGCTTTAGCTAAAGCTGCTCTCTCGTGACCTCTCATTGATTCCCACTCAGCTGCCGTTCCAACTTGTTTAGTTATTTCAGCTCCCATTTCTGCAATTTTACCATCAAAAGCTAATTGTCTAGCTTTTTCTAAATTGATGTCTCTACCTAACAATGCTTCTGCTTCCATTTCATCATTTAATGATTGTTCTATGTTTAATAAACTGTCAGCCATCTTTACCATTGACGCTATATTTACACCCATCTTAGCCGCAAATACAGCTGCTTCTGCTAAATTCTCACCACCATCTTTTATATAGTTTGCGAATGATTCTGAATTAGTAGTCATATCTTTTATTACTTGTCCAGGAGCTACACCCGCTGCTTTAGCCAGTTCAGTACTAACTACCGCTAAGTGACCAGCTTCTTTAACTGTTATTCCAGCAGTCGCTGACATATTTTCAAGGAACTTTGCAGATTCATCAGCAGTCACTCCAAGAACTTTACTCATTTTAGAAACCATTTCAATATTTTCTGCAGTAGCTGCACTTAAACTACCCATCGTAGTTACTAATGCTGACGCCGCACTTAAAGATTCCGTATAAGTTTGTCCAACCGCTGCCATGTTTTTAGTAACATTCATAGCTGATTCTTCTAATGCTTTACTCTCACTAACAGTCAACCCAAGCCCTTGGCGAAAATCTTCTGCTGCTTTTTCCGTCGCTGCGAAGTGTGCTGCGGCAGCTGTTATTAATGTAACTAATAATACCATTGGATTTGAAACTATAGCACCAACAGTATGTAATATATCATTAAACTTTTTTTCCATATCTTTAAGTGGTTGTAGACCTTTAGTGATGGCATCGTGTTTGTAGTTCATTATTTCAGCTGATTCTTCTAACTTTTCCAATCCGTCTTTTTGTAGTTGTAAAGCTTGTTTTTTTGATATTAAATCCTGCATATCGTCACTTCTACCAGCTGCTTTAGCTTTAAGAATATCTGACTCTATTGTGTAAATTTCCTTATCTGTAGCTGCTATTTCAGTTTTATATGTTAAATTAGTATAATCTTCCGAACCAATTTGCTTTGACGCGGCTGCTTGTTCAAGAGTAAGTTCGGTTATTTTGTCAAAACCTTTAGCCATATCATCATTACCTTTTTTATAAGCGAACTGTGCTGCTTCAATAGCTCCAATTGCAATACTTGATAATTCCGTTTCGTGTACACCTAATTGTTTTACCTGTGATACTCTATATTCAGCATACTCTTCCGCCTTTTCTTCTATTTCCTTTTGTGATTTCTTCTGGAATTTATCAATGTCTTTTATAGCGTCAAAATATTGTTGCTTAAGCTCATCAGTTATTTTTTCACCTGCTTCCACCTTAGCATAATAGTCATCTACAAGTTTATTAGCTTTATCGAATGTTTGCTGCTGTGCATTCTGTTTAGCTTCAGCTATTCGTTTTTCAGCTTCAATGATTTCATCAGCTTTGTCATTAGATATAAATTGTCCCGAGGCGTCTCTTGGTTTTGGCATTTTTATTCTCTATTACAATCCGTATTTCTTTCTAAAAGCTGCAGAACTTCCTCCGGTGTAGGATTCTACACTTTTCTTAAATTTTTCAATGGATTTAGCTAATTCCGCTTCCATCGCTTTTAGCTTAGGGTCATTCTCTAATGCTTTTATGTTCTTCTGTCGTTGTCTGTTAATGATATTACCCATAATACCACTTACAAACTTAGTCATTAAACTTTCCCGTATAAGATTCTTTTTAGTCATTATATACCTCCGAAAATTTGTGAATAGGATAACTCATATATAAATATAATAAAATTGAAATTTATAGTTATCTATTAAACGAAGGTGGACTATGTGATGGTTTTTTGTTAGCTTTATTCATTTCTTCTTGCTCTGCTTTCTTTACTTTCTGTAATTGTTGTAAATAAAAGCGTCTTAAATTTACAGGCATACCATATACTTCATTAAAAGTAAACCCGCCATTTGAGAAATAACAAAGGCTGAATATTTGCTCGTGTAGTTGAGGTTTAACTTCAGGAGGAAGGCCAAAAAAAGCTGACGGTCATAGGAACCTGTACCTCCGTCTCTGTCCCATCTGGACTTGTGTAATTATATGATAAATCTACATCAGGTGCAATATTTTTTAAATGTGTTCTGAATGCTCTCGAATCTTGAGCCAAAAACTGAGTATCTACAAACTTATTTATAGAATTTTTTTCCGAATCACCATCAATAGATATTATAGCGCGTTTCATACGAGTTGTTATATCGTGCTCAATACCAGTAGCCTTAGTGAACTTTTTCATTTTTTTCAATTCTATATCAATTTCTTTCTCGTCTTTATGAGTCAGTATTTTAAATCCAAGTGTTTTTTTGGAAACTGGTAATTCAAATATAAACTCGTTGCTACCCTTAGTGTATTCAGAAAAATTAACTTCGTTGGTAGATAATTGGTTCAAATCAACAGAATCTTTGGTTTTTTCACCAGTAGTCGGGTCGTTAATCTCAAATTCATACTCAGGCCCATAACCTAATATACGAGCTGAAATTAATATTGCATTTTTATCACCAAGTAACAAGTCATCCATATTAATTGGTTGACCATCACCATTATCAATTATTAAAGCTTTTAATAATTCATCAAGTACGATACCTTTATTGATAAGATTTTTACTTGTAAGAATATCCTCCTCACGAGCTGTCATATATTTAATTCTAACTTTACCACTTGCGAGTGAATTATCGCTCGGATAAAAGTACCCTGTACTCGGTAAAGTAACAAGTTCAGTAGGAAATTCTAATTCTTTACTTAGTGGTTGTGCTGGTTTTGTCATGTGTAACTCCTATTATAATAACCGTTTCATATATATAAATATACAGAAATAAAAAAAAGTGGGAATAAATTATTCCCACTCTTAAATAGACGCTTAATAATTAATATTTAATTGTTAAAACTCTAATACCCAATAATCAGCTCGTAACCCAACAGTTACACCCATCATGTCAGCATCACTTGACCAATCTAACGCACCAAAGTCAGCTTCAGTTATAAATGTGTTTTTACCAGTCCATTGTTCTACAATATCTCCGGCTGGTCCTAATAATTTAATAGTAACATCTTTAACATAATTCTCATGGTAACCTTGAGCTCCTGTTATAGACTCATAACTAAGCCTACACCATTCCATTACAGCTTGTGCTGATGATGGTACTATCGGGTCCATCAATTCAATTGAGATAGCATCCCAACTCGCTTTACCTTGTGCATATCTCTTTGTATTTATATGGTCAATCGTCAGTTCCGCAAAGGTTAATTTAGGTCTTGATGATACCTTAATAACAAAAGATGGAATCCCCTCAATATACATAATAAACCTAGCTTTATGTTTTGGTTCATACGCTGTTGGAAATAGTTCATCTGGTTGAATGAAGTCTGCCATTTTAGTTCTCCTATAAATCTTTTAAATCTTTTAAATCCGTCACATATCTATCAACTCATATATAAATATAAAGTTTTGAAAAAAAAGTATTATTTAAAAACAAAAAACCCTCTAACTAAAGAGGGTTTTTATTACTACATTGAACTTTTATTTCCTAATTATTCAGGGAAAGTCGCTCCTGTAGGCATTACTGTGAAGTCCAATACAATAAACTCAGCTGTTCGTGTTGGTTGTAAGAAAATCTGTCCATATAAGACATTTCTATCAACTAAATCAGGAGTATTATTTGTATCATCCATAATCACTTTAAATGCACTTAAACCGCTATTTTGTTGAACACTTTCAAGGAAAGGATTAGCTATATTCAAGAATCTGGTTCGTGTCGATGCATTGTTCTGTTCAAATACTAAAAACCGTGAAGAAGCTGCTATAAACTTCTTAACTTTAATTAATAGCCTTCGTACATTAACTCTATCCAGCGCAGATGATTTCTTTTGTAGAGTCTTTTGGCCCCAACATACAACACCTTCCCCAGGGAAAGTTGCTAATGGATTAACACTCGATTCATACAAAGTATCTCTATTCGCATGTGTTAGTTTTCTCTCAGCCTGTATAGCCATATCAAGTCCACCTCTATTCAATCCTGCAGGTGCAAACCATTCGTGAGAAACTTTATCATTGAATGCAATAACACCAGCCATCATAGTTGATGGTGGTACCCATACATTTCTGCCAATCTGTGGTTCATTTACTTGAACCCACGGCCAGTACATTGCAGTATAATTAGAATCGTATGTTTCTGCTGCTGTAACTGCAGTTGATAGATTAGCTCCCTTGACTACTGGGTCTGCTACATAGAAAGTATCACCTCTCGCCTCTGCTACATCGATTGCTTTTGAAACAAGATGTGAAGCTATATCATTAGTAACACCTGGCATCAATATCATATTAATATCATATTCATCACCGTTTGCTATTAGATTTAGTGCACTTACGAATTGGTCACTACCAGTAGCTTTACCTAAAGTCAAATTAAAACCCTGCCATTCAGCCGATGCTGACGCGTCACCATAGAACTTATGTGGACCTGTTGTTTTCACACCATCATTACCACCTTGGAATGCACCGCCAATTGAACCACTACCAGTCTGAGGTAATGAACCACTATCAGCTGGAACTGTCACAGTACCATTTTCATCTAAATAATCAGGTGTTTGAGTTACATTAGCAACTCTAACATATTTTGACTTATTTACAAACTCACCAGTTGATTGTAAATATGTAGTACTACCATCAGTAGCTAATGTATTATACTGGTTACCTATTATTCGTTCTATATAATTATTTGAGGTAGGGTCAAGTGACAAATCGTTCCAAGTTTCTAACGGATTCTTTCTCTTTGAAGTATCTTTACCATTTCTAATAACTAAAGTGAATGTACCTTTTTTATCATTTCTACCTGCTATTTCCCATCGAATACTATCCTTTGTAGCTGATGCTAATGTATCATTGGTACCTATCGAACCACTATTATTCATTATAACACCATCTGCTAAAGTATGTAAATCAAATGAATTACCAGTGCCTACCGATTGTGTAATACTAGCCGATGCATTTGTTATACCATCACCTGCAATTCTCACTACTGTCAATTTACCAGCGTGCTGTAGATAATTCTTAGCTGCTATTGAAGTAAAATATGTATAATATTGACTTCCACTTTTAAAAGAATCACCAAACTTTGCTTGATATTCAGCGTATGATTCGACTACTGTAGGAACCAGATGTGGTCCTTTTACTGTCGGTCCTATCAACGCCGCGCCAATGTCTCCGACTGCTGCTGGTAAAAAAGAAGCATCTATCTCATTGGTGAATACGCCCGGACTTACAATTTTTTCTGCCATTGTTTTTCTCCCATAAATTTAAATTTGTTGTTAAATATCTCCTGTTAATCCTCAATGACTAACATCATCCAACCATATATAAATATCTATAAAATTTCTCAAAAAAAGAAATTACTTAATATTTATACTATTTTTTTAAATTATTTTGGAGCTCCTGTGGCTTCTGATTCAGTTTTGTCTGGATTTGGTGTGAAAACTCCTGTAGCTGGGTCAAGTTGACCCGGACCATATTTATCATTTAATGATTTGACAAATACTCGCTCGTTTTCTTGAGCTTTTTCGTATTCTTCTTCTATTGTATTTTCTGTATCCTGTAAGCTATCGAGTTGTTGCTCAAGTAAAATTCGTTGAACTTTAAGTTGACCAAAAGTAGCTTGGATGTTTTGATATGATTGTTGAAGACCACCTAATCGTTGTAGTTCCTCTTCTGTAAATTTGACTTCTTCTGTCATGTGTAACTCCTATTATATTGTTATAAGTTATATATATAAATATATAGTTTTTTCTGAAAATGTATTTTATTTTTATTATCTTGTATTATCTGACCGACATTTTTCATACCAATAAGTACCATCACTTACTAAAGTAATCGTATCTCCTGTAGTTCCAGCTGTCCAATTTGTACCACCTTGTAAAGTCAAATCACCAGTGTTACGGGCCCCACCGTGTGTAAAATCAGTATAACCATCCTTCAAAATGATAGTGACCTCTTGACCGGCTACACCACCAGTAAAAGATTTTATATTAGTTGTTCTGGTGTTTGCTGTTTTAAACATATTACCCTTTGAAACTGTTGGTGTTGTATCACTCGCACTAAAAGTAATAAGGGTTTCACCCATCGGACCATCTATTCTTGTTATGTGACCTGCAGTTATATTTCCAGTATCAATATTAGCAGTTCCATCGACATATAAATCTTTCCATTCTTTTGTAGATGAACCCAAATCATAAACATTGTCTGAATTTGGAATCAAACTTGAACTGATAACTCCAACTGAACCTGTATCGATATTAGCTGCTGTGAGATAACTCGATTCAAATACACTAGCAGATACTTCATTATATACATCAGTTAAATCATCTTCTATTTGTTGTAACATATAAAGAATTGGTTTGTTCGCTTCTAACATAGCCGAATCTAATAGGTGGTCACCATTAGCGAATGATGATGACATTTCATTAAACACACTACTGCTAATTGTAGTGGAAGTTGTCTGTACATCATCAACCATAGCATCACTACTTGTAACAAATAATCGTTTACTTTTTCGAGTTTCTTTTATATATAAATCGGTGTCTTGTCGTATTTCATTGGCCATTAATCATCTCCTAAAAACTGCCTTCATCTGTTGTATCATATTCCCAAACAGTAGTTGCTACAAAATAATTACTATTAGTGGATGTTCTTTCTACTGAAATCCCTAACCGCTCACCAGCACTAAATGTAGCTACGCTTCCTGAAAATCTAAATAAAGTACTTGTATCATCAACCATATCTACTGTAATTTCTTGGGTGGCTGATAGACTAAATATAACTCCACTATTATATGCACCAGTCCAAAACTTCACCGTAGTACTTCCAGGGTCGGTAGATTGGTTGTATAAAAGTACTTTTACTAATCTGCCCGCGTAGGGTGCTATCATCATGTGATATGCGGCTGCTGTAGTTCCTTCAGAAGTTGTACCTGCTAATGGAATCCATACTTTAGTAGAACTGTAACTATGATAGAATGCGCTATTTTTTATATCTTTTATTTTTCCAAAAAACTCACCACTTGAACTTATAACTGGTGTAGTTGAAGAATCATTATAGTAATTTCCACTTCCTGATATATCACCATTTACAGTTAAGGTTTTTGATGGTGATGTTGTATTTACTCCGAAATTACCGGCGTTATCAAATGCGTGTGTATCAGTACCACCATATCTAAATAATAATCCTCCCACTGGTGTAAATCCAGTTTTAGAAGTTGCTATCTCCCAATTTACATTTGACGAGTATAAATGAATAGATGATGATTGATTGGTGGCAGAACCTATTAATATTTTTTGATTTCCATTTGAACCGACACCACTGGATACAGTTCCAAATATCGATTCGCCACCGCTTCCGGATATGAATAGATTACCACTTCCTGATATGTCACCTTCTACTCTCACACCAACGGAAGAAGATAAATAAGTTGTACTATCATGCCATAGAGAACTACCACCACCACCAGCAGTTATTGAATCACCATTTAGTGTTAATGAGCCTGTTATATTAGCAGAACCTGTAAAATTATGAGTATCATCTAATGTATCACCAAATATTGTTGAACCACTTGAAAATGATTGTGTCATATGCGTGACAGAAGATGAAACTATATAATTTTGAGCGGTAATGTTTCCACCATCAATAATAAAATTATCAGTAGTAATAGATATTGACTTGCTATCTACTGTTAATACATTATGATGCGTAGATGAACCCGAAAATTCAATCGTTCCAGTTGCTGGTATAATTACTATATTTTTTCCCATTTATACTTCTCCTACATATAAATATATGTATTATTGGTTTTTAATGTGTTATAGGATAACCTTTAACATAAACACTACTACTAACATAATTTATCCCATATCTTACAGCTGAATATTCATCAGGGTCTAGCCTCGACGCTGTGTATGGTGTAGTACTGAGACCACCACCATAATCTGTCGGTATTGGGTCTGTGACTGGTGACTTGAATAAATTTCGATGTTTACCAAAGTGTATCGGGGACCCAATTATAACTTTTCCACTATTAATTTCCATTTTACCTGCAAATGGAGCTTTAGTGTTATTGGCACTAAAAAATGGACCAAAATATCTACCGTTATATTTCGCTGACGACTCATCAAAATATAGCGGGAGCCATCTCCCCCAGAAACAATTAAACCTAGAACCCGTATCTGTCGGTTCAGCTGTTATTGGGTGAGTTTCACCAGAGGCTGAGGTGGGTGGTACATTTAAATAATCATAACTATAATCTACTATAGCCAAGTTTAGCTCACCATTATCATTAAAATCATCAGTAGCTGATTGGTTTAGTCGGATGGTTTTAAATTCAAAATCTGGTAAATCATTGTCACTACTGACTAGCTCGGTTTTGGAAGCTGATACTTCAAATGGTTTACTATATGCTGACATACTCATATCAGTATCAAACTCAACACTCCATGATACAGAAGCGTGGATGTCGTCAGTAAACGGTAATACAGCAGCTTGATTATTATGTGGAATATGTCCCATGGGTACTTTAACACAAATAAATTTACTGATGGGGTTTATTGGACCAAACCTCCACATACCTCCACCAGCGTAAAGCCCCTCATAGGCAGTATTCGTATCAATAGAGAGTTCGCCTGAATCATTGAAACAGGTCAAATGTAACGATAAATCTGCAATTGCCTTGAACTGTGGTATATCTATCTGGGTGCGTGTTACTCGTATATAATACCTACGAAGGCTGTAGGATGTTATTCCATCATCATCTGTAACGGGTGGTATACAATGTGAGGCGGGGCCCCAACCAATCCACCCATTGGGTGTACCAGTGCTACTCCGCGTAACATTTTTATATCCCGAATGGTAGCCAGGTCCCGATGTATTTGTTGGAAACACCCTATACGAGGTTTGACCTAAGGTTGTATTGGCCACACTCGCACTATCCCTGACTCCTGCCCAGGTATCACTGCCATTAGCTCTAATGGAATAACCAAATACAGGTCTATTATCTACATAAGTAGCTTCATCACTATTTGCTCCGTCAAGTGCAGTCAATTTAGGAGCGGTAATTGAAGTATCGGAAGAGTCATTGTAGCTACCACTAACTCCACCATCTCTACTCCACATATTATGTGATGGATATAATATTATAGAACCCGATTCTAAACTCATTACACTTCAACCTCCAGTTTATCTATATCTTTTCTCTCACCATATACTACATAATGACAATATATTTTCCGTGTAGGTTTTTTACAACCTACCAATATTTCATTATTACGAATGTCTTTTACATATAAATTTTGGAATCTTCCGATAGGTGTTAAACTAACCGTTATTGTTCCTTTATCTACTAAGTGTACCCAATAATCTGGTAATGTTATTTTGTAATCACTTTTCAAAACTCCACGGACATATACACCATTTTCTGGTCCTTCAAGTGAGGCGTATTGTAATTGTTTACCTTCTTTTGATGGATGTGGAATTAAAAATGATTTTCTTGTCGCAGTTAAAACTCCGCTTATATCAACATCACCACCTACATTTATATTACTATCAACTGATAGATTTTCTACATAAACTGTCTCGTCAGCATCTGCAGTTTTGTTTCTCATACCTATAATCCAACTATCCGTTTTATTGGATATGACAGAGTTCCAACTACCAATAAATCCTGAGTTAGAATCTAAAATACTACCAGTTAATATGTTATTTTGACCCCCAACTATTACATTGTCAATTCCATCTGTTATCTGGTGTGAACTACCACCTATTATAATATTTCTATAATAAACTGAGGATGTTCTTTTGTAAATGGAAGACCCCCCAGAACCTAATATTAAATTACTATACCCAACAGACCCCGATACTTTAGAATTAATACTACCAAATATCATATTACCATAATCGTTAGCGTGGTTAGCTAAGTCAATACTATTGTTAAAACCTCCTAATATAGCAGAATGTTTTGATGCGGTTATTTCGTGGTTTATACCACCCTGAATAAAACTTGTATCTGAATTTAAAATTCTACTGGCCGTGGCTGCTACAATTGATGATTGTGGTGAATCAGTGGTAACATTCGTAACCCTATCAGTTATAATACCACCTTCCTTTGATACACTAAGCAAATCAACCGACCCCGATTTTATTTTTAAATCGTGAGTTATTGGGTCAACAAACATTTTAATTTCTCGTGAACCAGTTCTTATTCTAATATCTTTGTGGTTTACCGAAAATACATCATTTACTCTAAAAGTATTGTCTGTCCCCACACTCATTGTCACTTCATTAGCTGAAGAAGCTGAGTGCCTCATTATAAATCTACCATCAGGTTTCATCTTAAATACAGGAACTCCCAAATCATTCTGTATTCTGAGTAAATCAGTCTGACTTCCAGATAGGGAAGCTGATATGTGAAATGATGCTGATGGTTGTGTAGTTCCTAACCCAAATACTGGTGAATTTCCTCCCCAACCTATAACACCAGCACTTGATGATACAACTCCAGCTGAACTACTATATACATGCATTAGATTCATCCAAGCTCCACCGCTCGGAGCACTATGGAAAGTGTTGTCATACAGAGTTATTATAGAACTTGGTATTGGTTTACCATCCGCCCCTATTACTGTCACACCCACCGAATCGGTTATGTAGTCGAAATGACCGTGACCAGTAGTGTCGGCTGGTTTTCCACCACGAGTTATATCCATAACTTTCCTGTATTTGTAACCAAAAGATGCTATAACCTCATCACCAACTTCAGTGGTGACTGCTAATTTACCTTGTATATTACCCATACCACTCATATTACCTATATTGACATTACCCGAACCACTGAGATTTAAATCATTATCGTACATTATGTTAGACGACATATATAATCTATCCCACCGGTCTGTGTTGGTTCCTAAAGTATGAACTCCAGATACATTATTTGGGATTATATGACGACCGTACACATCACCACTTGCACTTATGTCACCTTCTATTCGTATATCAACAGATGAAGTTTGATAAGTAGTACCATCAAACCAATTACCAGTCCCACCACCTGAAAATACAGAACCATTTTTATAATATTCAGTTGCATATATAGTTCCACTTGAACTTATGTTTCCACTTGAACTTATGTTTCCAACTACATTTAAACTACCCATCGAACCAGTATCAGAATTTTGTAAATAAGTAGATAAATCTTGGTCACCAGTATTTGTACCACTTAAATTTGAACCTACTATTATCCCACTTGAACTTATGTTTCTACTTGCGGTTATATCCGTCACATTCAGATTATTAACTAACACGAGTTCACTAGCACTTATATAACCCGTAACTTCCAAATCACCATTACCAGATGAATCTATGTTAAAATATTCATAAGAATCACTAATAAATTTAGCTGTACCATATACATTTAATAATGGAGTGTCATCTACTCCTCCACTTATAGTTAAAGAACCAGTTAAAACTGATTGAGAAAAATGTATATGTTCGGTAGATTTTAAATTACCAAAACTAGCACTATTAAAATCTAAGTATGAGCCACTAGCATATTGAAATGATATTGATGGTATTCTAAATTCACCCGAACCTGATATATCAATACTACCTGTAAATTGGTGGATGTATTCTGATGCTGGACCCGCATCCTCTGGGTCATCTGCTCCGAATATTGTACTACCACTAAATGTAGATGATGAAAAATGACTCATTTCATTCACAACCGTATGTATTACTGACTTACTTTCAACAGTATCTACTACAAAATGAGCGAATGAAGCTGTTGTCGTACCAGAACCACTTAAATCTCCAGTAAATTCTATAGTACCATTACTCGCACTAATAAAGTTTGAAGATAAATTACCTATTACTAAATCTTTAAAGATTTCTACTGACCTATCACCTCTAAGTGTCATAACAGAGGCTGCAGAAGTCCTCATTACCAAATCATAATTAGGGTGCCATTCAAGGATTGCGTTATCTGAGTCATAGTCCCATTTCAATTCAACATACTCAGTCGCATGATATCCTTGAACTTTCAAGGTAGCGTCATCAGAACTATTTTGTATAGTTAAACTACTATTTACATATCCAGTTACACTCATATCACCATCAACGGTAAATAATGGTTCATCATCACCACTTCCTGAAATTAACAGAGAACCTGTCAATAGTGCACTTCCACTAAATGGAAATCCATTACCACTTCCACCACCACCATAACTTCCAGTATAATATAATCGACCTGAACCCGTATCTATTAATACAGTATTATATTGGTTTGTTTCCGCGGAACTTGCACTTGTGAAACTTATTCCACTTGCACTAAGATAAGATGATGAAATTGCTGTTGGAACTTGACCCGTTGGTCCTATGTAACGATAACCTTCAATCCAAAGTGGATGTTTATATCCACTTAAATCAGGTGCATCTTCTGCAGTAGCATGTCTAGCTATAAACAACCCACCTTTAAACGCATCGAAAATCCAACCTCCTAATTTATATCCTGTTGAAGTTGACGGAATATCATCGGGTATCTGACCAGTCGGTCCGGTATTAGTAGAATTTGTATATTTAATTGTAGATTTATATGCACCCCCAAATCTTTGAGGATTTATCCAGTTTCTTAATATCGCTGAAGAAGAATCAAATAGTAAACCTCTACTTAATTTAGTAGTAGCATAACCAGAATCATAAGTACCATCAACAGAATTTATATCCTCATGTAAAGACCCTGATTTGCCATAAGCATAGTAATATTGGTTATTAACTTCATTTAACATAGTCAATGGCATAACGATTTTTTCAACATTTGGATTATCAGTATCAGCATCTTCATCTGAAGAAGAAAAGCTACCGGACCATAAAGCAGTAACATCTCCCGATACATCTTCACTACGTGTTACCCAAGTTCTAACTCTCGCGTATGAGGGTGTACCAACTCTCTGTGGTTTTACATATCCATCAATTAATTCTTCAGCAAATATAGTATGAGCAGTATCAAATACTTCTTCATATTGTTGTTTACCCGAATCTTGGTTTAAAGTATTAAATACATGCTTAAACGCTGTAATTCGTTTTTCATATTCACTAAATCCTACATCACCTAAGGCCATTTATACTCTCACTATTATAAGTTTTTATTATCATATATTTCAACTTCTGATTTAATCTGTAACATAAATTTTTTAAATTCATCTAAAGATAGTATTTTACTTATATATGAATTTTTACTCGTAGTAATACTATATTCGCCTATTAAAAACTTTAATTCAACATTACTATTACTACTATTATATATTATTTTAAATAGTTCATTCTCCATAATAAATATCTCCTATTATATATATTAATTAATTTTCTACTATAGTTAAACTATTCATATGCATTCTACTACCAGTAGCATTATCTTTAAATCTAACTCTAACTAAGAATATTCCACCATTATAATCAGCAACCATAGTCCGTAAAGTAAAATTAATATGATGTTCAGTAGTTACACCACTACCTTCAGGAGCAGTAACTTCTTTATCTAAAAATGCGGTAGCTGTTCCCCAATCATCAGCTGCTGGATTAGTTCCTGCAGTTTCACCTCCAGTAACAACTCCCCATTTAGTTCCAGGAACACCAGTATTTCCTGTTCCTGCTGTAGTTGGAGTTCCAACTAATCTCATATCAATTCTAACAGGTAAAGTATCAATCCCAACTGCTGGTGGACCACCTGCCCAAATATCTGACTTTAATATACCATCTTCACCAGCACTTGTTCCTATTTTCATTTTATATGATGATTGTCCTGATGGGTCTGGTACACTTATTATTCTATAATAATATCTATCACCACTACCACTCGCATTAGAATAATCTGTAAATGTTGGGTTTGTAACTCTATTAGTTATTCCATCATATCGAGTATAATCAATAGTTGGATATACTAAAGCTCCATCATATCTAACTTGTAAATCAGTTGATTGTGAAATATTATTTGATGAAGTATAATCTGTTCTTTCTGAACCTGTCCACCAATTTAAAGCACCATCTTGTACAGGGTTACCTGATGCTGGGAAAAGGTTTCCAGGGTCATTTAACTCTACCAAATCAATTGCACTTTGACTTGTCCACCTATAATCTTCTTTACCAAAAAATTCTGATTCATCAGTATTTGATGTAATTGGTGTAAAATCATTTAACCATCTACCCACTGGAATTGAAGCTGATATAGGATTATGAGTCCAACTATTATTTCCATTATAAGTTCTGATTTGTGGTTTAATATCAAGTGTATAAACAATACCTTTCTTATCTGCTGGGTTAGATGGTAAAGTAGTATTTACCCAAGCAGTTATTTTATCAATACTACCACTTGAACCTGTTGTAGGAATTATGCTATCATAAGCTGTATCACTAAATACTAACCCGTCACGAGTGCTCGTACTTGTCAAATCGTGATACAATGTTGTATTATTATTTAAAGTTGAACCAGAATCTATTTCAATTTCATTGGCAGTATCTTCAGTAAATTCAACACCTGTAGTAGTAATAACTACAGCTGCTTGAGTTGAAGTGCTAGGGTCTCTATATGTTTTATTTGCTAAACCTAATAATCTATCTTTTAAAGATAATACAAGATGATTATTAGCTTGTGTAGTCTGTTTTCTGAAAAATGAAACACCAGATAAATAACTTTGAGTAATACTACCTACAGGGTCAAAACTCCAACTTATAATACCTGAGGTATCAATTGAAGCGGTTGTAATCCCATCATCATAATACCACTCAAATGGTTCTAAACTTTGTGTAGTTGTTCCATCAATAGAATGTGAAAATTCTAATATATTATATCCATCTCTCTGTTTGTTGTCTAATTCAAGTCTAGCTGCCCAACCTTGATAACCATTTGGATAATATCTGTCACCCCTATAAATACTTTGAGATACATTGTTAAACGGAGCTACTTTTGTAAGTATCAATCTTGATTTACCACTATCCCAACTTGCTGTACCATCACTCCAACCATTTTCATCATAACCTTCTAAACTTTGATTACCAGTTTTATCTGCTTCTACAAACTCTGCTTGTAAACTAGCATTAACTTTTTCAACACCATTAACTTTAACAATTAATGAACCTGTATCACCAAAATCATATGCTCTATCAGTATTAGTATAATTACCATTAAAATTGCTAGGAGTTGTAAATGACATTGTATAATTTGTTGGACCAGCTGATGTATCTTTTGCCATCATAACATTAGTAACAGTATTACCAGCTGGCTCATCACCTTTATAATAATCTAAACCTGTAGGTAGTGATGCTTTGTATAATCGAGCACTACCACCTATCGGTGGTATATTAATTCCTGCTGCTGCATATGTAGAAACTATAATGTGACTACTACCACCACTATTTGACCAATATTCACCATGTAATGTTCTTGGTTTAGCTGGAACGATATTAAATGTAAATGGATTATTTGATGATGTTCCGTTACCAGGCTCCGTATCACTACCAGTGACATAAATAGTATAACTTCCTACATCTGTTAAATCGTTTAACAGAGCTGTATCAATTTCCAATGAGGATGTATCTGCACTATTATTAGCGTCACCAGTTGTTGGATTAAACACTATATCAACAGTATCTGTTGCATCGTAATTGACTTCTAAATTTGCAGGGAATGTCAAAGTAGATAAAGATGTAGTTGGAGGTGCAATTGCACTTATACCTGAAACTATATCTACTGAAATATCAGCGCCCTCATAAGTTACATACTTAGCTAAATCTACACTTGAAGACCAATCGGTATCATCTGATGAAGTTTCTGGTACAGTATATACCGATGCTGATGGTGGTGGATTAACTGTAATTTCAGTACCACCTAAATGTGTTACAGTTACTAAACCACTATCAGTATTATGTAATACTGAATTATATGTGACTGTCGCTGTACTATTCAACTCAATAGGAACAAATGAAGATGTATAAAATACTGATTGTGAACTATGCACATTATAATCAAATTTGATTGAATTTGAAATCTCTGTAGAACCAGTATGTACTGTTACTTTATGGTTTCCACCAGAATATCCACCAATAGTAAATACACTTGAGGTATGATGTGGGCCAAATGGTTCTATTATATCTGCTAATACCCTAACACTAACTAATTGTTCTTGTGAAGGAATATTATAACCACTATTTGTAGCTTTAACAGTTTCAGTTACATTTTTTCCATGTAATAATGTTGTTACCCGTGAAGGTGTTCCTACACCACTTCCAGATATTGGAGTTTCGGCTTCTACTCTAATATTTTTAATTTGAGTATCGTCATGGTTATTTATTGTTAAAGAAGCAACTGTATCAGCTTTATCATCAAGTAACCCATCAGTATAAAATTCACCAACTGGTTGAGATGTATGGGATGCTGTTGAGTTCATATTGTAAGTACCTACAGTAAATGGAGTAACTGGAGTATTACCATACCAAGAACTTGTATAAGAAGCTGTATAATCATTATTTGTATTATAACCAGAACTTGATGTTTCAATATCACCAGTATCGGAACCAGATTTAAATATAAATGTTTTTAATACTGAATTATCTTTGTTTAATGTAAAGTCCATAGGTGTGTGTTGAGGTCCTTTTGGTTCAGTTATATCTACCAACACTCTAAATCTAACACAAGCTGAACCACTCCATAAATCCCCAATAGTGTCAGCTATTGTATCTTGTAATGTTGCTGTTTGTCCATATAATATAGTTTCTGTTCTTGAATCAGTACCTATACTTGAAGAATATGGAAATTGTTCTACTTCTACACTATAGTTTTCAACTTTAACATCTGGGGAAGCTGAAACTGCAGTATAATTCGTTGCTTGAGATATATCATCTAATATTGTTCTACCATTTTCATCACTTGGGTTGTGTAAAATATAAGTATCATTATCAGTAAAATGGAATTCCCAAGTATCTTGGTCAATACTATTATATGATGGAGCTAATGCTTCATTTATCCAAGATGAAGTATAAGATGCTGTAAGTCTGTTATTGTTATCATAACCCCAATTAATATTATAAGCCGATGAAGTATTAAAAGTTTTTGTAGTTCCATCACCAGTACCAGTATCACCGGTGTGTTGATTGTCTTTATTATACTTAATTGCAGTACTATGATGATGAAATCCAAATGGTTCTTCAACATCAACTAATATTCTAAATCGTGTAACAGATGAAGCTGTATATTCTGGATTATTTGGCCAATCTGAACCAGTAGATTCGGAAGTTGTTTTTCCATATAATATTGTTCTTTGTGCTGGAGTAAATGATGGATAATTCTGTCCAATTCCAGATTCACCAAATGTTTCTGTTTCTATTTTCAAATTTCTAATTTTTGTTTGTTCTGTATCATATACTATTAATGATGAAGTTTGACCCGATGTGGTCGTAAAACCACTCAAATCAGCTGGTGTATGTAAAATACTACCACTTAAATATGACCAAGTTGTCCCATCTGTATAACCTGAACTACTTAATTGCTGTCCAACCCAAGATGATGTATAAGAAGCTGTAAGTCTATTATTGCTATCATAACCAGAACTTGAATATCCCTCTGGGACATCAGTTGATGCTGTACTGAATGTAATTGAATCTGTTAGTGTCGATTCATTAGCAGTTTCAAAAGACTTCTCAAATCTTGATTCTGTATGATGTGGTCCGAAGGGTTCTGTTATTTTAGCTCTAACTCTAAATCTTGAAACTGATTGTGAAGCGTAATTTGATGCACTTGGATGAGTTGCAAAACTCATACTATCAGCTAATGAATAATGAGGAACACCATACAATATTTTCCTTGAACCCGATGTGGTAGTTACCTCAGAATACCCATAAGTTTCTGTTTCATAAACAATATCTTCAATTTGTGTCGGTGGTGTTTGACTTACTGATATGTGACATTCGGTTATGTATGAAGTATAATCATTTATATCTGCATTTGTCGGTGAAGTAAAAGTTGGTGTAAATGTATATTCACCTGGATTATACTTAAATTCTTTCCAAGATGATGTATATGACGCAGTTAATCTATAATTTTCATCTCTGCCCCAAGAGAAATCTATTGCCCCACTTGGATGAGATGTTGAACCAGTTTCAAAATAAAATGTATGACTATAATCACCACCAACTGCATCAATAGAAGCTGTAATTATAGTATGATGTGGGCCAAATGGTTCTTGAACTTTAGCTCTCAATCGTAATCTAACAACAGATTCACTTATATACTCATTTGACTTTTCGTACCCCTCTAAACTGGATGTTTCAGCAGTTAATAATGTAGTTGTATATCCATATAATATACTAGCCGTTCTCTCAGTATCAAGTTCATTTGTTAAATATGAACCACTTTCTACTTCTACTACAATATCTGATATTTCTATGACTGGGCAAGGATTAACTATTAGTTTACCCATATGGTCTGTATAATGAGTTGCTTTATAATGGTCATTGTTACCATGTTTAATATAAGTAGTGTAGTGTAATCTGTTACTCGCTACACTAAAGAAAGCTGTATGGTCCCCGAAAATAAATCCAGTAAATCCTTCACTCTCGGTAACTGCTGTATATGGTGTGTCGTGACCTATTTCTGTTGTATGATAAGTTGATGCTGTCTCTTGACTACCACTAAATCTAAAGTAATTAAATGTTTCAGCAGTATTAGTTGGAACACTTGAAGCACTTAAAATTCTAACAGTTGTAAAATGAGTGTCAGCTGTAGTATATCCCGGGGGTTCTGTAATATCTGCTGTTACTCGTAATCTGACTAATGATGCTGTATATTCGGTAGCTAAATCTGATGCTGTTTGGCGAGTTTCAACATCATCATATAGAATAGTTGTTTCATACGAACTTGTAACAATTCCACTATAACTACCAGATTCAAATTCAACTCTTATATTATCAATACTTGCCGTAGGTGGTGGAAATACAGACATTGTAAATGGAACTTCGTTTGGAGCTCCTTGACCAGTTGCTCCTTGAGCTACATTATTATCTAACATACCAATTCTAAATTCTTCATCTCGGTTAATTACTTGATTTAAAACTCTATTATTGTCAACCATGTCATAACTACTAACACTTGCAGTAAATACTAAGGATTCTTGTAATAAAGCTTCAGCTGTACCACCCGTTTCTTCATCACCGTCTGTATTAATAGAAGCTGTCCAAATTTTATCATTTAAAATGTCAGCTTGGTGGTGTCGCATTGTAAAAGTATAACTAGGTGTGTTGGTTCCATAATTTACTGCTGGATTACTTGTATCTCTACTCGCGGAATAAACCCTAATAAAATCATCAATGTTTGTATCTTCAGATGATGTAAAATGAGCTATCATTTCAATAGAATCTTCGTCATGTACCATAGACATAGTTAATGGACTACCTACTACCGAGCCAGTTGGAATAATAATAGTTGGAAGTTCATTAACGAATGACTTAATCGTAATAGTTGTGAATACTTGTTGTGTATCACCACCACTGCCAGTTTGAGCTCCATACACTAAATATCTATGAACTCCCGGTGCAAAATCATTTAAAGATGGTACTTGAATATATTCAGGGTCAGTTGCGTCATAAAGTGGGTCTCTGTTAGAAGCAGAATAATAACTTCTTGAACCACTATCAATTGTTGTAAATTTATCTGTTATTTTTACGAATGTATAATAATTTGGTAAGAAATTTGCCGATGATGTAGTTTCTATTCTAACTGATTCTACCGTGGCCAGACTTTCACCAGAACCTAATTGAATTACAATGTCTTCAGTTCTTGGGGTGGATTCAGATAGTGCAGAACCCGTACCTGCGAAGAATACTTTACCGACCCCTGTTAGTGCACTCCCATCTCCACTAAACGCCGATGCGATGATAGTGCCTTCTACATCAAAAGATTCAGACACCACAATCCCACTCTGGAATTTAGCTTCACTTCCAGATTGTATCCATGCACTACTCGTAAATTGATGTATTCCTGCCATTATAACTCACCCGGATTAATTGTTATTGTTGTCCCCTTAACTACCGTGGATTTTGATGCTGTCGTAACTCCTAACACTAAATATCTATAAACACCAGTAGATAGTCCCTCGACTATATATGTATCTTGTTTATTTAACCCATTATTAGAGCCCGAAGAAACTACATTCCACTCGTCATTTTTGTTTTCGATAAAAGTATAGTGATTTAAATCCCCACCCGAAGATGAAGCTGTTAATGTTATATCATGTAACCCCCCACTACCAGTAGCCCACTCATCAAACGCCATTGGTGTTCCTGAAGCTGAACCTACAAGCAATTGTATTCCGGCTCCATCAACTCCATCCAACGAACTACCATCTCCTTGGAATGTACCCACTATCGGTCCTACAGAATCTTCAATAGTAACATCACCTGTAACAGTAATTCCACTTTTAAAGGTAGCTTTTGATTCAGATACAATAAATAATGAACTTGAAAATTCCATCATTTAACCTCCTTTAACACAAAACTATATTTCTTCCCAGTCTTTCTATTGATTAAAAATAAATCTGTATCTCCTTCTTGGATAGTCCAACTACCGTGTGTACCATCAACTTCATTTCCACGATACTGCTCATTAGATAAATTTACATCACCAAAAAATGTATCTTGTGCATGGATGGACTTCCATTTATTTCCTCGCTGTCCCAAATCATGTTCAGCGTTCTCGTCAGGTATAATAGAACCAGATATAGTTATACTTCCACTTATTGATAGATTTTGAGTAACTTGATACCAGTCGGTAGTACCAACTTGATTAAATATTCCAGAACCACCTCCACCAGGAGTACTATTTAATGCGTAACTCGCTGTTAATGCATAACTCGAAGTAGTTGCATAACTTGAAGATTCAACATAACTCGAAGTAGTTGCATAACTTGAAGTAGTTGCGAAGCTTGAAGTCAATGAATAACTTGAAGATTCAACATAACTCGAAGTAGTTGCATAACTCGAAGTAGTTGCATAACTTGAAGTAG
>Ga0114933_10000747_pt1 | contig 38278 bp, 27 predicted proteins | sample 4SBtaG_FD_89691 | JGI IMG/M metagenome (GOLD analysis project Ga0114933, IMG submission 89691) | Deep subsurface microbial communities from Kolumbo volcano to uncover new lineages of life (NeLLi) - 4SBTROV12_W25 metaG | ecosystem: Environmental > Aquatic > Marine > Volcanic | place: Kolumbo... | reverse complement strand
ACGCCCCGGACTCTTTTGTTATCTCAATTAATTTTTTTCTTTTGCTATCCATTTTTATAAACGTTGTTTTTATAAATATATTTTAAAACATCTTTGCTTATAAAGCTCGTGTTGTTATTTTTTTTATACCCCGTAGAAGAAGCGTTTGATTTTACTTTATCTAAAACAACCACCTTGGATTCCCGGTATATTTCTTTCAGCTGACGGATCATATCACCATCAGCTTGTTCTCCTCTTTTCACGCAAACAGCAGTGACTTTTTTAAGAACTTCTTTTATATCCTTCCACTCGCTTATTCTTGTTAAAACGTCTTCTCCCAGTACAAGATACAAGGCAGAACCAGGATGTTTTTTTTCAATTTTAGCCAGTGTTTTTTTTGTATATGAAATCTCCTCTTCTTTTTCGTCTGCCATTATCTCAACATTTTCGGTTTTCCCAAAAACAACTTTTAACATTTCAACCCTGTGCTTAAAAGATGCTATTTTTTTGTCTTTTTTCATCCACGGGTTCCTCGCAGGAACAACATAAATTTTATATGGCCTTATTTCTTTTTTAACCGCGGCCACCACTTCTGAGTGCCCTTTGTGAACGGGGTCAAAAGTTCCTCCAAACACTCCTATCTTTTTTTTAGCTCCACTCAAGTTCTATTCTTCCTATTTTTACTATGTCGCCCGGTTTTATTTTCATTTCAAAAAGTTTTTTTGACACTCCTTTGTTGTGAAGCACTTTCATAAATTGAGCCATCACATCCCAGTGATCAAGGTTTACTCTTTCTGCTATCCTTATAACTTGCTGGTGTTTAACAACAAATTCTTCGCCCACTTTTTCTACCAGCTCTTTTTCTTCTCCTATTTTTATAACATCAGGGTCTTCGTCTTCTTCGTTAAAAGGGATTGCTGGTTTTTCGGCAAACTTCTCTATGCATTTTTTTATTTCTTCCACATCTTTTGCCATAAAATCAAAGTTTTAATTCCTCATTTAAATAAGATTTAACTATTATTATTTTTTTGTCATCAAAAATGTTTGGTTTTATTTTTTTAATGGTTTCAACGGTGTTGTCCTCTTCGTTTTCCTTTATAAAAACAAAAACCTTACATCTTTCAGTGTGTTTTAAGTTTTGTTTTCCTAAATTGTTTTCTTTGTCTTCTATCCCTGGCACTTCTATTATTTTATATTGCCTTTTTACTGTTTCTATAATTCCTGTTTCTATAGAAGTTGTTGTGTATGGGTAGTTTTTTATATTTGGTTTTGCGTTTGTTATTTTTGACAACAAATAAGACTTTCCTGTGTTCGGTTTTCCTATTATTGCTACATCACTTTCCATAATAAAGTCTATTTCTATAAGTGTTTCTTTATTGCCTTCCCCTTTTTCTGCAAGCAACGGGTATTGTATTACTGAGTTAGCCATTTTTGCGTTTCCTCTGCCTCCCTTACCTCCTTCTAGTATTGTTTTCTTTTCTTCTTTTAATATTTCATAAATTTTCTTTTTGTCTTTTCCTTTCACTTCGTATATTACGGTTCCTATTGGAAGTCTTATTGTTTTATCTTTCCCTTTTCTTCCTTTTTTATTTCCAGCGCTTCCAGGAAATCCGTTTTCAGCTTTTATTTTTTTTATATAAGAAACATCTTTCAGTGATGTTATATTTTTATTCCCTTTTAAAATAATATTCCCTCCATCTCCTCCATCTCCTCCGTCTGGCCCTCCACGCGGTATGAATTTTTTCCTCACACCACTTATCGCACCATCTCCACCGGACCCAGATATTATTAATAGTTTTGTATTATCTTTCATATTTTTTAATAATAGTAATAATCATGTTTATATGTTGGTATTTATATATAATAACAGGGATTGGTCTTAATTTTTAAGTTTAAACACTGTGGATAACCATACCTCGGATTGTTATTATTTGTATTAAAAACACACTAAATTAAAACTAACACCATTTATCAACAAAGTTATTAACAAATAAAAGTGATTACTTTTTCAGAGTACAGTGAAGCTTTAATATTATCCCTGGTTTTTGCAGGGGTCTCTTTTGCCGCGGCTGTAATATTAGAAATTCTAATAAAAACCAAATTTAAGGCAGGGAAAAATAAAAATTCGGCCCTTTTTAAGCGAATAGGATTTGTAACCGGCGGGCCCTTGGTTGTGTTTTTAATTTTATCTGGAATTGTTTGGGCTGTTTCTTTTGTTAATACCCTTGCCGGAGAAACCGTGTTAGAAAAAAACGAGATGGACTGGCTAAAAGAAATACTTTTTACTTCTTGGGAAGTTATGTTAATCCTGTTGTTTATAGTTTGCGCAGCAAGGATAACAAACGTTCTTCTTGATTGGTATTTAAGAAAGATTGCAAGAAGAACCCTAACTGACTTTGACGACAAAGTAATTCCCCCGCTTAAAAGAGTATTACCAATCGCAATTTATTCTATTGGAGCTATTAGGCTTTTGGATTATTTTGGTTTTTCTATCAGCCCAATTTTAACGGGGTTGGGAATAGGGGGAATAGCAGTTGCGTTAGCAATACAGCGACCTCTTGGTAATTTTTTTGCAGGGACATCTGTGTTAACAGAGGGCGCGCTAAAAGAAGAAGACTTTATAGAAATAGAGGGTGGAATTGCTGGTTATGTTTCAAGCGTAGGTTGGAGAAGTACAAAAATAAGAGATCGTTTTAATAACCTGGTGATTATTCCAAATTCTAAAATGGCAGAAAGTGTGGTTACTAATTTTTATAGCCCTGAAACAGCTATTAATCTTATTATTACATCGGGGGTTGCTTATGAAGAAAATTTAGAAAAAGTAGAGAAAGTGGTGTATGAATCATTAAACGCATTGATTAAAACCTCAGAATATGTGGCCCTAGACACGGAGCCCAGGTTTGGGTTTTCTGAGTTTGGAGATTCCAATATAAATTTCTGGGTTTTTATGCAGGCGAAAGATTGGCCTTCTTCTTTTCAGCTTAAAAGTGAAATAATTAAAATAATTCATAAAAATTTTGAAAAAAATAATATAGTAATAAACTACCCAACCAGAAGAATTATAAATGACAAATAAATACTTTAATTCTTTTGCCCGAGCCTTTGCTCCTTTTAGGCATAAAGATTTTGTTTTTTTGTGGGTTTCGGGAATAACCTCAGGTGTGACCATGTCGATGAAAATGTTAATTTCAACACAATGGTTGTATAACGAAACAAGTTCCTCTGTTTTGGTTGGCATGCTTGGGCTAGCTCAGCTTTTCCAAATGCCGGTTGTGTTGTTTGGGGGAGTGATGGCAGATTCTTCTGACAGAAAAAAATTAATGATTTATACCCAGTTTGTCTCGTTTGTTATGTTGTTTGCTTTAGCAATATTTGCACAAGCAGGAGCCTTGGCACCGTGGCATGTGTTTGGTGTAATTGTTGTAACTGGAATCACTTCTATGCTTGGAAATTCTAGTAGGCCAGCCATGTTGCCTCGTGTTATTCCAAAAGAAAATATTACAGAGGCTATTAGTCTAAGTTCAGCCTCTTTTCAGGTTTCTGCAATTGTGTCCCCGTTAATTTTTTGGAAAACTTTTGAGTACCTAGGTCCCGCGGGATCTTTTTATGTTGCTGCCATTTTTGGATTGATTAGCTTTATATCCCCCATGTTTATTAAAGTTAGTGGCGAAACGGAAAACAATAACAAAGTAAATGCATGGGAGTCCATAAAAGACGGATATGATTTTATCTTGAAACACCCTATTTTGCCTGGTCTGTATTTACTAGATGTTTGTGTAACAATTTTTAGCTTCTACAGAAATCTTTTTCCTGTTTTTTCAAAAGAATTATATTCAAGAGGTGTTGATGGAACAGGGTTGTTAAATGCTTTTAATTCATTGGGAACAATAATTGGTGCCAGTATTGTTATGTTTACTTCTAAAATAAAACACAAAGGAAGAATAGTTTTATTTGCGACGTTTTTGTATTCTTTGTTTTTAATGATGTTTGGACTAAGTAGCCAATTATGGATGGGGCTTTTGATTGTATTGTGCCTGGGATTAACAGACGGGATTTCCATGGTTACAAGACAAGCGATAGTTCAGCTAACCACGCCTGATAAAATGCTTGGAAGAGCAAGCAGTGCACATAGTTTTTCTGCGATGGGGGCTAATCATATAGGGCATTTTGAAGTAGGTGTGATGTCTGCGATTATAGGCGCAGGAAGCACAATGTTGCTTGGAGGCATTATATCTTTATTTGTTACAATTACATTTTGGTTTGTGTACAAATCAATGAGGAACTATCAATACTCGGCAAGCTTACAAGCTTAATAATTTTGCTAAATTTTCTCTATGGTAGTTTCCGTCGCCAAACGCAATTTCTGCAGCCTTTGCTCTTCTTGAATATAATTGAACCCAATGTTCTTTAGTAAACCCTATGCCACCATGAACTTGGTGAGATATCGCACAAACTTTCTTGTGTGAATCGCTTGTCCATGATTTGGCCATTGCAACTTCTTTCTTTGAATCTTCGTTTTCAGCAAGTTTCCAGGCGGCTTCATAAACAACAAAGCGTGTTCCTTCTACAAGAGTAGCCATTTCAGAGCAGTGTCTTTGTATTTCACCAAAAGAACCTATTGGTCTCCCAAACTGTGTTCTTGTTTTAGCGTATTCTACCGTTCCTTCAAGAACTTGTTCGCTTGCGCCTAGCATCTCACAACTTTTTCCAATTGCTGCCATAGAATAAATTTTTTCTAAAATTTCCCATCCTGAATTTTCTTTTCCAAGAAGATTTGAACTAGGAATTTGTACATTTTCAAAAGATATAGCAGATTGCTTGTCGGAAGAGATTGTGTCAAGTGAAGATATTGTAACTCCGTTGGCATTAGAAGGAATAATAAAAACAGACAGGTCTGTTTCTTTTTTACCTGTGCGTGCGATAACAGTTATTAAGTCTGATATATTTGCGAACGGGACAAACATTTTTGTTCCGTTAATTGTATAAACATTATTTGACAGGGTTGCTGAACAATTAATGGCAGAAGGGATTATGGAATCATCTTCTTCATGAAAAGCAAGGGTTGCAATTGATTCTCCAGATATTATTTTAGGCAGCAGTTCTTCTTTTTGCTTGTCGTTTCCTGCAATGTTAATTGGCATTCCGCCAAGTATAACTGTATGAAATAAAGGCTCGGGTAATAACACTCGTCCGGCTTCTTCTAATAGAATACAAAATTCTAGAAAAGAAAGACCAAAACCTCCGTACTTCTCTGAGAAAGGAACTCCAAGCCACCCTTGGTTTACAATTTTTTCCCATAACTGTTTACTATATCCGTTCGAGTCATTTTCCATTTCTCTAACATGAGTTTCTGTACACTCAGTTGCAAAAAAATCTTTTGCAGTATTTTTTAACATTTGCTGTGTTTCGTCTAAAGTTAAATCCATTTTATCTCCTATGGTTTTGGCAATCCTAAGCCCCTGGTTGCAATGATTCCTCTTTGTATTTCAGAAGTTCCTGCTGCGATAGTTGCAGAAACAGTAGAAAGAAATTCTTGTTCAATTTTGCCTTTTAATTTATTGTGTTTAGAATTTGGTCCAAGCTGACCATACAACCCTAAAATTTTCATACCTAAGTCAGCCACTTTTTGTTCTAAAACTGTTCCAAATAATTTAGACATTGAAGACTCTTTGTTAGGAACTTCTCCGTTACTTTGCATGTCCGCAATTTTATATGACATTCCACGTGATACATTTATTTCTGTATAGATTTCTGTTATTTCTTTTTTAATATTAGGATCTTCAGAAATAGGTACCCCACCTCTTTTGTTGTTTTTGGCAAATTCAACTAATTCTGTTAAAAGCGCCATACACCTAGAAGAGTATTCTACGCCAGATCTTTCAAAATCTAGCAAGGTGGCACCCACGTACCATCCTCGATTGAGTTCTCCTACTAAGTTTTTTTTGGGTATTCTAACATTGTCAAAAGTTACCATATTAAAGTTGTGCCTGCCAGCCATGTCTATTATAGGATTGACTTTAATTCCTTCAGATTTCATGTCATCTATGAGTAAAAAACTAATACCTCTATGCTTAGGAGCTTCAGGGTTTGTTCTTACTAGAATAAACATTTTGTCTGCACGATGCGCAGAAGAAGTCCAAACTTTGGTTCCGTTTATTACAAAATCGTCTCCATCTTCAATAGCCCTAGTTTGCAAAGAAGCAAGATCAGATCCTGATTCTGGCTCTGAGTATCCCTGACACCATTGGACATATCCTTTGGCAATATCAGGTAAGTATTGAGTTTTTTGTTCTTCTGTACCATGAATCATAAGCGTAGGAGCAAGCATACGGATTCCAAAACCGTCTCTTCCAGGTGCTCTTGCAAGAGTCATTTCTTCCGCAAATATAACTTGTTGCATCATAGACGCATTTTGTCCTCCATACTCTTTAGGCCACGCCATTGTTAGCCACCCTTTGTCGGCAAGTTTTTTTCTCATTTCTAAAGTGAATTCCCACTCTTTATCACTCGCACCTTCTTCAAGGTTGTTTCCGGCTACTCCGTCCCAATTGTTAGGAAGAGCATTTTGTAGAAATTCTCTTACTTCTTTTCTAAAACTTTCTTCTTCTTTAGTAAAAGCAAATCGCATAATATCCTCAACAATGTGTATAATAATATTCAGATTGATTATCAAAATTCTAAAGGTCTTGCATGTGCAATGTCAAACCTTTCAGGGTTGTTTGGTTATAAATGTATACAAATATATAAATAAATTAGAAGAAGGATAAAATTATGAATATTAATATAGATTCTTTAAGAAAAAAAGCTAACGACATAGTAAAAAGACACAAATTACCTGGAATGGGACTAGGTGTGGTTTCTTCAAAAGAAATCATGTTTGCTGAAGGTTTTGGGTATTCAGAAATAGAAACTAAAGTTCCTCATACAGCCAAAACAATACAGAGAATAGGCTCTATAACAAAAACAATGACTGCTATAGCTGCAATGAAATTAGTTGAAGAAGGGAAGTTAGATATGGAAGCGAATGTTACAGACCTTATGCCCAGTATTAAATTTAATACTAATTTTAGCCCAATTAAAGTAAAACATTTGTTTACTCATACCTCCGGAATAGGAGAAATGCCAGAAGTTAAAGATTATTCTGCAGCTGATATGAAACTATGGGGATCAGACGGAGAGTTCGATATTCCTAATCATTATCCAAATGGTATTGATGTGGATTTTGAACCAGGAACGGATTGGCATTACGCTAATCATGCCTGGGGAATTTTAGGAGCGATTGTTTCTAAAACAGAAGGAGATACTTGGCAAAATGTAATTCATAAAGAGATATTTTCCAAATTACAAATGAATGACTCTTATGCTTACGACGACCCGGTTGATGGCATGTCTGTTGGTTATCACAGAGATGAAGGCCATGACGAACTTGATAGAAATGAACTTATAGGAGTGCCTGTTTCTTATGGAGATCTTGTGGATGAAGTAAATATACGCGGATTAAAATATGATTACGTAGGGCCGGCTGCGGCAGGATCTGTGCTTTCGTCTCTTGAAGATATGTGTAATTATTCTAAAGCTCTGTTGAATAAATCAGACGGAATTATTTCCGAAAGTGCTTTTGATTCCATGCTGGAAGTTCAATACTCCCCAGACCCTGGATTAAGTATAAAAATGGGATTAGGATTTCAGGTTAAAAGAATATTCAATGAAAATGCTTTTGGTCATAACGGCGGAATTAGCGGAGGATGGAATACTGTTATGTTGTTACTTCCTGAAGCTGACTTGGGGGTAATGATTCATTTGAATCTAACATCAGGATTAGTTGACGATATCACAGAAGAAGTTGTGCATTGTTTACTTGGGGAGCCTAAGATTGAAAATGTCATGAATAGTATAAATGACAAAGAAAAAGAAGAGATTACAGGAGTTTATAGACATAGACCAGGATTTGTGGCAAGAAGTAGGCCAATAAGAAGTTATGGAAGAATACAAATTATAAGCAAAGAAAATAATGTTTACATACAATCAAGAAGAGGTGCCTGGAGAAACCCGCATCAAATTTTCAAATCAGATGTCGGCCCTAATATATACATAGTTGATGACGGTAAAATTGACCCAACGCTGCTATCAATTAGCAATGGAAGCTTAACAATAGATCGGTTAGCTTCATTAGACAAAGATACTAGAGCGCAAAACTGGTGATATTCTAGATTAATGAGTTGATTATTATTTTTATTAATATTATATTTTTACGACCTAATTAAAAACGAGGAGAGTTGTTAATGTTATATTCATCTGAAAAAAACGAGATTAATATGGTTTTGAGTGGAGATGCAATGATAACGCGCCCTTTATCTGTTTTTGACGAGCCTCAATTTTTAGCCTTATCTTATGTGTTTAAGAAATCTGATGTCGGGTTTACTAATTTAGAAATGTTGATGCATGATTATGGTATTTCTCCCGGAATTCCAGGAGGAGTGTTTGCTGCATCTGATCCTAAAAACTTAAAAGAACTAGAATGGTTTGGTGTCAATATGGTTGCCACTGCAAATAATCATTCTTGGGATTATTCAGAGAATGGAATTTTGAATCATTTAGATAATTTAAACAAAACAAATCTAATTCATTCAGGAATAGGTAAAAATTTAAGCGAAGCCCGGGCACCTGGGTATTTGGAAACCAAAGCAGGCAGAGTAGCTTTAATATCTTTAACTACAACTTTTCCTGACGCAGGTAGAGCTGTTCATCAAAGACCTGATTCTGTTGGCAGGCCTGGGGTTAATCCTTTAGGATATGAACAAATTCATAAGGTTCCCAAAGATCAGGTAAATTTATTAAAAGAATTAGCAAATAAAATAGGTTTTAAACAAGAGTTTTCTCGAAAAAAATTAAAAAATAATCAAATAGACTTTATTACTAAAATTTTTGAAGAATCAAATGATTTTAGTACAGAGATTCAAATTAATAATAACGATCAAGATGAGATTATAAAATGGATTAAAGATGCTAAAAAAGCCGCGGACTGGGTTTTGGTAAGTATTCATTGCCACGAAGATCCACCTGGTGGATATAGTTTTAACGGCGAAAACACACCAGAATTTTTAAGGGAATTTAGCAAAACTGTTGTTGATGCTGGGGCGGACATAGTTGCCGGGCATGGGCCACATGTTATGAGAGGCATGGAAGTGTATAATAAAAAACCGATATTTTATAGTTTGGGCAATTTTATTTTTCAAAATGACACAATTAAATGGCATCCTCATCCAACATATGAGTCTGTTGGATTAGATCATTATGCTACACCTTCAGATTTCTATGACAAAAGATACGATGGAGATACCAAAGGTTTCCCGGCGTTACAGGATTATTGGGAAAGCATTGTAGCTGAATGTAAACTATCTAAGGAAGGGGTAAAAGAAATAAACTTGTTTCCAATAGAACTTGGATACAAATTGCCAAGATCACAAAGAGGCAGACCTGTGATTGCAAGGCAAGAAAATAAAGAGAGAATTATTGACAAGTTGGCGCAGTTAAGCAAACCGTTTGGAACAAAAATTGAATTTACTGAAAACGGAATAGGAAGAGTAAACATATAAAAAGAGGTAATAAATGAAAGCAGGAAGAATTTTAGCTCCTAAAAAAATTGAATTGAGTGATATAAAAACACCAACAATTTCTACAAACGAGGAAAGCTTGGTTAAGCTTCACAGTTGGTCAATTTGTGGAAGTGACATTAGGGATGCTTATGGACCGTTATTTTCTGAAGAAAATTATCCAATGAGGTGGGGCGCTCACTGTCACGAAGCTGTGGGAACCATTACAAAAAGCGGTTCTAAGGAATTTCCTGATGGGCAAAGGGTAATTGTTCTTCCTTCTCCAGCAATAGACGGATTAGAAGAAGAACCAGGCAGAGGAGGAGGATTGTTAGCAGAATATGTTATTGGAAATCATAATAGAATGATTAAAATTCCAGAATATGGAGAACCTAATGAATGGGTTATGTGCCAACCTTCTGGAACGGTGTTATATGCTTGTCAGTTGTTGGGAAATATATTAGGAAAAACAGTTGTTGTTCTTGGGCAAGGAGCTATTGGTTTGTCATTCACGGCAATTTTATCGAGAGCAGGAGCAAGAAATGTCGTAGCAGTTGACAGTCTAGATTACAGATTGGACAAATCGAAAGATGTTGGTGCTACACACGTTATTAACTATAAAAATGAAAACCTTGAGAATGCAATTAAAGAAATTAATAATGGAGAATTTTCTGATGTAATAATAGAAGCTGCAGGAGATGCTGAAGCATTTAATACTTCTTTAAAAATGGTTAAGCCTTTAGGACAAATATTAATATTTGGAAAATTATTAAAAGACGAGAAAGGAACTCTAGCTACCATAGAAACTGAGCACTTACTTCATCATGGTGCTACTATCATTAACTCCTCTGGTGTTAACAGTGGAGACCCGACATCACATATTGAAAGAATGGTTGAGTTAAAAAAACGAGGATGGTGGGATCCTTCTACAATGATTACGCATAATATGGACTTTGGCGATGTTCAAAAAGCATATGATATGTATGAAAACAGGGATGACAACGTAATTAAAGTTGTTTTAAATCAGGAATAATTATATGGATTCAGTTACTAATGGTAATGACATATGGAAAACAGCGCTTGGTGATATTGAGACCAAGGTTACTAAACCCATTTTTGAAACTTGGTTTAAATATCCAAAAACAAAAGCAAAAGATTTTTCTGATAATGTTTTGACTATCGAAGCTCTAGATGGATTTGTTTCTGATTATTTAGAGAAAAGAATGTTCACCGTTATTTCTGACGCCGTACAAAAACAAACTAAAGAAGGGGTTGGCATAAAAATTGTGGTTAACGGATCAAATTTTATACCTGATGTTAATAGCGACGCACAATCGATTAAGCCCATAAAAACTGCAGGAATAAAAATCAATTTGCATTATACTTTTGAAAATTTTGTTTTAGGCCCGTCAAATGAACTAGCGCATGCTGCTAGTCTGTCAGTTTCTGATGCCCCAGGAAAAACATATAATCCTTTGATGATATATTCTGAAGTTGGCCTTGGCAAAACACATCTGCTTCATTCAATAGCAAACAAATTAAATCAAAACAAATTAAATTTTTACTATTTAACTTGCGAAGATTTTACAAACGAATATATTAAATCTATTAGAACCAATTCAACTGAAAAATTCAGAGAAAAATACAGAAGTATAGATGCGTTATTATTAGATGACATACAGTTTTTAATGGGAAAGGAACAAACACAGGAAGGATTTTTTCATACTTTTAATGCTTTGCATTTAAGTGGAAAACAGATTGTCATAACAAGTGATAGACCAATTTCTGGATTGAAATTATTAGAAGACAGAATTACTTCAAGATTGTCAGGTGGGCTTGTTGTTGATATCCAATTCCCTGATTTTGAGACTCGGCTAGATATTTTAAAACAAAAATCAAAAATCAAAAATATTAAATTAGACGATCAAATTCTATCTTTTATAGCTAACAGAGTTTATCATAATGTTAGAGAGATGGAAGGATCTTTAAATAAAATTTTGGCTTTGTCAGAATTAACAGGCAAAACTTTAGACTTGGAGGCAACTGAAGAATTATTGGGAGCTCCTGAAGATTCTGGTGTGTTTTCGGACCCTGATGAAATTATCCAGAAGGTTGCCAGTTATTATCAAATTACAATTGAAGACTTAAAAGGAAAATCCAGAGAACAAAGATATGCAACTCCAAGACAAGTGGCAATGTTTATTCTTAGAGAAGACAGTAAAATTAATTTAAGCTCGATAGGCAAGTTGTTTGGAGGCAGAGATCATAGTACCGTTCTTCATGCTATAAGAAGAATACAAACAGATGCTGCTACTAATCAAAATTTACGAAGAGATCTTCTTTCACTAAGATCTTCAATAATTAACAGGAATAATTAAATTGAAATTATTATTTGTAAGACATGCAGAAACAGATTGGAACAAGGCAAACCGATTTCAGGGTATTGTAGATAGAAATTTAAATGAAAACGGAAAAAAGCAGGCAAAATTATTGTCTGATTATTTGTATGAAAAAATTCCTGGTATAAACAAAATTTATACTAGCCCTTTGTCAAGAACAAAAGATACTGCTCTTGCAGTCGGAAAGCGCTTTAATCTTAAAGTTAACGAAATGGATTCTTTAAAAGAGTACAGTGTGGGAATTTTTTCCGGTAAGAATATTGATGATATTAATTATAGCGAAGACAAAGAAATCTATGATAATTTTATGATAGATAACAATTGGGACTTGGTTCCTGAGGCTGAAAAATTTCAGTCTAGATATCAAAGAGCAATTAAATCTCTACAAACAATTTTTAAAGAATCGAACTCGGATGACTCTATACTAGTTGTTAGCCATGGAGGATTTATGCAAACTTTAATAAGTGTTTTTTTGGGGAGCAAAAGAACTTGGGGGTTCAAGACCAATAACACTGGTATTTACGAATTTGATATTGCTGAAAACAACTTGGATATAACTGACGGCGGGGAGTGGGTGTATAAAAACAATGATTATTTAGTTTTGAACCCCAAAAAATGGAGTATAATAAGATTTAATGACATAACTCATTTGGAAAGAGAAGAATCTTAAAAAAAAAGATGGCAAGCTCCCTTGGTAATAAAAAAACTAATAAATCAGGAAAAATATAACGAGGTAATAACAAATTGGAACCTGAAATAAATGCAATTATTCAATCACGTTTGAAAAAACTTGAAATTTTAAATGAAAAAGGGATTGATCCTTATCCAACAGATTTCAAGCCTACGCATAATACAATGGATTGCCTTAATTTGTTGGGCGAAACAGAAAAAAAAGATTTAGAAAAAAGTAATGATATACATTCTGCAGGAAGAATTACTGCAATAAGAAAAATGGGAAAAGCTGTTTTTATTGATATACTTGATGAAGCAGGAAAAATCCAATTATTAGCTAGAAATAATACTATTGACGACGCCACAAAAGAGTTAATAGAACTATTAGATATAGGAGACTGGGTAGGAGTAATCGGACCTGTGTTTCGTACAAGAAGAAACGAGCCTACTGTTCAAGTTAATTCGCTTAAAATGTTAGCTAAGTCCATTAAACCATTGCCTGAAAAATGGCATGGATTGAAGAATGTAGAAACACGATACCGGCAACGATATTTAGATTTGATTGCTAACAGAGATGTGTTAAATATTGTAAAACAAAGAGATAGCATAGTTTTCGAACTAAGAAAGTTTATGAAAGAACTTGGATTTGTAGAAGTAGACACTCCAATTTTGGTTCCTATTCCTGCAGGAGGAATGGCTCATCCTTTTAAGACATATCATAATGCTTTAGACAGAGAGTTATATTTAAGGATAGCAACAGAATTGTATTTGAAGAGAATGATAGTTGGTGGAATTGAAAAAGTTTTTGAAATTGGCAGATTATTTAGAAATGAGGGAATTGATAGCAATCATAATCCTGAATTTACTACTATGGAATCCTACGAAGCGTACGCAGATTACAATGACGTGATGGAGATGGTAGAAAACTTGTTTGCCCACATAGTTTTTAATTTAAAAGGAACTTATGAAATTCCCTATGGTGAAAACAAATTAAATTTCAAACCCCCATGGAAGCGAATTAACTTAAGACAAAGCTTGATTGAAAAATCAGGGATTGATTATGAAGAATGTAGTGACCTTGAGGTTTTGAAGGACAAAATGAGCAACATTGGCATTGATGTTCGTAATCAATTAAGCTGGGCAGGACTGATGGATAAATTAATTTCAGAGAAACTAGAACCTGATCTTATTCAACCTACTTTTTTAATTGATTATCCTTTAGAAATGTCACCATTAGCTAAGCGATCAAAAGATAACCCTAATATAGTTGAGAGATTTGAAGGATTTATAGCCGGAATGGAAGTTTGCAATGCTTTTACTGAGCTAAACGATCCTGTAGATCAAAGAACCAGATTTGAAAACCAAGAAAAATTAAGAGAAGAATTTCCTGAAGAAGAAAGAGATAGGTTAGATGAAGATTTTTTGGTAGCATTGGAACACGGTATGCCACCAACCGGCGGAGTTGGTATTGGGATTGATAGAATGGTTATGTTAATTTTAAATCAACCATCCATCAGAGAAGTTATTACTTTTCCTCAGCTAAGATCTTTATGATAATTTGATTGAAAGTGAAATTTGCATGCTATTTATTTCAAGGCTTGTATTATTTTGAGCAACCTCTTTGTTTTCAGTTAGAGTAGTTGAAAGAATTTCTTTTGAAATATGGTCTTTGAATTTTTTTATAACTTCAGTAATCTCTTTGTCTCCAAAATATGACACAGTAATTTTATCTGAAATATTAAATCCTGAGTCTTTTCGTAAGTTTTGGATTGTATGAATTATTTCTCTTGAAATTCCTTCTTCAATTAATTGCTTGCTTAGTTTTGTTTCGATAGATACTTGATAATTATTGTCTTCAATAAATTCTGAATCAGGCAGGCTTGTATGCTCAACATTGAAGTCTTCTAATTTTAATTCAATCCCAGACAAAGTTATTTGTTTGTTTTTACTAAGTTCATTGTATAAATCGTTGTGATTTAATGAGGATATTTCTTTATTAAGCAAGCCAAGCTTATCTCCTATTTTGGGTCCTAGCACAGCATTGTTAGGTTTCATTATTACATTGCTTAACGAAGTATTATTAGAAACTAGGGATTCTACTTTTTTTACATTTACTTCATCGCACACTTGTTTTTTTATCATATCTAAGTATTTAGAACTGATTGCTTCCTTTGATTTAAATATTAACGAATTGATTGGTTGCCTTACTTTAATTTTAGCTTTGCTTCTCGCAGCTCTGGCAAGGCTTGAAATTTTCATTGCTGCTCTAGTTGCAATTTGCAACTCAACTTCATCATCAGTTAATTTTTTAAATTCTGGATAATTTTCAAGATGGACACTTTCTTTTGCCCAAGAAGCAGTAGAAGTTAAATTTGTATAAATCTCTTCAGTAATAAAAGGAATAATGGGGGACATAATCTTAGTTAAAGATATAAGTACAAAGTATAAAGTTTCATAAGCTGAGAGTTTGTCGCTATCAATTTGTTCAGATTCGAAGTTACCTGATTTCCAAAACCTTCTTCTATTACTTCTTATATACCAGTTAGATAAAAGGTTAATAAAATTTTCAATAGAAAGAGCAGCTTTGTCAGGTTGGTATAATTTTAAATAATTTTTAACATTTTCCGATGTTTCCTTTAGTTCTGCTAAAATCCACACATCCATTAAGTTATCAGAAGTCGGTTCAGTTAACTTATCAGGAGTAGAGAATTTATCTAAAATTGCATAATTTGTGAAAAAACTATATATATTCCATATTGGAATAATAACCTGTCTTCTTATATCATTAGCTATTTGAGGCCCAAATCGTAAATTGATTTCTGGATTTTGCCTTGTATACAACCACCTAATTACATCTACTCCAATATCTTCTGCAGCATCGTCAAACCATATTGCATTGCCTTGGCTTTTATGCATTTCGGCTCCACTTTGATCTCTAACAAGAGCGTATGAGAAAATGTTTTTTGTAGGAGTAGGGACTTCTTTAGCTAATGCAGTTCCCATTGTTAAGTAAGAGTAAAACCAATTTCTAAATTGACCTGGAAAGCTTTCAGAAATCAAATCTGCGGGGAACCATTTATTCCAATATTTTTTGTCTGTTCTGTGATTTAATGTAGAAAAACCTACAATTCCTGCATCAAGCCAAGGATTGCCAACGTCTAAAACCCTGGTTCCAATTAAACCGGTTTGCGGGTGTTTAATTTTAACTTTATCAATCCATGGTCTGTGCGGGCTATTTCCTTCAAATTCATCCCATCCTTCACAAGCAAGTTCTTTAAGTTCTTCTTTTGAACCAACTATATAAAAGGACCCGTCTTCAAACTCCCATATAGGCAATGCTAGTCCCCAAAATCGTTTCTTGGAAATCATCCAATCTCCCATATTATTAAGCCATTCATGCTCGCGTTGTTGTCCCCATGAAGGAACCCAATTAGTATGATCAACAGATTTTTTGATATCGTTTCTCCAGTCCATATTTATGTACCATTCATCTACCAATCTGAAAACAAGCTCATCGCCTGATCTCCAGCAGTGAGGATAGACATGAGGATACATTTCAGTATAAAAAAGAATATTTTTATTTTTAAGGTCTTCAAGAATTAGATCTATAGTTTTAGGGTCTGTTGCGTTTTTCCCTATTAGCCAATTAAAGTTTTCAATGAAGTTTGCTTCTTCGTCTAGTGGCGCAAGGGCAACAAGATTATTCTTTTTACCTATTTTAAAATCAATGTCCCCACAGCCTGGTGCTGTATGAACAATTCCAGTTCCTTCTCCCGAAACGACAACATCGTTACCTTCTTGGTCCTTGCCTCCATCAATAATTTTATGGCATTTTATGGCATTTATATTTTTGTTTTTTAATTCATTGTCTGTGAATGGGAATCCACCTTCAATTTGAGCTGCATCAAGCTCGTCAAATGGGCCTTCGTATTCCCAGCCTATCATCTCGGAGCCTTTTATAATCTTTTCTATTACATACCCTCCTCTTTCGTTGAACAACTGATCTAGGGTTTTGAGCTTAGGAACGCCGTCTATCCAATCCTTTTTTTCTTTGAATTCTTTTTCTAATCTTTGATATTTTAAATTTTCTTCTGCTACATAATAAATTTCACCATTGTTTAATGCACATTTTGCGTAAGATAAATTTTTGTTTACCATTAGTGAAACATTTGAAGTTAATGTCCAAGGAGTGGTAGTCCAAACTAAAGCATGTTCATTTTCTTTGTTTTTCAATTTAAATTTAATGAATACTGATCTATGTGCTACTAATTTTCTTCCTTCTATGATTTCCATTTGCGAATAAGATGTTCCAGACCTACCTGACCAAGGGACTACGTCGGTTCCTCTGTATATTTTGCTATTTTCATTCATTTGTTTTAAAAATCCCCAAATAGAATAGTTATTTTCATCTGACATAGTGTAATAAGAGTTATCCCAATTCATCCAATAGCCCAAACGAATAGATTGGTCTCTTTGTACTTCCGAAAATTTATTTACTCTTTCTTTGCAAAGATTTACAAATTTCTCTACTCCGAAATCTTGAATTTCTTTTTTAGATTTGAAACCTAAAGATTTTTCAACTTCAACTTCAACCCACAATCCTTGACAATCAAATCCGTTTTGGTACCTTTGTTCGTATCCCAGCATTGTATAAAATCTTTGAAATAAATCTTTATAAGTTCTGCCCCAAGCATGGTGAACTCCCATTGGGTTATTTGCAGTAATAGGCCCGTCAATAAATGAAAATGTTTTTTTTGAGTCTGAGTTTTTATTTGTGTATTTTTTTACAGTATTATTTTTTTCCCAATTTTTTAATATTCTATTTTCTAATTTTGGGAAATCAGGATTTGATTTTACTTCCTTAAACATGTGTACCTTTATTTATTTATGGACAAAAAAAAGTCCCTTCTCTTTTTTATAAAAAAGGGACGAGAGAATTCTCACGCGGTACCACCCTATTTCTTGAATAAAAATTACTCAAGCAACTTAATTCATGCTATAACGGGCATACCCGTTTAAACTTACTGTTATTTCAGTTTAACCACTCAGAGATGATATTTTTTTTGTACCTTCTTTCACCATACAGGTTCGCTTTTCATTTATAAAAAAATTTGTTCTCTTCATAGCGTTTAATTTTATTGCATTGAAATTATAGTATATTAATTATAAAAAGTTAATTGATATATTGGTTTCTAAAATGAAATTTTCATTAGTTCTTCAGCAAATACTATTTCGCCGTCAAATATTTTAGCAGCGTTACCTAGAGCGTTTTCTAAAACGCCATGTGTAGAAATATGTTTTCCCATATGAGATAAAACCAGTTTTTTCACGTTTGCGTCTTTTGCCATTTTAGCAGCTCCTTCGGCACTACATTGACCTGTAGATTCTTGGTATTTATCCATTGATTCCTGGTCGTCCCAACACATGCAAACCATTATATCTGCATTTTTAGCTAAATTAGTAACACTTTCGCAAGGCTGAGTATCTCCTGTAAAAACAATTGAAATATTGTTAGCAGTAATTTTGTATGCAATACTATCTAAGTATGGTTGCACATGTTCTGCTACTGCAGTTTCAACAGTCCAATTTGATTCATTAATAGTATCACCAGCTACAATGTCTTTTGGACTTATCCATGGTTTTTTAATTTTAGTATCAGAAATAGTTGGCGGGTTTCTAGGTAGAGTTCCACCTCTGTTAACATATACATGCTGACTAGGGATAGCATTTATTCTTGCTTTCCAGTCATGAGCAAAAGCTCCGTTTTCTCCAATTAAATCATGAGTTAGTTTTTCTGTGGGTTTAGGTCCAAATACTTTTAAAGTATTTTCTGATCCTACACTTTGGTCCCACCTGCATAGTAAGAAACAAGGGTAATCAACATCGTGATCAAAATGATGATGCGTGAAAAATAAATAATCAATATCAGTTGGCCATAATCCTGCTTTTACTAATTTATCAGTCGCTGCAGGACCGCAATCAAACATTATTTTTGACTTATGATCATCTAGTTCGATAACATACGAGCTTCCGAATCTGTCAGGAGTAGGAGTGGGAGTTCCGCCACCTAATATATATAAGGTTGACATTATTTTGAAACGTTTAATTGAGCGTATTTTTCAAAATTATTTATGAAATCAGAGTTACTTTTACTTTGGGCTATTCGTTTTATGACATTTCCTGTAGCGTCGGATGTATTTCTTTCTTTTCCTGACGGATCAGTTGTTTGCATGCTTATTAAACGTCTTAACATATGTACTTTTTCTAATGAGTTGCTATCAATTAGCAGTTCTTCTCTTCGGGTGCCACTTCCAAGGATATCTACGGCAGGAAAAACCCTTCTGTCAGCTAATCTTCTGTCAAGATTTAATTCCATATTCCCAGTTCCTTTGAATTCTTCGAAAATTACTTCGTCCATTCGGCTGCCTGTATCTACAAGACAGGCTGCTAGTATGGTTAAACTGCCACCTTCTTCTGTATTACGGGCAGCTCCAAAGAATTTCTTTGGAGGATATAAAGCATTCGGGTCAATTCCACCTGATAAAGTTCTACCTGTACTTGGAACGGCTAAGTTATAAGCTCTAGTTAGCCTTGTGAGACTATCTAAGAGAATGACAACATCTTGCCCTTGCTCAACTAGCCTTTTTGCTCTTTCAATACATAATTCTGCCACTTTGCAATGATCTTCTACGGGCTCGTCAAAAGTAGAGCTAAAAACCTCACCTTTAACAGCTCTTTTCATTTCGGTTACTTCTTCAGGTCTTTCTCCTATTAGTGCAACCAAAATTACTATTTCTGGAGAATTTTTAGATATGCCGGCGGCTATATTTTGCAAAACAGTAGTTTTCCCGGCTTTTGGAGGAGCAACTATTAACCCACGTTGCCCTTTTCCAACTGGGGCAATTAAATCTATTACTCTATTTGATAATTCCTTGGGCTCAGTTTCTAGTTTGATTTGTTTAGTAGGGAATATCGCGGTAAGTGATTCAAATTTAGTTCTTGATTTAGATTCTTCTGGATCTAAATCGTTCACAGATTCAACTTTAATTAATCCCCAATATCTTTCTCCGTCTTTCGGAGGCCGAGTTTTTCCAGTTATTATATCACCAGTTTTCAATTGAAATTTTCTGATTTGAGATTGTGAAACATATACGTCAGTTGAAGAAGGATGCAAGCCATTTTGGCGGATAAATCCATAGCCGTCATTTAGTATTGATAACATGCCGGCAGTTTTATTATCGCCGTTTTTTTTGGCATACTCAGAGTAAATAGTATTAACCAAATCAGACTTTTTTGGAGATTCGCCGTTTTTGATTAATTTAAGCTCTTCAGCAATTTTTAATAATTCTTCTTTATTTTTGGATTGGATTTCAGAATATTCCATGAAATTAAAAAATGGTGGTTAAAAAATGGATTTCCAAAGAAAATTGGAGGTGTATTAATTTGAAATACACGAAAAGCATAACACTAATTCACGAATTTGTCTACATGTTTTGGCAGGACGCTACAAAACGTTCGAAAATTTGCATTACTTGTTTCGGGTGTTCTTTTTGCCTTTCGGGATGAAATTGAACTCCTATTATAGAATGTTTTTTATTTTCGTAAGCCTCAATAACTCCGTCTTCAACGCTGTAGGCCGATGCCGTAAATTCTTTTGATAATTCTTTGTGTCCCATGCCTTGGTGGTGCCTGCTATTTACTTTTAGTAAACCCCCTGAACCTAATATTGTTGCAAATATACTTCCAAGAGTTATGAATATATGATGAAAATCTGATTCGATTTCTTTGTATTTTTGCGCATCGAAATTTCCTTGACCTGTAGTATTATTTTTAAATTTATACATGTTTTCAAAATGCAGAAGGTCCAAGTTTTGAATTAAAGTTCCGCCAAAATAAACGTTAAGCAATTGCATTCCTCTGCATATTCCCAAAATTGGAGTATCATTTGCAATTGCTTTTTTTATTAATGCAAATTCAGTTTTATCTCTTTCAATAGATGTTCCAAAACACATATTGTCATCTGAAGATGCCATGCGATCAGAATAGAGAGATGGCGAGACATCACCTCCTCCCGTTAATACAAGACCTTCAAATTTTAAATCTTCAATAATATTCATTTCGTTTGGGGAAACGACAATAACTTCAGCGCCGTATTGTGTCACTGCGTTTATGTAATTGTCTATATCCTGATTTACACCGGAGCTTATTACAATTTTTGGCTTGTTCATTTTACACACTCACAATTTTATTAGATAATGTACCAATTTCGTCTATAGATATATTTACAATATCGTTTGGTTTTAAAGTGAATTCAGGTGGAGGAACGATTCCTGTTCCTGTTAAAAAAGCTGATTTTAGAGGTAATGTATTAGATTTTTGTAGCCATGATATTAAATTTTCTATTGATTTATTCATTAAATCAATTCTAGAAGATCCTTCAAAGATTACCTTGCTTTTACGTTGAATATCACATGAAATTTTATAATTGTTTATATTTTTGACTGATTCTATATCAATCACGCACGGTCCAATAGAGCAGCTTTTGTCGTATATTTTTGCTTGAGTTAAATATAAAGGATTTTCTCCTTCTATATGTCTACTTGTCATATCATTTCCAATAGAATATCCAATGACTGTATTATTTATTAACATTACTGCAAGTTCAGCTTCTGGGACATTCCAATCGGAATCAGATCTGATTCCGACATTTTCACCGGGATTTACAAGTCTTTTTCCAGTAGATTTGAAGAAGATTTCTGGCCTGTCTGAATTATAAACTTTTGAATATATATCAGGGGTAGAACTTTCTCTTTTTCTTTCAAATTCTGAATTCTTATAAGTTACACCTGCAGCCCAAACCTCTTCAGGGAGAAAAGGTGTTAATAAATCCTCTTTGTCTAGTATTTCTTTCAAATTTTGAAAGTCAGGGTTATGCTCGTCGATAAATTTATTAATATATTCAGTTCGTGTTAATTTCAAATTAAGAGCTTCGGTGTAAAGGATTTCAATATTATCAATATTTGACGCGTATTGTGTAATGTTAAATCCTAAATCATTTTTATAATTTACTATTAAACACTTTTTGTTGTTTTTTTCTATTCTGTAGTATTTCATAATTTATTTTATGTTAACAATAAGTTGAAATAATCTTACAAGAACATTATACTTTTTGTATATGTTTTTCCGTTTCCAATTTAAAAATGAATCCATTTTTAAGCTTGGTTTTTACCAGGGCGGGATTCTACCCAATTTTGCTTACTCAACTATAAGTTTCCCAAGGAGATTTTAATGCAAAAATTTATTTTTGTTACAGGCGGAGTGGTTAGCTCGGTAGGGAAAGGTATATGTGTCGCCTCTGTCGGGAGAATGTTGAAAAACAGAGGTTTTAGTGTTTCATTGATGAAACTTGACCCGTATTTGAATGTTGACCCAGGAACTATGTCTCCATATCAGCATGGCGAGGTATATGTTACAGATGATGGAGCTGAAACTGATTTGGATTTAGGACATTATGAGAGATTTACAGAAACAAGATTGACAGGATTATCTAGTTTAACTGCAGGTCAAATATATAAAAAAGTAATAGACAAAGAAAGAAAAGGAGATTATTTGGGCAGGACAATACAGGTTGTTCCTCATGTTACAAATGAGATTAAAGAGAGAGTAATACAGGTAGCCAACGAGTCTAATTCAGACATAGTTGTAGTCGAGGTTGGAGGAACTGTTGGAGACATTGAAGGATTGCCATTTTTAGAATCTATTCGTCAAATTCCTTATTTAGTTGGAAAAAATAATTGTTATTTTATCCACGTTACATATTTACCATTTATAAACACTACGGGAGAACTTAAAACCAAGCCTACGCAACACAGTGTAAGAGAATTAAGAAGTATTGGTATTCAGCCAGATTCGATTATTTGCAGAAGTGAATTTGAGGTTTCTGAGAAAATAAAAGAGAAAATATCTATGTTCTGCGATGTTCCTCTAGAAGCAGTCTCGTCTCTTCCGACTTTAGATTCAGTATACGAAGTTCCGATAAGATTAGAAGAAGAGAATTTGGGGACATTAATTTCAACCAATCTTGATTTGAAAACTAAGAAGTCAAACTTGAATAATTGGACAAAAGTTATATCTAAGGTTAATTTATCAAGTAAATCTGTAAAGATTGCTATTGTTGGCAAATATGTTGAACTTCAAGATTCTTATTTATCAGTTAAAGAATCTTTGATACACGCAGGGATGTTTAACCAAACTGAAATTCAAATAGAATGGATAAACTCTGAGGAAATAAAATCAACAAATGTTGAAACAATGTTCGAAGGAATTAATGGCATAATAGTGCCTGGAGGTTTTGATAAAAGAGGAACTCAGGGAATGATAGAGGCTTGTAAATACGCAAGAGAAAACAACATACCTTATTTTGGGCTTTGTCTTGGCATGCAAATTATGGTTATAGAGGCTGCACGAAATTTACTTGGATATCCTGAATCCAATTCAACCGAATTTGATGAGTCTACTCCTTATCCTGTTATAGACTTGATGCCTGAACAATTAAAAAGTTTGCATAAAGGCGGATCAATGAGACTAGGTCTTTATGATTGCAATATTTTAGACGGAACTAAAACCAAAGAAATATATAAATCAAATTTAATTAGTGAACGTCATAGGCATAGATATGAAGTTAATAATAAATTTGTTAACGAATTTAAAAAATTAGGACTGGTGACATCGGGGACCAATCCAGATAGTGACTTAGTAGAGATCATGGAGTATAAAGATCACAAATTTATGATAGGTGTTCAGTTTCATCCTGAATTCTTATCTACTCCGCTAAATCCACATCCTTTATTTGTGGAATTTGTGGGAACTTCCATGAAAGATAATCATTCGGAATTAAATAGCAATATTGTAAAAAATAGTAAAATATTAGATTAGGAGAAAGAATTGAACGAAAATTCAAAAACTAGCATCATTAATACCCAAATAAAAACTGAAATGGAAAAGTCTTATTTAGACTATGCTATGAGTGTTATTGTTTCCAGGGCATTGCCAGACTTAAGAGATGGGTTAAAGCCTGTTCACAGAAGAATTTTATATGCAATGCAAGATATTGGGGCAAGGCCTAATTCTTCGTATTATAAAAGCGCCAGGATTGTTGGTGAAGTTTTGGGAAAATATCATCCTCATAGTGATACCGCTGTCTATGACTCTATGGTTAGAATGGCTCAGGATTTTTCTTTGAGAGCTATGCTAATAGACGGGCAAGGTAATTACGGAAGCATTGACAATGATCCTCCTGCCGCAATGAGGTATACAGAAGCTAGATTAAGCTCGATTGCAGAAGAAATGTTGGCTAATCTTCACGAAGAAACTGTTGATTTTGAAGAAAACTTTGATGGATCATTGAAAGAACCTGTTGTTTTGCCAACAAGATTGCCAAACTTGTTAATTAATGGAGGAGCAGGTATAGCTGTTGGGATGGCTACAAATATTCCTACACATAATCCTTACGAGATATGCGAAGCGGTTAATTTTTTGATTGATAATCCTTTGAGTGAAGATGCAGAGTTATTAAAAATCGTTAAAGGCCCGGACTTCCCTACAGGAGGATTGATTTTAGGAAGGGAAGGTATTCAATCTGCTTATATGACTGGAAAAGGAAGTGTGATGATGAGAGCAGTAGCTGAAATTGAAGAATCTAAAAATGATAGATTTAGAATTGTTATTAAAGAGCTACCCTATCAAGTTAACAAAGCAGGATTAGTAGAAAAAATAGCGGATTTATCTAGAGATAAAAAAATTGAAGGAATTTCGGAAATAAGGGACGAGTCAGACAGAGAAGGCATAAGAGTTGTAATTGAATTAAGAAGAGCAACACAACCTATGGTTGTGTTGAATAATTTATATAAATTAACACCTATGCAAACAAGTTTTGCAGTGAATATGGTAGCGCTAGATAAAGGTACTCCAAAAACATTAACTTTAAAACAAGCACTTCAAGGTTTTATTGAATTCAGAGAAGAAGTAGTAAATAGAAGATCAAAATTTGAATTAAAGAATGCAAAAAATAGAATTCATATATTAGATGGACTTTTAATAGCTCTGGCAGATATTGATAAAGTGATTAGCACTATCAGAAACTCCAAAGATTCAGAGGAGGCAACAGCCAACTTAATATCAGAATTTAAATTATCTGACATACAAGCCAAAGCAATTTTAGAGATGCAGTTAAGAAGACTTGCAGCTCTTGAAACTGAAAAAATAAAAAACGAGCATAAATCACTTGAAGAAAGAATAAAAGAATTAGAAATAATTATTGATGACAAGGCAAGAAGACTTGCAATAGTTAAAGAAGAAACAATTGAAGTTTCTCAAAAATTTACAAAGAAAAGGCTTACAAAAATAATTAAGGAAGAAGGGACTTTCGATCGAGCTGCCCTTGAGCCACATGAAAGTGTTGTAGTAACACTTAGTTCAGGTCAGTACATTAAGCGTATACCTACAAAAACTTACCAATCACAACATGCTGCAGGTAGAGGGAAAAGTGCACAGGATTTGAAAGAAGATGACCCAATGAAGCAATTATTAGTTGTGGATACCCATGATGTATTATTGTTTTTTACTAATAAAGGCAGAGTTTTCTCATTAAACACTTATGAATTAAGAGCAGATGTGAATAGAGCTACGCGAGGGGTACCAATTTTGAATTTGATTCAAATTGACGGAGTAAATGAAAAAATTACTTCAATGATATCTGCTGGTAATCTAAAAGATTATTTAGATTCTTTTCTTATTTTTGCAACAAAGAAAGGTACTGTTAAAAAATTAAGTATCAAGCATTTATCCAATATAAGAAAATCAGGATTGAAAGTTATTAATATGTCTGAAGACGACGAATTAGTAAATGTAAGGATTTTAGAGCCCGAAGAAGATATTATGATTATTACTTCAGATGGAATGTCAATAAGATTCCCCAATTCAGACTTAAGAGAATTAGGGAGAAACGCCGCAGGTGTGAGGGGAATAAGATTAAAAGGCCAAGATTATGTTGTTGCTATGGATGTTGGTCTCCCTGAAGATAAACTGTTTGTGATCAGTCGTGAAGGAAAAGGGAAAATGACTAGATTAAATAAAGCTGATGGGAGTGAGCCGATTTACAGAATTCAAAAAAGAGCTGGAAGTGGAGTGAAAACATTTAAATTAAAAAATTCTGATAAAGTGTCCCACGCAGAAATCATACCTGATGACACGGATTATATTTATATAATTTCTGATAAAGGATTAATTATGGTGAATCCAATGTCAGAAATGAAAGAAACTTCTGGTAGAAATACAGGTGGTAATAAAATAATGAATGTGTCTGCAGGCGATTCGGTTTCATGTTTTGTTTGTGTCAAATCTTTATCTGAAGATAAGAAGCAATAATTAATTATGGATCCTGTTTATACTGAACTAAATTTACAATATAAAGATTATAATTTAGTTTGTTATGATACCGGAGAAAATTTGAATGATAGAACAATATTTCTATTAAACGGAGGACCCGGGTTACCATGTAATTATTTAAGAGATCCTCATCTAGATTTGGCAAAAAAAGGATATAGGATTTTTACATATGATCAATTGGGTTGTGGTAAATCAAGCAAACCATCTGATTTGTCTCTATGGAATATAGAAAGGTATGTGGAAGAAGTTGAATTTGTAAGAAAACAATTTGATTTGGGAGAAATTATTCTATTAGGACATTCTTGGGGCGGATGGCTTGGAATAGAGTATGCAATTAAATATCAAAATAATATAAATAAATTAATTCTTGAAAATACATGTGGTGATATGCCTCATATGATAGGAGAGCTAGATAGATTACGTGGTAATCTTGGTAGCGAAACTGTCAAAATGATGATGAAACACGAAGCTGAAGGGACATTGGATCATGAAGAGTATCAGGCTGCTATTACTATTCTTAATTATAGGCATGTATGCAGATTAGATATTTGGCCTCAATCAATTTATGATTCATTGGATGATTGGAATATGGACGTTTATGGAACAATGCAAGGACCAAATGAATTTTTGTATACAGGGAATTTGAAAAACTGGAATAGAATCGAAGAAATGAAAAATATTAACATTTCTTCTTTAGTTACAGTTGGGATGCATGATGAATTAACGCCATCTTGTGCCATGAAAATGCATGATGCTTTGCCCGATTCAAAGTTAAAAGTATTTAAAAATAGTTCTCATATGCCATTTTATGAAGAACCGCAAAATTATTTTACAGTCTTGGAAGATTTTTTATCTCAATAGATTAATACATCTCATTTCTAGAAATATAGCATGCATTATTTATCGGGGTGGTCGGGGTCGAACCGACGACCTCCTGTTCCCAAAACAGGCGCGCTACCACTGCGCCACACCCCGTTACTAATTATTATCTTCAAATTTTGATGAAATGTTATCTAAGAAATCTTCTAATTCATCTGACATTGGAGAATCTTCTTTATTTTGGTTTGATTCGTATTCAGAGTAATTTGAATCGTAATATTTTTCCAAGGCTTTCACTAGTTTACTTAATTCTGAATTAAATTTTAATGATTCAGTGAAGTCATTATATTGTGTTTCGCCAAACGAATTGTCTGCAATAGATTTGTCCAGATCATAAATCGCGGATAGAGCTTCAAGAATTTTTGCAGAAGCAAAATAATCATTGTCAAGTTGTATATATTGAGGAATGTGTGCCATCAATGTTGATGATTTAATAGATTTGTCTGATAGTTTTTCAGATAATAAGTTTAATATACTGGTTGGCCCTTGGTATTTATGATTGGATGAATTAATCAATTTTTTATTACTTGTGTTAGAACCACTTATAATCATAGGTCTAGTATGAGGCACTGAGTCGTACATGCTTCCAATCCTGCAATATTCCTGTATTTTGCATTCAGATAGAAAATTATACAAAGAATCAATTAACAACTCAGCATTGTAATGAGGTTCTCTTAAGTCAATAAAAATAAAAGACATATCTTTGTCTTTATGCTGTCCCAAATGAATTTCCACATTAGGGATTATTAATTTTCTTATTTCATTTTCATATTTAAATCTTGGTCTATATCTTGTGAAATCAAAAAAAGTTCCAGGATCTTCAAGCGATCCTATTTTTTTGGCATTTGTTAAATTTTTAAGCTTATTTAGAGAAATAGTTCCTACTCTACCGGCATTAATCCACGGTCTAAGATTTGAAATTGCGACAATTTCGTTTGCAGGAACTTTAAAATCTTTTGATAAATTAAGTATATTTTTCATAGTTAATTAAAATGGTAAAGAACTTTTATTAAATTTTCTACCATATGGTTGAATATAGTAATCCGAAACGTTTTTAATTAAAGAACTAAGCTTTTCTACACTGATATCCCTAGGAAATTGAGACATTTCCCAATTTTCTGATAAGTTTTTATTAATTTGTTTTAATGTTAAAGGCTTATTTCCGTTAAAAACAAATAGCCTAAACAAAGCTTCTTTTACTGGTGTTTTAGGTTCAAGAAAAGAAGAAGATTTTTTGTATAGTTCACTTAATTTATTTAAATAAACTTGAGGATCTTCAAGCTTATTTATTTTGAAATCTTCTTTTTCATTTTTTATTTCCTGGATTCTAGTATGGAGCAGTAACGAGAGTGATTTTTTCTCGTTTTCTTCTAAATTATTTAATTTAATTGAATACTTTATTTTATCTTTTGAAGTCATTTTTACTCCGAATTATTATATTTATAAAATGTTAGAATTATCAAAAATTTCAACATCGACCTCTGCGCCTGCTTTAAGAATTTTACAATTTTCAGGAATATTAGCCAATGCATTGGATTCACTAAATGAGGAAATTATATGAGAATCATGGTTGTTAAAAGGCTTTGCAATCAATTCTCCATTAATATTTTCAATTTTAACTCTTGCAAACATATTTCTTTTTGAATTATTTACAATTTGCTCGGCTAGGATTGCTTTTATTTGTTTAGGGTATACAGATTCGTCACCTTGCATTTTACGTATTGCAGGGATTACAAATTTGATCATTAATACCATTACGCTAACAGGGTTTCCTGGTAAACCAAAAAAAGGAATCTCTTTGCCTCTTCCTTGTATATGAGAGTAAAGAAATGGTTTTCCAGGTTGAATATTAACTGACCAAAAATTTATTTTTCCTTGTTCACTGACAACTTCTTTTATAAAATCTTTGTCCCCAACTGAAACTCCTGCAGAGCAAATTATAGCATCTGAATCGATTGCATTTCTTAAATTTGATTCAATAGAGCTGATTTCATCTTTGGCTATTCCTATAATATCCGGAATACCCCCAGCTTCTCTTACCATTGAAGCAATAGAATAAGAATTAGAGTCATAAATTGAGCTCGCACTTAGTGTCTCACCGGGATTTATAAGTTCATTACCCGAGGCAATAATACTGATTTTTGGCTGAGGAAAGACTTTGATTTTATTAATTCCGTTAGCTGCAAGTTTTGCTATATCATATGGACGTATTTTTTGACCAACTGTTATTATATTTTCACCTTTTTTAAAATCACTGCCTTTAAGCCTAATGTAATCAGATATCTTGGGCTGCTTAGTAAAAATAACAAATTCTGAGTCATCATTTTTTATAATTTTTGCATTTTCTATTGGCACAACACAATTTGCTTTAGGAGGCATAGGCGCCCCTGTCATGATTTTTATGGCTTCTCCTTTATTAACAATTGGGAGATATTCATCGCCAGGGAATAAATTACCAGAAATTATAAATTTATTTATAGACTCATCATTAATATCAAAGTTTTCTGGCAATATAAAAGCAAAGCCATCCATAGAAGAATTATTCCAAATTGGAAGATCGAGTTTAGTTAGAATATTTTCACTTGCTATTCTGTTTGTGGATTCAATTAAATTTAGTTCCACAGATTCTAGCATCTCTGTTGATTCTAGTATAATTTGTTTTGCTTCTTCTGGATTAATCATAATTATTTTCTTAATTCAATATTTAAATTTTTCTTTAGTAATTTTAGTATTTTATTTTGAGATTCTTCAATTTGTTTATTACTCAAAGTTTCATTAAAGCTTTGGTAGCTTAATCTGAAAGTTACTGATTTTCTGTTTTTATCAAGATCTTCATATACATCTATAATATTTATTTCAGATACTAATGGATTACTATTAATTATTTTAATAATATCATTTGCAAAAATTTTATTATCCATAATAAAAGACAGATCTCTAATTGCTTGTGGATATAAGCTCGATTTTTTGTATTTTGAAACGTTATTTAAATTAGTTAACAATTGATCCAAGTTAAATTCTGCATAAAGAACATTTTTGATTTTAGAATTAAGTTCAACAAGTTTTTTTTCGCTTACAAAACCTATGCTACCTACTTCAAGATTGTTTGAAATTATTAAAGCAGATTTATTATTGTAAAAACTTATATCTTTGTTTTGCGAAAGTTCGAATTTGATATTTAAGTTATTAAGCAATTTTTCTATGTAACCTTTGAAGGTATAAAAATTAAGTTCTGATGACCCGTGTGACCAATTTGAATTTTCGGCACTTCCCGAAGCAATTATTCCAAGAGAATAACTTTGGGTAGGCAATTTAAACTTGTCGCTTATTACAGAAGTATAAGTACGGCCTAATTCAAAAAATTTCCAAGATTCTATATCAGAATATTTACTCGAATTTTTTGTTAGATTGTCAATTAATCCTGATCTTAGATTAGGGCGCATATATTTATTTTTTTGATTAATAGGGTTTTGTAATTCGACTGGAGTTCCGTCAGCATTATTTACAGCTTCATATTCTATATCATTCAATACAGGATAGTTGATAACTTCTAGATACCCCATTGATTTCATTTCTGATCTTAATTTATTTCTTGCTTGTACACTTTCATCTATAGGAATGTTTTTTTCTGGATATAACATGGGTGAAGATCCAAGATTATCATACCCAATAGTTCTGGCAATTTCTTCAATCAAATCATCTTCTATATTAATGTCATTTCTCCAAAATGGGATATAAAATTTAATGGAGTATTCTGATTTGTCTTTTTTATCACTAGAAATAAGAAAGCCTAGATCAGCGAGTATTGATTTAGCTTTTGGCATAGAAATACTTTCCCCTATGATTTTCTTATATCTCTTGCTTGTAAATTCAATAGTTGCACTATGATTGTCAGACGGATTAGGGTATTCATCCCAAAATCCAGATATTTGGGGTTTCTTGTTGTTAACTTGAGTTAGTAGTTCTATGGCCCTATTTAACGCTATTACTGTTAAGTTTTCTGGTACTCCTCTTTCAAATCTATAGGAAGCATCTGTAGACAAATTAAGCTCTTTTGAAGTTTCTCTTATATTCGACATGCTAAATGAAGCAGATTCTAAAAATATATCTGAAGTTTTATTATCAATTTCTGAATTTTCTCCTCCAATTATTCCTGCTAATCCAATTGGATTTTCTCCGTCTGTAATTGTTAGCATAGAACTATTTAATTCTCTTTTTTCTTGATCAAGCCCGATAAAATCTTTTTTATTTTTAAATTTTTTTATTTCAATTTTATTACTTTTGATTTTTGAGATGTCGAAAGCGTGCATTGGTTGCCCGTATTCAAGCATAATAAAATTAGTTAAATCAACAATATTATTTATTGGACGAAGACCAGATTTTATTAGTTTGTCTTTTATCCAAAATGGCGATTCTCCAATGTTTATTGCATTCATTGACACCCCGGAATATCTATTACAACTAGTGTCATTAATTTTTACACTCAAGTTATTTTTATTGTTGGATATATTCAGATTTTGATTTTCAAAATTTATAGGATTAATTAATTCGTGATTGATATTTTGAGCTTTTAGAATACATGCAATTTCTCTTATGATTCCAACCACTGATAAACAATCAGCTCTGTTAGGAGTTATGTCTAAGTCAAAAATATCATCTGATAGTAATGAGTGCAATGAATTTCCAATTTTAGATTTTGAATCTAATACTAAAATACCATCATGGTCTTCCGAGTAACCTAATTCAACTGCTGAGCAAATCATGCCATTAGATTCTACACCACGAATTTTACTTTTTTTAAGTATAGACATTTTTTTTTCGTAAGGATTAAATAGATTGGCGCCAGGTTTTGCAAGTGCAATTTTTTGGGTTACAAGTATGTTTTTTGCCCCGCATACAACTTTAATTATATTTTTTGAATCATTTACTTCCACTAATGACAATCTATCAGCATCAGGATGTTTTTCTATTTTAGTGATTTCACCTACTATAATATTTTCATCCCAATTATCACCAAATTTAATTATCTCAGAAACTTCAGTTCCTGCCATAGTAAGTAATTCAGCAATTCTTTCATTACTAACTTCATATTTAATATATTGCTTTATCCAAGAAACAGGAATTCTCATAATATTTATTTAAATTGTTTTAAAAATTGATAATCATTTGCATAAAAATCTCTTATGTTATCTATTCCGTATTTGATCATAGCAGCTCGCTCTATTCCAAGCCCAAATGCAAATCCTGAATAAATTTCAGGATCAAGTCCTACATTCATCAATACTTTAGGATGAACCATACCTGCACCCATTAATTCCAGCCATTCATTTTGTTTAAAATTAATCGACATTTCGGCACCAGGTTCAACAAATGGGAAAAAATCACATCGGAATCTAGCTTTTGTGTCATCACCAAAAATCATTCTAGCGAATTCAAAAAGAGTAGCTTTCATATTTAAAAAATTAATGTTTTTATCTATTACTAAACCTTCAATTTGATGGAAGTGCCATTCGTGTGTATTATCTGTTGCTTCATACCTGTAACATTTTCCAGGTATAACTACACGTATAGGAGGTTCGTTGTTTTCCATTATTCTTATTTGCATTGGAGATGTGTGTGGTCTTAAAACAAGAGATTTGATATTTTCAACATCATTTACATAAATTGTATCCCAAATGTCTCTTGCAGGATGATTGGTAGGAATGTTTAATTTATCAAAAGCATAGCTTTCTGATTCGATTTCTGGCCCTTCAAATATATTAAATCCAAGTTTGTTGAAAGCAGTGCATATTTCTTGCATCATTTGATTTGTTGGATGAATACTTCCTGTAGAAATCGGGGTGCCAGGAAGAGTAAAGTCGAAAAATTCTGTTTGAATATTACTTTTGTTATCTTTTAATGCTTTTTGCTTTTCTTTGTATAGTTTTTCTAATGTATTTTTTAGTTTATTAGCTAAAGATCCTAATTCATTTTTTTCTTCGGGCTTTAAATCCTTAAAGCTTTGAAAAAAATTTGAAATTTTACCTTTTCTTCCTATATAATCAATTCTCCAATTTTCTATATCTTCCTCTGAGGAAATCGTTTTGATTGAATTGGTTGCTTCTAGTTGTAAATTTTCTAGATAAGTTTTGTTGTTTTTCAAAGCCAATAAAATTACCAAATATTATTAATAGATTTAGAATTATAAAGGAAAAAAAAAGCAAAGGTCAATTGAGTTAGATGCTTAGATTTAAGGTTATTTATGCGTCTATATCAGCATATAAAGCATTGTTTTGTATAAAAACCTTACGAGGAAGAACATCGTCACCCATTAAATTCATAAAACATTCTTCGGTTTGATTCCACTCAGAAGTTGATTGTCCTAATTCGTTTTTCTCTTCAGGAAGAACAACTTTTTTAAGCATTCTGGTGTCTGGGTCCATTGTAGTAGACCATAACTGTTCTGCATTCATTTCACCTAACCCTTTGTACATTTGAACTCTAATATTTTTACCTTCGGATTGTGTTAAAAAGTCCTCTTTTTCTTCTTCTGAATATGCGTATTTACTACTTTTCCCAGAACCAAGCTTATACAATGGAGGTATTGCTATATAAATGTTTCCATTATCAATTAAGGGTTTCATGTACCTAAAGAAAAAAGTTAGGAGAAGAGTTCTTATATGTGATCCATCAACATCTGCGTCTGTCATTATAATTATTTTGCTATATCTTAATTTAGATATATCCATGCCCTGATCATCGTTATTTTCTTCATTTTCAGACTCTTGTTGTTCGTCGATTACAGTATTTCCAAATCCTGCCCCAATGGCAGTTATCATGTGTTGTATTCCTTCATGGGATATCATTTTATCTGCCCTGGCTTTTTCTACATTTAAGATTTTACCCTTTAGGGGAAGAATTGCTTGATAATTTCTATCTCTGCCCATTTTTGCGGTTCCGCCAGCTGAATCTCCCTCAACGATATACAATTCACATACTTCGGGATTTTTTTCAGAGCAATCAGCAAGTTTTCCTGGTAACCCTCCTCCATCTAGAGCGTTTTTTCTTAATACTAGATCTCTAGCTTTTCTTGCTGCTTCACGAGCACGTTGTGAAGTCAGGCATTTTTCAAGAATCATTTTTGCTACTTGAGGATTATCTTCAAGAAACATATTAAGTGCTTTTCTTACAACACTTTCAACTTTATTTCTTACATCTTTATTTCCAAGCTTGCCTTTGGTTTGTCCTTCAAATTGAGGGTTTGATAATTTGACACTTATGGCTGCCGTTAGCCCTTCTCTAGTATCTTCTCCTTGCAGTGATAATTCACCTTCTTTGATTAAACCTAATTTTTCGGCCTGATCGTTAAAAACCCTTGTAATAGCTGACCTAAAACCTGTAACGTGAGTACCTCCGTCAGCTGTGTTTATGCAATTAGCATAAGAAAGTACATTTTCACCTAATGAAGAATCGTATTGAATTGCCACTTCTACAAAAGTTTTGACAGGCATTTCAGTGGCTTTTCCTTCAGAATTAGTTACAGTTTCATTTTTAATTATTTCTTCTTCGTAATATATAGGAGTTTTATTAATTACTGATTTATTTCTTGTTTCATTAGTAACTAAAGAAGATATTCCACCTTCAAAATAATACATAAACTTATTATTTGGCCATAAGTGTTTATGAAAATCACTACTGAAGAAAATTTTAAGCCCTTTATTCAAGTATGCTATTTCTTTAGTTCGAGCTAAAATTTTATCGAAATCGTAGTTTAGTGGCTCTTTTGTTTCGTCATCAATGAAAATTGTAGTGTCTGCTTTGAATCTAATTTTGGTTCCTGTTTTACTTTTTTCATTGCCAGGCAGGTCCACAGTTGATAAATCAGCAGTTTTTACTCCTTCTGAAAATGACATTGTATGAATTTTCCCTTCTCTGTATACGCTAACAATAAAATCTTGAGATAATGCGTTAACTGCAGAAGCGCCAACGCCATGCAATCCTCCTGATACCTGATAAGCTCCTTGTTCAAATTTTCCTCCAGCATGCAGAGTGGTTAGCACAGTTTCTACTGTAGGTTTTTTGGTGGTTCTGTGTTTTTCAACAGGAATTCCTCTCCCGTTATCAGTGATTTCCACATATTGCTCATTATCGATGTGGATATAAATTTCATCACAGTGCCCAGCCATGAATTCGTCAACACTGTTATCCACAATTTCGTTAATTAAATGATGAAGACCTCTTTCATCGGTGCTCCCTATGTACATTCCAGGTCTTTTTCTTACAGGAACTAATCCTTCTAAAACCTGAATACTTTCTTGTGTATAGTCTTGTTGCTGCGCCAAATTTGTCTCCAATAATTTTTTATTTTATAACAACATGAAGTATTATTAAAAAATAAAAACCCTATATATTGTTATATTAGTATGAATAGAAATCTTAACAAAATTTTTATATTTTAACAATAATTCTGTGGTCGATAATATTTAATTCAGATATATATATATAATTTTGTTAAGATATATCTATTAATAAAATTTGGTAATAATCTTGGAAAATGAAAGATTAATTAATTCGGAAGCTAAATTAGAAGATTTTAAAACAGAAATTTCTTTGAGACCAAAAACTTTTTCAGAATATGTTGGACAAGGAAAAGTAAAACAAACATTGTCCATAGCCATTAAAGCTGCAAAAAAAAGACAAGAATCCCTAGATCATGTTTTGCTATATGGCCCTCCTGGGCTTGGGAAAACAACATTAGCTAATGTTATTGCAAACGAAATGGGTACGGATATAAAAGTAACTTCAGGGCCAGCTATTGAAAAAGCAGGGGATTTGGTTTCTATTTTAACAAGACTCCAAAAAAATGATGTTTTGTTTATTGACGAGATTCATCGATTGAATAAAATCTCTGAGGAAGTGTTGTATTCTGCTATGGAAGAATATAGAGTTTCATGGATTATTGATGAAGGACTGAAAGCAAGGAGTGTAAATTTAGGAATACAGCCTTTTACACTAATTGGTGCAACCACCAAATATGGCACCCTTAGCCCACCTTTAAGAGATAGATTTGGGTCAATATTCAGACTTGATTTTTATAATGACGCTGAGATGACGGATATATTACAAAGATCTTCAGATATATTTAAAATGAAAACAGAAAAAAAAGGATTGGACCAAATAGCTAAAAGATCAAGAAAAACCCCTAGAATTGGAAATCGATTATTGAGAAGAGTAAGAGATTATTCAGAAGTTAAATCAGATGGCAGTATTTCGTTAAAAGTGGTTTTAGATGCATTGGCGCAACTAGAAGTTGATGATATTGGCCTAGATAAAATAGATATAGATTATTTACAATCTCTTATTCTTAAATTCGGAGGAGGTCCGGTTGGTCTTGATACTTTATCAGCTTCGATAAATGAAGACTCTGGCACGGTCGAAGATGTGATTGAGCCTTTTTTACTAAATTTAGGGTTTATTTCAAGAACTAATAGAGGAAGGACAGCTACAAGTTTAGCATTTAAACACCTTGGCATTGAAGAAGAACCTAAGCAAAAAAATTTAATTTGATTACTTTTTAAATTGCTTGGCTGAATCTAGGTATTTGTAGTAATCTCCTTTTTGCTCTGTTAATTTTTTGTGTGAACCTTGTTCGGTTATCTTGCCACCTTTTATTACAAAAATTTCGTCTGACATCCTAATTGTTGAAAGCCTATGAGCTACAACTATAGAGGTTCTGTTTTTCAATAGAACTTTTAAAGCATTTTGAATTTTTAGCTCATTAATACTATCAATGTTTGAAGTTGCTTCATCTAGAATTAATATTTTAGGATCTTTGATTAGTGCTCTAGCAAATCCCATTAATTGTCTTTGTCCTTGGCTCATATTTACACCTCTTTCTGAAACGCTTGTTTCATATCCATTTTCAAGAGAAGTGATGTAATCATGTATTCCAATCGACTTGCACGCTTCTATTACTTGATCATCTTTTATGTTTTTTTGATTAAATTTCAAATTTTCTTTTATTGTTCCTTGAAACAAAAATGGGTCTTGGAGAACCATTGCAACTTGAGTACCAAGGTCTGATCTTGAAAAATTCTGTATATCTAGATCATCAATAAGCAACTGACCTTTCTTGTTTTTATTAGGAGGATAAAGACCTGTAATCAAAGAGGCAAGAGTTGATTTACCGGCACCTGTATCGCCGATAAAAGCAACAGTTGATCCAGGTTTAATAATCATATTTATATTCGTTAACACTTCTATATTATTATCATAAGAAAAATGAAAATTTTTGAATTCGATTTTTCCTGAAATGGAATTTGTTATTTTGTTAATTTCTACTGATTTTAAAAAAGGATCGATATCAAGAAATTCAAAAAGTCTAGAACCAGATGCCATTGATCTTTGAATTTGAGTATAGTGCATCATTAGATTTCTTATCGGATCAAAAAGTCTTTGAATGTATAAAACAGAAGCTATTATTACACCTATCTGTGTATAATCACTAATTATTAAATCGCTAGCTATAAATGAAGCAATTATTATCGCAGAACTAGTTAAGATATCTACAGGAGGCAATAATGCTGATGACAGTTTTTGGGCCTTGAGTGCGGAATTTAAATGACTGTTTGTTTCAGTTTGAAACGTGCCAAAATTACTTTTTTCTCTATTAAAATTTTGTACTTCTTTTATTCCATTTAAATTTTCACTAAAAGATGAGTACACTTGTGAAATGGCTATTCTCACATTAATAAAAGCAGCCTTTGCTTTTGGTTGCCAAATTATTGCTGCGATAAAAAGAAGAGGCACTACTGATAATGAAGAAATACCAATTTTAAAATTCATTATTAGCAAAGTGGAACATATTCCTACTAGACTAAGTAAGTCCGCTAATGTCATAACAATGATTGCAAATGCTTCTTGTAATTGTCCCGTGTCACCCATTAATCGTGACATAACACTTCCGGACTTTGTATTTTGAAAATAATTTAAATTTAATTTTTGAAGATGGGAAAACATATCTATTCTTATATCTCTAAGTACATATTGTCCGGTTCTGGCTAAGTATATTTGCCCAAAATAATTAGTGATCCAAGCAAAAAACATTGTAATCATAAATATAAAAGATATAAAAAGTAATCCTGATTGTTTATCCGAATTTGTCAGGTTTGGGTTATTTATATAATCATCTATTCCAACTTTGATGAAATAAGGAATTAATACAACAAGTGCTGCAGACACCAGGGTGCAAACAGAACCAATTATAGATTCTTTTTTGTATCTTATTATGTACGGGAATAATCTTTTCACTACATTATAGTCGTAAAGTTT
>Ga0114933_10000746_pt1 | contig 38299 bp, 28 predicted proteins | sample 4SBtaG_FD_89691 | JGI IMG/M metagenome (GOLD analysis project Ga0114933, IMG submission 89691) | Deep subsurface microbial communities from Kolumbo volcano to uncover new lineages of life (NeLLi) - 4SBTROV12_W25 metaG | ecosystem: Environmental > Aquatic > Marine > Volcanic | place: Kolumbo... | reverse complement strand
TCGATGCGCGCGCGCCACGGCTGCTTTCCATCGAGCGCTCCGGCCGGCGTCGTCTGCGCCATCCGATCCAGCAACCGGAGGCTCTCCGTCACGTCGCCGACACGAAACCTGCGCCATGCGAGCTCCCACGTGGCAGCCAGCGCGTAGCGGGCGGTGGATTTGCGCGCCACCACTTCGGCCAACATGCGGTCGGCGTCCAGCGTTCGGCGCAGCGCGCGGTAGAGCCGGAACAGCCGCCATCGAACACGCGTGGCCAGCTCCGCATCGACGTCCAGCTTGAGCAGCGGCTCGAGGGTCACGACGGCTTCTTTGTCGCGGCCGAGGCGCCCCTGGACATCGCCGAGCCGATAGCGCGTGTGGTGCAGCAGCGCCGGGTTACGGGCTTCAGCGAGGACGCGTTTGAGCTCACCGACGGCGTGGGCCCGGCGCTTGCGCACCTTGGCGAGCATGACGCCGCGACCGTACGTGGCAAGCCCGGCAACTCCGGACGCAATGGACTCGATACGACGCAGACGCAGACGCATCTCCTTGCGTCGCGCCCGTCGTTTGCGCGGCAACCTCGCGGTCGCGATTCGTTCGACGCGTTGGCGCGGTGCGGGAAGCGATCCGATCGCCGCCAGTCGTTCGAGCGCCCGATCGTCGGTGTCACCGCGGCCGCTGCGCCACGCTTTTCGATACGCCGCGGCGGCCGCCTCAATGCGCGCAGGGTCCGGCTGGGGAGTGCCGCGGCGCAACACGTCGCCTTCGAGCAGGGACCGCCGCGCCCGCTGTGCCCGCGACAATGCCCGGGAATCAACCCACGGCAAGAGCGTCGAGCCCATCGCCACATCGCCGCGATCAAGCGCCATCTCGGCCGCCCGCAACGCCACTCGGCTCCGTTCGGCGCGCCACGCGGGGGCCTTGGCCAAGTGCTCGACCACCGCCTTGAGCTTGCGCTGCTTGAGCGCGATGTCAGCCAGGGAGATCGCGGCGTCATCGCGCATCGGACCGTCGCTGCTCAGCGCTTTCCAGGCGGCCCGCTCGCAGCTTCGTTTGCGCGCCCGTCGGCAAGCGACGACCACCTCGTACGCGATCGCTGTCTTTGCATCGACCTGCGTTGCACCGCGGGCCAACTCCGCCGCAAGGGCCTGCGCACGTGCGACCCGTCCGCGTCGCGCCGCCGCGTGCAGCGCGTCAAACCCCGCGATCGTGGTCGACCATGGCGTCAGGACATAGCGCGCCGGCTCGGCTTCGGCGGCCGCATCCACCGCGGTCTCGGCGACAACAGAGGTCGCGGAAACGGGTGCCTGCGCCGCATCGGCCGGCGGGGTGACGAGGCATACCAACACGGCCATCGCCGCGATCGCGCCCCGTCGATTGTGCATTGTGAGCCCTGCGCACACGCCGTCAGGCTACCGTAAACCCGTGGATCGACAAGCTTTGCGCCGCTTGGACGCGCGTTTGGGCGAACCCTACCGTGCTCGACCCGCTCAGCGGGCCTGCTCGACGACCGGCTTGGGACACTGGTAGCCGGTGAACTCTTTGTTCTTGAGCTCGATGAACTCAGGGTCCTCGTCGTTCTTGTGCGCAATCTCCTGCAGCACCTTGTTGAACGCCTTCTGTTCCCAGATGAGCGCTTCCGCGTCGGCCTTACCCTGCTCGGATTTGCCTTCGTATTCCTTGCTCTTGCGCAAGCAGTGCAGCTCTTTGAGCACCTGGATGTAGCGCGTCTGGATCGTCTTGGGCTTGGGCAGCAGGTCGAACGACGCGTTGGCGATCACGAACCGACCGTCCGGGCGGCGCTTGAACGGACGCAGCGTCACCCCTTCTTCTTCCAACTTCTTGGCGTCGAGGTCGGGCGGCAGAGGAGCTTCGTAGAAAAGAATGCTGCGCGGCTCGAAACCGACGGCGTCGATGGCGATCTCGTAGATCCACGTGGACAACGCCACCGTCTTGATGCGCATCTTCTTCTCTTTGATGATGTTGCCATCCTCGTCACGCTCGGGGTTGTCGGCCATCTTCTGCAGCTTGATGACGTCCTCGGCAGACAGGCGCTTTTCGGGGTTTTGAGCTTCGACCTGTTCACGCTCGAGCAGCGGCAGATCCGAGAGCGTCAACGGCAAGACGAGCTCCTTGCCCTGCTCCGGCTTGAAAGTCGGCGGCTGGGCGGACTGCTTGAACGTCACGATGCCCTTGATCTCGCCCTCGTTGCTCTTCTTTTCCTTGTACTCGCCCACTTTGACCGTCTTGCGGACGCGCTTGTCGCCGTCGCCCTCGCGGATGCGCTTGATGAAGTCGAGGCGGTTCTCCTCGTAGCGGGTCTGCTTGAGCGTGAACGATGCGTCCTTCTCGGGCGTGAAGCTGAGGTCAAAGCCGCCGTAGTGGTGCTGCATCAGCTCGATCTCTTCGCGCTTCTCCTGCTGCTCGATAGCGAACAGCTTGTCGTCCTCCGTCACGCAGGCGGCTTTGTCGCCCAGGACGTTGCACTTGAAGCGCTGGCTGAGCTCGTCGTTGCTGCCGATGTAGGCCATACCAACCAGAATGAGCAGCGCGAGGCCACCCAACGAAATCAGGCCGAACGGCACTTCGCGCTTGGCCGGCTCACCATCATCGTCGGGCATGGCGAGATGGTCGTCGTCGTCGTCATCGTCGTCGCTGGCGAGCATCGCCGCGATCGGGTCCTGGTAGTGACCCTTGCCCGACGTTTCGGCCTTCGGCGCGGCTGTGGGCGCGGGGGCTTCTTCCTTGGCCTTGTTCGCGGGCGCGGGCGGCGGCTCGGGAGCGGGCGGCGGTGCTTCAGCAGCGGGGGCCGGGGGTGGCTCTTCGGCGACGGGAGGGGCCGGTTGGGGAGCGGGCGCCGCAGCCGGGGTCTTCGCTCCGCATTCCGAGCAGAACTTCGCGCCGGGTTTCAGGTTAGCGCCGCATTCCGCGCAAAACTTCGCCATTGCACACTCCAATCGAGCCATGACCCTGTCGAGGGGGCTGCGATGCTGGCTCGCAAGGTGCCTGTGCGTCAATCCCCGCACAGAGTCGCCTCTCGTGGGCTTTTTCTTCGATGCTCGATGGGTTGCGACGGGGGCCGGGTCACTTGCCGCCGGTGCTCGACGACTTGCGAATCGTCTTACCGCGAGGCGACACGATGTGGACCTCGACATGCATTCGTCCTTCGCACCGCTTGTGGACGTACTCGCGCGCCTGCATGTCGGCGACGCGCACTTTCAGCCACGAACCTTCGGCCTTTGAGCGGTCCCGCTCGCGCAACGCCCGTTCCAGCTCAAGCACCGATTTCTCGCTGCTTTTGTGAAGTTTGCTCAGCGCTTCGAGGTCATCGGTCAGGCAGCGCAACTTGCCGACGTCGCGAACGGTCGCCGCCGACCGCATCCGGCTCTTCACCAAGCGGATGATCCGGCCCAATCGGTCGACGGCGTCCTCCGCCTCGCGCAGGAGCTTGTAGCCGGGGATCGTGGGTCGCTTGGGCTGCTCGTGACCTGCAAGCATCCGCGTGATCGCCGAGTCCTTCACCGCCCTGTCGCGGTCGCGCACCGTTGGACCGGTCACCGGCTTGGTGGTGCGAACAGGCTCGACACCACCACACCCGGCGATCGCCGTGAGCGCAACAAGCCAAACCAGAACAAACGTCCGCATCCTCGCCGCATGATGCGCGCGCTCCCCACCTTCGCAACTTGTTCCCGCCAGCCGTTGAAAGCTCCGAGTCGACCGGCTACAGTCACTAGAACAGGTTCTAAAAACGACCATTGAACCCCATTTGAACCCCACAGCGCAGGCGACGAAGGCGGCTGGACGGGACGGAAAAACACTCGTCCGCCATGCCCTTCGTTTTCACCGCCGCCGGCCAACGCCCACATCCGGAGCTGCCGCCATGTCCCCACGATTTCCCTTCCATCCCTTCCCGATCGGCTGGTTCCAGGTGGCCTGGTCGCACGAACTCGAGGTCGGCCAGGTCCTCCCGCTGAAATACTTCGGCAAAGATCTCGTCCTGTTCCGCACCGAATCGGGCGAAGCCAAGGTGCTCGATGCGTTCTGCGCCCACCTTGGCGCCCACCTCGGCCATGGCGGCACTGTGGAGGGGGAAACCGTCCGCTGCCCGTTCCACGCCTGGAAATTCAAGGGTGACGGCTCCTGCGCCGAGATCCCGTACGCCAAGAAGATCCCCAAGCTCGCTCGCATGCGCGCCTGGCACACGCGGGATGTGAACGGTCTCGTTCTCGTCTGGCACCACCCCGACGGCCTGGAGCCGCAGTGGGAAGTGCCGGCTGTTCCCGAAGTGACCGACGACGCGTGGACCGACTTCAAGACCCGCCGCTGGAAGATCCGTACCCACAACCAGGAGATGGCCGAGAACGCTGTCGATTCAGCACACTTTCATTACTTGCACGGCACCCAGAACCTGCCGGCAAGCACGGCGACGCAGCATGGTCACCTCTTGCACGTACAGAGCCCGACCATTTCGCGCGCTCACGGCATGGATGTCGAGGGCGAGATCGACGTGCACTGCTACGGGTTCGGGTTCACCACCACGCGTTTTCGCGGCATCGTCGAGACGTTGCTGGTGTCGTCTTGCACCGCGATCGAGGGCGAACACGTCGACGTGCGTTTTTCGTTCCTGGTCAAGAAGGTCGGCGGCGCTTCGGTCACCGAGGGCATCGGCCGCGCCTACATCGCCGAGATCGAACGGCAGCTCGAGCAGGACATCCCGATTTGGGAAAACAAGGTCTACATGGACCCGCCCGTGCTGTGCGACGGCGACGGACCGATCGGCAAATTCCGCAAGTGGTGCAAACAGTTCTACGTCAAACCCGCGGCGTGATCGCGGTTCGGCGCACCCCACCCCAGCGTCCTTCTGTCGGAGCAAGACGTGAACGAACTTTGCAAGAAACTCGGCATCGAGGTGCCCATCTTCGCGTTCTCCCGGTCGCCTGACGTCGTGATCGCGGTGAGCAAGGCGGGCGGGCTCGGTGTGCTTGGTGCGATCGGCTGGCAGCTGCACGAGCTCGATGAGATCCTCGACTACATCGACGCCAACATCGACGGCCGGTCTTACGGAGCCGACGTGGTGATGCCCGCCGTCCACGTCGGCAAGGGCCAGGACATCACCAAGGATGGGCTCGAGGCGATGATTCCCGCCGCCCATCGCGCTTTTGTCGACAAGGTGCTGGCCGACCACGGTGTCCCGGCCCTGCCCGCCGACGCCACGCCCACCGAAACCCTGATCCAGTGGACGCGCGAGCGCACGATGCCGCAGGTCGACATGGTCCTGAAGCGGCCGATCAAGCTGCTCGCCAACGCGCTCGGGCCGCCGCCCGAAGACGTGATCGCCCGTGCCCATGACCAAGGTGTCCTCGTCGGCGCGCTGTCGGGCAGTCCGCGCCACGCGCTCAAACAAATCTCCGCCGGTGTTGATGTGATCATCGCGCAGGGCACGGAAGCGGGCGGTCATTGCGGAGATGTCAGTACGTTCGTCAACGTCCCCGATGTCGTCGACGCCGTCGCGGGTCGCGCCCATGTGCTGGCAGCTGGCGGTGTGGGAAGCGGACGACAGCTCGCTGCGGCGTTGGCGCTTGGGGCCGAAGGCGCGTGGTGCGGTTCGGTGTGGTTGACGACGACCGACAGCGCCGAGCCGGACTTCATCAAGAACGCCCTGCTCGCTGCGGGCAGCCGTGACACCGTTCGGTCCAAGGCGTTGACCGGCAAACCGGCCCGACAATTGAAGACGCCGTGGACGCAAGCCTGGTCCGCCAAAGCCAACCCCGATCCGCTGCCCATGCCGCTGCATTTCATGCTGATCGCCGATGCCGTCCAACGCATGCGCACGCACGCCGAGGACAACCCTGAATCCGATGCGGCGCGGATGGTCCCCAACCCGGTCGGCCAGATCGTCGGCCGGATGAACAAGCCGATCGGCGCGGGCGAGCTGGTCAACGCGATGGTCGATGAATGCCGCAGCACCATTGCGCGACTGGCCGGTCTCGGGCTCTGATACGCCGCACCAACGACGCAACCAACCACAAGCGAGGACACGATGGCCGAATCCGCCGCCGCAACCGCCGCAACCACAACCACAGCACCGGGCAAGAGCTACAAGCTCGACGTCGACGTCTTCAGCCCCGACACCTACCTCGCGGGTGTGCCCCACGAGAGCTGGCAGAAGCTGCGGGCCGAGTGCCCCGTCTACTTCCAGGACGAGCCCCACGGCGGCTACTGGGCGATCACGCGCCACGAAGACGTCGTGCGGATCTCGAAAGACCCCGGGACGTTCAGCAGCTGGCGAGGCGGCACCAACATCGAAGACTACGAGCAGCAGGACCTGGACAACATCCGCATGCTGATGGTCAACATGGACCCGCCGCAGCACCGCAAGTTCCGCAACCTCGTGCGCACCGGGTTCACGCCCCGGATGGTCCGCGCGATGGAGCCAAAGGTCCGCGAGCGGGTGAACGCGATCCTCGTCCGTGCGACGGCATTGGCTGCTGAGAAGGGCACGATCGACTTCGTGCGCGAGGTCGCCGCCAAACTTCCGCTGCAGGTGATCGCCGATTTGATCGGGGTGCCGCAGGAGGACCGCGGGATGTTGTTCGACTGGAGCAACCGCCTCATCGGCTTTGACGACCCCGAATTCCAAACCACCATCGAAGACGCCCGCATGGCCGCGATGGAGGTGTGGATGTACGCCAACACACTGGCGGAATCGCGGGCTGGCGAACGCGGCGATGACCTCGTGCGCGTATTGATGAACGCCGAGATCGACGGCGAGAAGCTCACGGAGATGGAGTTCGATAGCTTCTTTCTGCTGCTCGCCGTGGCCGGCAACGAGACCACGCGCAACGCGATCAGCGGCGGCATGTTGGCGCTGCTCGACAACCCCGATCAGTACGCGAAGCTGCGTGAGGATCCCGATCTCATGACGACCGGCACCGAGGAGATCGTGCGCTGGGTGACCCCCGTCATGTACTTCCGCCGCACGGCGACGCGCGACGTCGAAATCCGTGGTCAGCTGATCAAGGAAAACGAGAAGATCTGCATGATCTACCCTTCGGCCAACCGCGATGAGGCGATCTTCGACGACCCCTTCACGTTCGATCTCGCGCGCTCGCCCAACGACCACCTGGCGTTTGGCGTCGGCGAGCACTTCTGCTTGGGCGCATCGCTGGCGCGGCTTGAGATCAAGGTGATGTTCGAGGAGCTGGCCAAACGCTATAAGTCGGTCGAGTTGGCCGGTGACGTGCGTCGGCTGCGCAGCAACTTCATCAACGGCTACAAGGAGATCCCGGTGCGCCTCGTACCGGCCTGAGCCGCGATGCACTTTCAACCAGACGAAGATCAACAGGCCTTCCTCGAGGGTCTGGGCCGCCTCGTCGACGACATGGGCGGCGGCGCCTTGGTCCGCAAAGGCCTGGCGACCCGGTCGGGTGTCGACGACGAGCTCTGGACGCTGCTCGGTGACGTGGGCGTGCTCGGAATCGCGGCCGAGGAGCGCTGGGGTGGCCAGGGCGCCGGCTGGCTGGACGCTTGCCTGTGCGCTGAAGTGCTCGGCATGTGGTTGATCGACGGACCGGTCCTCTTTCACCAGCTTGCGGTGGCCGCGATCGACCGCTTCGCCGACGAGACCGCCAAGGAGCGTTGGCTCCCCGGGCTTTGCGCAGGATCACAGCGCGCAACGTTTTCCATCGACGAACGCGACGGGGCGGATGTGCTGCGCAGCGTGCCTTTCGCGGACGGCGCCGATGTCGTGGTCTATGCCGGCAACGAGGGCGCGCTCTTGCTCGAGACCGCCGGCTCCGAGATCGTTCCAGCCCAACCTCTCGATGCGTCATGGCGGCTGGCCGATGTGTCCGCTGAAGAGGCAGCCAAACGCCCCTTTGAAAACGGCAACGTCACGCGGCTGCTCGGCAATATGGCCCATGCGGCGATGGCCTGCGCGCAGACCGGACTCGCGGAACGATGCCTGCAGATGAGCGTTTCGTACGCGATCGATCGCAAGCAGTTCGGGGTGCCCATCGGCAGCTTCCAGGCGGTCCAGCATCACTGTGCGGACATGCTCGTGCAGGTGGAGTTGGCGCGATCGGCGGCGTGGTATGCGGCGTGGACCATCGACAACGACAAAGGCGAACGCGACGAGGCGGCGGTCATCGCCAGCCAGGTGTGCGGCGACGCAGCGTTCTTCAACGCCGGCACCGCGATCCAGGTTCACGGCGGTATCGGGTTCACCTGGGAACACGACTGCCACCTGCTGTTCAAGCGCGCCGAGACCACGCGGCGCCTGTTCCGCGACCGAACCTCGATCCCAGCCCGACTCCGTGCGGCCGCTGGCGTCGCGACCTCTCTCTGAGCCCGATTTTCCGGGGAACTTCGCATGCACATCGGCTTTTCACCCGCAGATGAGGCGTTTCGCGACGAGGTCTGCGCTTGGATGAAAGCCAACCTCGTCGGGGAGTTCACCGTCTTGCACGGCCGCGGCGGGCCCGGCGACGAGATGGAGGATATGCTGCCGCTGCGCGAGGCGTGGGAACGCAAACTCGCCGACGGTGGCTGGACGTGCACAAGCTGGCCGACAGAACACGGCGGACGCGGGCTCTCCATCCCGCAGCAGCTCATCTGGCACGAGGAATATGCGCGCGCCGGAGGTCCCGGTCGGCTTGGCCATATCGGCGAAACGTTGCTCGGTCCGACCCTTATCGAGCTGGGCACCGACGAACAGAAGCGCCGCTTTCTGCCCCCGATTCGGCGCGCTGAGGTGCTGTGGTGCCAGGGCTACTCCGAACCGGAAGCCGGCTCCGATCTCGCGGGAGTTCGCACCCGCGCCGTGCTCGACGGTGATACCTGGCGCATCGACGGCCAAAAGGTCTGGACGAGCCACGCGGCGTGGGCCCAGTGGTGCTTTGTGCTCTGCCGAACCGACGCCGACGCCGCCAAACATCGCGGCCTGTCCTACATCCTCGTGCCGATGGACCAGCCGGGCATCACCATCAAGCCGATCGACCAGATGACGGGCAAGTCCGAGTTCTGCGAGGTCTTCTTCGAGGGCGCTACGACGGCGCGCGACAATATCGTGGGACGTCCCGGCGACGGCTGGAAGGCGGCCATGGCGACGCTCAAGCACGAACGCGGCGTCTCGACCCTCGGCCAGCAGATCGGCTTTGAACGTGAGCTCGAAGCGGTGATCGCGGCCGCCAGGGCAAATGGGCGCATCGACAATCCCGCGATCGCCGACCGCATCGCGAAGGCCTGGGCCGGTCTGCGCAGTCAGCGTTTGTTGGCGCTGCGGACGCTACGGGAATCGGGCAAGCCCGCGCGCGGCGCGATCGTCAACAAGCTGCTGTGGTCGGAGTGGCATAAGAGCCTGGGCGAGCTTGCGATGGACGTCATCGGCGAACAGAGCGCGCGCCTCGAGAGCGGCGAATTGTCGATTCTGCAGCGCCTCTTCTTGTTCTCGCGGGCCGACACGATCTATGCGGGAACAAGCGAAATCCAGCGCAACATCATCGCCCAACGGGGGCTCGGCCTGCCGCGAAGGCGCTGAATTTGTCCAACCGCGCGACACCTTCCCGCTCAAGCCCCGGAATCAACCATGAGCAAGACCCAACTATGAGCAAAACCCAACTATGAGCAAAACCCAACTATGAGCAAAACCCAACTATGAGCAAAACCCAACTATGAGCAAAACCCAACTATGAGCAAAACACTGCCGGCCTATCCCGAGGGCCATAACCTGCTCGCGGGCAAAAATGTGCTCGTCACCGCCGCTGCGGGGACCGGGATCGGGTTTGCAACGGCCCGCCGGTGCGCCGAAGAGGGGGCGACCGTCATCTTGAGCGACCGGCACGCGCGTCGTGTCGGCGAATCGGCAGATCGCCTGGCCGAAATCACCGGTACGCGTCCTCAAACCTGCATCTGCGACGTCACCGTGCAGGGACAGGTCGACGCGATGTTTGCGTTTGCGGCGGCGCAGACAGGTGGCATCGACGTGCTGATCAACAACGCTGGACTCGGCGGCACAGCCAACCTCGCCGATATGAGCGACGCGCAGTGGAACCACGTGCTCGACGTGACGCTTACCGGGACAATGCGCTGCATGCGGGCGGCGCTTCAGCACATGACTCCGCGCGGCAAGGGGGCGATCGTCAACAACGCGTCGGTGCTCGGCTGGCGGGCCCAGAAGGGGCAGAGCCACTACGCCGCGGCCAAGGCGGGTGTGATGGCGCTAACGCGCTGCGCGGCGGTGGAGGCTGCCGATCATGGGATTCGTATCAATGCGGTCGCGCCGAGCCTCGCCATGCACCCCTTCCTGGCCAAGGTCACCACCGAAGAGCTGCTCAACGAGCTCACCTCGCGCGAGGCGTTCGGGCGTGCCGCGGCGCCCTGGGAAGTCGCCAACGTCATTGTCTTTCTCGCCAGCGACTATGCGTCGTACATGACCGGCGAGATCCTCGCGGTCAGCTCGCAACGGGCCTGAAAAACGAGAGAGGGCGATTCGATGGTCGACAAGAGAGCGGAAGGCAATGTGGGCGTGCCCTTCCAGGTGCATATCGAGCGCGGCAAGATCGCCGAGTTCAGCCGCGCCATCGCCGCGGAGCATCCCGACCATCACGGCGGCGAGCGTCCGGTGGTTCCGGCCACGTTCCTCACGTCGATGTTTCACTGGGAGCGCGGCCGGCAAGGCGCCAACCCGTGGTCGACGGTGCAGATGAGCAAGGCGCGGGGGATGCACGCGTCGCAGGAGTACGAATTCTTCGGACCGCCGCCGCGCGACGGGGATGTGCTGAATGCGCAGTCGCGCATCGACCGGATCTTCGAAAAGCAGGGACGGCGGGGCGGGTCGCTGACGTTTGTCGAGATGGTGACCGACTACCGGGACGCGGCGGGAACGCTCGTGGCGCGGGCCAAGATGACCGCGGTGGAGACCGCCAAACCCGCCGGTGGTGATGGGGAGACCAAAGATGGCTGACGCCTCGATGACCAAGCCGGCGCCGCGTGTATTGGGCCCGATTTCGCGCACCGATGTCGTGATCTACCAGGGCGCTTCGGGTGATTTTGAGCCGATGCACCACGACGAGCCGTTCGCGAAGGCGGCTGGGATGCCGGCGCCGATCGTGGTCGGTATGTATCCGGCGGGCGCGATGTGCGCGTGGGCGAGCGACTGGCTGGGCCCGGAGAGGGTTCGCAAGAGCTGGGTTCGTTGGCGGGCCCCGGTCTGGCCGGGCGATACGTTGACGATCGACGGCGAAATCACCGGAACGACGGACGTGCAGCTGCCCGATGGGACGACGCAGCCGCGGCTGCAGGTCGCTGTGCAGTGCACCAATCAAGACGGCGCGGTTGTGCTTCAGGGCACGATGGACTTCGCGGTCGCGGGCTCGGAGTCGGTGCAATGACGCTGCGTTTTGACGGCCAGGTCGCGCTGATCACCGGCGGCACGAGTGGGATCGGTAAGCGGACCGCCGAGGTGTTGCTTGAAGCCGGCGCAGATGTCGTGGTTTGTGGTCGCAAGGAGCCTCAACAGCCGATCTCGGCTGGCGGTCGCGAGGCGCTGTACATCGCCGCCGACGTGCGCGATCACGAGGCGACCGACGCGATGATGAACGACATCGTGGTGCGGTTTGGACGGCTGGACATGCTCGTCAATAACGCAGGTGGTTCGCCATACGTGCCCGCGGCGAAGGCATCGCCACGATTCTCCGAAGCCATCGTGGCGCTCAACCTGGTTGCGCCGATGGTCCTGTCGCAGCGCGCCAACGCGATCATGCAGCTGCAAGCAGAGGGCGGACGCATCGTGCACGTGACGTCGGTCAGCGGAACGCGCGCCTCGCCGGGGACCGCCGCGTATGGCGCCGCCAAGGCCGGGCTGATCAACCTCGCGCGAAGCCAGGCGGTCGAGTGGGCGCCCAAAGTCCGAGTCAATTGCGTTACTGCGGGGCTTGTCAGGACGGAGAAATCGCTTGCGCACTACGGCGACGAAGAGGGCATCGCGCGCGTCGCCGCCACCGTTCCGATGGGACGTATGGCGACGACCGACGACGTCGCGGGGGCCATCGTCTACCTGGCGTCGGGCGTGTCCAGCTACATCACCGGCGCGTCGCTGGTCGTCGACGGCGGTGGCGAATGGCCGGCGTTTCTACGCGCGGCGCAAGCCGACCAGTAATCACTCAGAAAGGAGCAAGGAATGGGCATCTGCGACGGCCGCGTTGTCATCGTAACGGGAGCGGGCCGCGGCATCGGTCGCGCGCACGCCGAGGCGCTCGCTGCAGCGGGGGCGCGTGTTGTCGTCAACGATCTCGGCGTCACCAACGACGGCCGCGACGCCGCTTCGGGTCCTGCGCAGGAAGTTGTGGACGCGATCAAGGCCGCGGGCGGACAGGCGATCGCCAACGGCGCGGATATCGCCGACTGGGAAGCGTCTGGAAAGCTCGTCGCCCAGGCGATCGAGGCCTTCGGGCGCGTCGATGCGGTCGTCAACAACGCCGGATTCGTGCGCGACAGGATGTTCGTCTCATGCAGCGTGGAGGAGTGGGACGCGGTTACCCGGGTGCACCTGCGGGGCCATTTCTGTGTCAGCCGCCACGCCGCCGCGCATTGGCGAGCGCAAGCCAAAGCGGGCGAGAAGGTCGACGCGCGCATCATCAACACGAGCTCGGGCGCAGGGCTGCTCGGCAGCGTCGGCCAGTCGGCTTACAGCGCGGCCAAGGCGGCAATCGCGGGTCTGACGGTGGTTCAAGCTGCCGAACTGGGCCGCTACGGAGTCACCGCAAACGCCATCGCTCCGGCGGCGCGCACTCGCATGACCGAGGGCCCGTTCGGCGCGATGATGAAGGCGCCTGACGAGGGCTTCGACGTCTTCGATCCGGCCAATATCGCGCCGTTGGTCGTGTGGCTGGCGAGCGCGAGCTCGGCTCATGTCAGCGGTCGAGTCTTCGAGATCCAGGGCGGCCAAATCGTGCTCAACGACGGCTGGCGTCCCGGCGCGACGGTCGATAAGAAGCGGCGGCTCGAGGCCGAGGAGATCGGCGGACTGGTCGCGGGCCTCATCGACGAAGCTCCGACGCCGATCAAGCCCTACGGCGCGCGCTGATCTGCGGCTTCGTTGGCGACGTCCCTGGCCTGGAGCGAGAGCACGTCGCCGTCATAGCCCCAGCCGACAAACAGCCCGCGTGCGCGCGAATACTTAAACGTACAGACGCGCACGCCGTCCTGGTTGAACAGCGCGAGCTGCCCGCCTTCAATCGCCCACCTGTGCCAGAACCGTGAGCCGCCATCGGCGAATTTGCCGGCCGGTCCAAACGTGATGTCGCGGAACCCCATTCGATAGCCGGATGGCAGCAGGTATTCGTAGGCGAACACGCGCCCGACGAGGTCTTTGTCCACCGGCTTGTCGACGATGAGGCCGCGGTCAAAGAAGCGTTCGTGCACGGTGTCGGCAGGACGCTCAACCCGCGCTTGGAGCACGAACCAATCCCCGCGCGTCGTCTTGCCGACCAGCGTGTTGCCCATCGGTGCCCACGAGAGTCGCGCCACGAACGCGCCGGTCTTGTCGTAGATACGCAGCACGCCGCCGTGGATATTCCACGTTCGCCAGTTGTCGGTGCGGCCGAGCCGGAACTCCCCGTGGTCCTCGCCGAGCGTGTCGAAACGCAGGTGGCGGCCGCCGTTGTAGACCAGGTTGGGGTGGTAAAACCGGTAGTTCCAGGTCTTGCCTATGAGGTCGGCCATCGTGACGGGTTCTGCTCGCCATTCGGGCGGCCAGAAGCGCTCGTGCGGTTTTTCATCGGCCGCCTTGCCGGGGCGGAGCGAGACGCCATGGCCGTCGTGTGTACGTCCAACCGGTCCGTCGGGCTCACCGACGAAGCGCGCAACAGCCTGGTTGTGGATGTCGTGAATCCACAGCGCGCCGTCCGCGGCGATGCGCCAACGATGCCAGCTGGGTGTCGAGGCCTCTGCGAATCGCCCCTTGCCGGCAAGTCGCACGCCGCTAACGCCGGTCACCTTGCCGGTCGCGTCGTGCGCGAGCAGCCGGTAGTCCTTGTCGACGAGCCCGCTGGGATCGATGCGCGCCGGTGGCGGTGCGTCGTCGGGCAGCAAGGCGCGGGGCGGTGCGGCGAAGCGGTCCACGGCGGCTCGCAGGTCGACCACCTCGGCGATGAGCTCGCTGCGCGGCAAGCCAGTGAGGCGTTGGAGGGCGACGGGATCGCTGCTGCCGATCGGTCTGTTGCCCAGCGTTTTCGCCATAAGCGCGCGCTGAAGGAGGCGACGTGTCTGGCGTCCATCGGGCGTCGCAATGGGCTCGTCGCCCTGGGTCATCACGGCCTTGACCGCACGACGGCCGAAATTGTCGAAGCGCACCTTGATGCCCTCGGAGATGACGACGTACTCGTGGTTTTCGGCGTCGTTGAGGACCCCGTGGCCGACGAGCGCGTAGTCGCGGTCGGGTTCGTAGCGCAGCAGCGATTTGCCGTTCATGAAGTCGGCCCACGCTGGCGTAACGCCCATGTGGTCGAAGAGGGTCGGCATGAAGTCGGCGTGCGATGTGTACCGGTAGCGTGTCGTGATCGTCTGCGCTCCGGGCAGGCATACGGCGCTTGCCACGTGGATTTGCTCGTCGTTGAGGCCGTAGCTGTGGCCAAAGCGGCCTTTCTCCCAGAATTCCTCGCCGTGGTCGCCCGAAACGATGACGGCGGTGGTGTCGAGGCGCCCCGCTGCCTTGAGCGCGTGGAACACCTCGCCGAGCTGGTGATCGGCGAAGGCGACGGCGTTTCGGTAGCGGTTGCGGATCTTGTCGGCGTGTTGCTTCTGGTCCTCGGCGAATCCGCATGTGATCGTGTAGCCGAGGTCGAGCGTCGGCTCATGGCGGGCGAATCGGGGCGGGTAGTAGTACTGGTAGTGGGGCGCGAAGAGGACGAGGTAATCAAAGCGCGGGCGCGGGTCTTTGTCGGCGCGAAGCTCGTCGATGAAGGTCGTGAGCAGCTTGTTTTCGTCCGCCACCTGGTCGCCGCCACCTGTTCCGGCTGCGCAGAAAAAGTCGTCCACGTGGCCTTCGAAGTTGCGCTGGAAGATCTTGTCCCAGAGCCGCAAATCCTTGGAAAACCAGGCTTTACGCCGGTAACCGAGTTTGCCGAGCACGTCGAGCGGCAGGGGGCCGAGCTCGGCGGTGCGCGATGGCTGGAAGTAGTAGGACTGCAGGCCGCTGAGAAGCGACCACGTGCCGATGCCGGAGTTGTTGCCGCCTGAGAAGTGGTCGGGCAGCCGCCAGCATTGTCTTGAGGCGGCCCACAGGCGCGGCATGCGTTCGGCGGTGAGGTTGTCGGAGCGCAGCGACTCGACGTGCACGATGAGGATGGACGGCTTGCGCTTGGCGGCGAACGGACGCGCGACGATGGCGGCGTGGTCCTTCTTCAGGGTGCGGATCTGTTTCAGCTCGGTGCGGTCGGAGAAGACAAGCGGTAGCGCGGTGTCGTCCTTGGCGGCGTCCATGTCGGCGTTGACGGCGGCGCGTTCGCTCATGCGTTCCCACGGCAGCAGCTTGGCGACGGCGACGGCGGCGGGATCATGGGGCGGGACCCACGCGGCACGCATGGCCACCAGGACGGCGATAGCGGCAAGCACAGCGATTTGAACGCCCCCGCTGATGACCAGGCTTCCGTCGAGGGCCCGGACGCGGCCGAGCAACCAAACCGCGGCGGGAGCGAGCAGCGCCCAGACCGCCACACCGGCGCCGAGCCGGGCGATAACGGCCCACGGCAGGCCGATCTCCCCATTGAACAGGGCATCGAACGCCACGCGCGCTTCGTTGCCGTCAAAGTGCGTGCCGAGGTGGATGAAGTAGAGGTGATCGTGAATCAGAAACGCGCCAATTCCGCCTAGCGCTGCGGCCGCGATGAATGTCCGCCGGGTGGAGCCGACGACGTTTTCGACGAGGTAGATGGCCAGTCCACCGATCGCGGAGATGATGACGACCGCCGCGACGATGAGCACCCAGGCGCCGGCAGAAAGACCTTGACGCTGTACGGCGGGCGCGATCATCCAAGCCACGAGGGCGACCGATGACAGGACGGTCATGGCGGCGACGACGCGCGGTCCCGGAACGGACGCTTTTTCGACGGCGGACGCTTTTTCGACGGCGGACGCTTTTTCGACGGCGGACCGGCGTTCGGGTGGCGGCAGGGGATCGGCTTCGGACGGTGTCATTTGGGGGCTGATAGCGGCGCGTTCGCCGGTTGATAATCCGGCCTTGTGCGAAGGTGTGTCGGTCGACCACGTTGGCGTTTGGCTATGCTACGTTGCGCGCATGTTCCTGACTACACGACCCGTTCTCGCTTGCGCTTTGGCCGCCACGCTTGCGTCGACGTTTTCGATTCTTGGCTGCGGCGGCGGCGGTTCAACGGCGCCGGCTGCGACCGGTGGCTCCGATTTGGGCGGCGCGACCGGCCAGGATTCGGCGGCAACGACCGATACTGCGACCATTTCTGGCAGCGGCGACGCGGGTTTGACCGGTGGCGGCACGGATGCGGCCAGAGCGATCGATGCTGGCGGCGCGCTCGATGCTGGCGGCGCGCTCGATGCTGGCACGGCGACCGCAGATGCTGGCTCTGGTGGGCCTGACAGCGGTTCGACGTGGGTCAACCCGAACGTCGCGGTGACGGCCCAGACGGCGCCCGCCGGTAAGGGACTGCCGTCATTTGTGAAGGTCGTCGATTCATCCGGCGCAGCGGTGGGGCCAGCCGCCCTCAAGGGCAAGTGGACGGTGATCTGGTTTTATCCAGCCGCGTCCTCGTTTGGCTGAACGGCTGAGGGTTGCGGGTTCCGCGACCGTCAAGAGAAGTTCGAAAAGCTCGGCGTGCAGGTCATCGGCTGTTCGTTTGATACGCCGGCTAAGAACGCCAAGTTCAAGAGCCACGAGAAGTTCAAGTTCGCGCTGTGGAGCGACGTGGAGCGAGAGCTCGCGCTGTACTACGGCGCCGCGAAGAAGAAGAGCCAGTCCAACGCGTCGCGGATCACGGTCATTCTCGACCCGGCCGGCACGTGGCGCTACTGGTATTCGACGTTCCAGATCGGCTTTGACATGTACAACCACCCCAAGACGATCCTCGAAGATCTGACGGCCCTTTTGTCGAAGTAGCAACGTTGTCGAAGTAGCAGAGTTGGCGAAGTAGCAGGGTTTGGCGAAGTAGCAGGCTCAAGCGACGAGCCCCAGCGGCTTGTGACCGGGCACGATCAGGCCCGCGTCGAGGCGCCACCAATCGGCCAGAATGCTCGCGTAAAGCCGCCGAAAATCCATCGAGTAGCGCAGGTCACCGCGGTCGAGTTGTGGCAGCGACGGCTGCTGTCCAAACAACCCGCCGCGAACCCGACCGCCGGTGACAAGGTGGGGCGCGGCGGTGCCGTGATCCGTGCCAGCGCTGCCGTTTTCTGCGGCGCGGCGCCCAAACTCCGACCAGGTCACAACCAGCGTCGAGTCGCCACTGCCCGTCGATCGCCACGCAATACGAGCCCTCTGCCCCCGGTGAACGGTCCGGCATGGGCGGCCCCAAAGAGCAGACCGTCGGCCGGGCTGCCGGAGACCTGGTGGCCGTATAGGGCGCGGGACAACCAGCCCTTTTCGAGGGCCCGCACCTGCGGATCGGCCGCGCACCAGATGTCGCCGGATTTGAAGTGGCTGCGGTTGGGGTTGTCGTATCCGAGCCCGAGCACCCAGGCCAGCTCACCGCGGCGCCAGAGAGGGCGAAGGGGCGCAAGTTCGGGATGCATGGCGAGGTTTTCGTTGGGTTTGCCGACGCGATTTTGGTGGTTGTCGAGGTACCGCAGCATGGCGGGATCGCGCAGGACGCCGCGTAGCAGGGCTCTGAAGTCGCGCGTTCCTTCGCGGCGCAGCAGGAGGTTCTGCTGGAGCATCGCGGGCGCCCAGCGCACAACCCGGAGGCTCGAGGTGAAGTGACCGTGCCAAAACAGGGTCAGCTTCTCGGTGAGCGGCGACGGCGTGGTGATCATCTCGGCCAGCCACCAAGCGCGCAGCTCCTTGGCCATGGTGCGTACTTTCTTCTTGAACGCGCGCTTGTCGGCGCGGATCTCACGCCGGGGTGGTGGGAGTTCGCGACGCCAGCCCGGCAGGGGCCGATGAGGGGCGTCGCGCAGGCCATTGATGAGTTTGCGAACAGCTTGCTGGCGTGTCAGGCCGACGAGGGCATCGATGTGGGCAGGTTCGGGGCCCCAGCCGGTGCGCAGCAAGAGGTGCCGAGCGTCGTCGAATCTGACCTTGGTTGCGCGGTTTTTGGCCATCGGGAGCTCCAGCTTCGGTGCTCAACAGCGGCGCGGTGCGACGCGATTGATTCAACTGGAGATGCCGCTGCTCGACAGTGCGTTAACGGCTACACTCAACGGCGCTACCAACATGGGGCGTGATCAAGCCGTTGCCGGAGCCGACGGCGGCGGTGACACGTTTGACCGTGACCACGTTGTCGCTGCCAACCTTGACGTGCGCGACCATACCGATGTGGCTGCCGTACCCGCTGACACACGCCAGTCCCAGGCCTTCTTTCGCGGGAAGCTTCTTGCCCCAGCCAGCTGCCGACGCAGCTTTTTGCAGCGCGGCTCGCAGCCGTGACCCCGTGCTCATCAACTCGAGACGCACCGCCAACGGATCGCGGCCGGCGGCATGGCAGAGCTCGTCGAGGAAACACTCGTTGGTGAACGGGTTTTGCGACAGGTGGACTGAGCGCCACCAGGTGATCGGCACTGGCGTGTTGGCTCGCACATAGCCGGCGTACTTGTTGGCGAACGCGTACGGCATGTCATAGACGCCTTTGACCGCGCTCCAATCCAAGCCGCTGTTCTTGCCGCTCGCCTGACCGCTGATGGAGGGCGACAAGACCACGTGAGAGAACACCGTGATGGGCTTGCTGGCGCCGTTTGAGGCAGGACCGAGCCCGCCTGACAACAGGTGGCGGCTGAACGGGCGATGATGACCGCCCTTGGTGTCGTCTTCGCGGGTCCAGAACACCTGCACCGGGGCGCCGGCGGCCTTGGCGATCTGCGCCGCTTCAACCACCCAATCGGCGCGGTGACCGCAACCGAAGCGACCGCCCGACAAGGTCGTGCGGCTTGCTCGGGCTTGCCGTCGACGAGGACCATGCACGCCCCGCACACCCCGATGCCGCACGAATAGCGCGTCCCCGTCAGCTGGAGGTTGTCGCGCAAAACCCAGAGCAGCGGCGTCTTCGGATCGACGTCGACCGTCCGCGTCGTGCCGTTGACCAGCAGCTTGATCGCCGCCATCGCATCCTCCTGCGGTGCGATCTTGGATCGATCGAGCTTGACCGACCAGTGCGAAAACACGCCCACCCCGCACGGCGACGGCGAAGGTCATCGATCCGCTTATCTACCGGGATTGCCGCTTTGTCTGACGCGCGGCAAAGCGCATAATCCTCGCTACGTATCGCCCCCCCCGGAGCGTTCTTGAGACATTGTATCGTCGTGCCTGCCGCCGTTCGCCTCCCCATCGTTGCGTTGTTCGCTATCGGTCTATTCGCGACGGGATGCGGCGATGAGCTGACCAGCGGCCCGGTGATCCCGGCGCAGCAGGACACAACTGGCGACCTCGGCAGCATCTGCAAGGGCACGGAAAACTGTCCTTGCGAGACCGATGACGACTGTCCCAGCGGGATCTGTGTCCTGGGGCCTGATGGCGAAAAGGTGTGCGCCAAGCCGTGTGGCGATGGGTGCGCGCCGGGCTGGCTGTGCAAGAAGCAGAACGGCGCCAACGGGACGTTGTGGGTCTGCGTTCCTGACCTGATCCCCGGGTGTGTGCCGAAGAAGGAGATCTGCGACGGCAAGGACAACGACTGCGACGGCAAGACCGACGAAGGCTATTGCGACGACGGCAACCCGTGCACCAACGATATCTGCGATCCGAGCCGCCTCGACGTGCCCGGCAGCGGCAGCGCCTGCGTTTCGACCCCCGCCAGTATCCCGTGCGAGGACGGCAACCTGTGCACGATCGGAGACACCTGCATCGACGCCAAGTGTGTGACTGGCAAGGCCAAGAGCTGCGAAGACGGCCTGTTCTGCACGAAAAACGCCTGCGACCTGCCGACTGGGGGGTGCACCTTGACCTTGCTCGACGGACCCTGTGACGACGAGTCGGTCTGCACCAAGGACGACGCTTGCAAAGATGGCCTCTGCAAGGCCGGCTCCACCGACGACTGCGACGACAACAACCCCTGCACCGACGACACCTGCGATCCCGCGAAAGGCTGCCTCAATGCCCACAACGACGGCGCGTGCGAGGACGGCGATAAGTGCACCCAGGGCGATAAGTGCGTCGCTGGCACCTGCAAGGCGGCACCCACGGTCGATTGCGACGACGCCAACCCGTGCACCGACAACTTCTGCGATCCAACGCTCGTCACCGACCTGTCCAAGGGCTGCACGGCGACCTTTATCGTGGGTTCCTGCGACGACGGCGACGGGTGCACGCTCGGCGACGCGTGCAAGGACGGCACCTGTTCGGGCAAGGCGACCAAGTCCTGCGACGACGGCAAGGTCTGCACGATCGATGGCTGCGACGCCAAGGGCAACTGCAAGCACACGGTCGATCCGGGCACAGCAACGTGCAGCGACGGCAACAAGTGCACGACCAACGACGCCTGCACGCCCAAGGGCGACTGCGTGGGCAAGAAACAGACGTGCGACGACGCCAACCCATGCACGCTGGACATCTGCGACAAGCTGACCGGCCTATGCCAGCACCCCAATCACTCCGGTGCGGGTTGCGAAGACGGCGACAAATGCACGCTCGGTGACGCCTGTGTCGACGGAAAATGCGCGCCGGGCACCAAGAAGCTATGCGACGACAGCCTCGCGTGTACGGACGATTCGTGTTCCCCCGCCAACGGTGCGTGCCTGTTCAAAGCCAACGCCGGCACGTGCGAGGACGGCAACAAGTGCACCACGGGCGACGCCTGCAAGGGCGGCAAGTGCGTGCCCGGCAAGAAGGTCGTGTGCGACGACGGCGAGATCTGCACGGTCGACAAGTGCGTGCCGCTGACCGGCAAGTGCGCCAAGACTGCGGCTGTGGACGGCCTGTTGTGCGAAGACGGCGCCAAGTGCACCCACGGCGATCGCTGCAAAAAGGGAGTCTGCCAAGCTGGGGCCCTGCTCAGCTGCGACGACTTCAACCCGTGCACGGACGACAGCTGCGAAAAGAGCAACGGCAAGTGCCTCAACGCCAACAACACCGCCACGTGCGAGGACGGCAACATCTGCACCACCGACCAGTGCAAGGACGGCAAGTGTGTCAGCGAGGGCGGCGCCAGCGGCAAGCCGGTTTGCGCGTGTCAGAAGAACGCCGATTGCGCCAAACAGGACGACGGTAACCCCTGCAATGGGACGTTGTTCTGCGAGCTGGCGACGCACACCTGCAAGGTCAACAGCTCAAGTCTCGTCACGTGCGACAAGTCCAAGGACACGACCTGCGCCAAGTTCGCCTGCTCGCCCAAGACCGGCGTCTGCGAGGCCACACCAGCCAACAACGGCATGCCCTGCGACGCCGACGGGTCCAAGTGCAGCCACGGCGACGTTTGCGGCACCGGCGTCTGCAAAGCCGGTCCGAAGCTTGCGTGCAACGACAACAACCCGTGCACCAAGGACTCGTGCAAGCCGCTCGTCGGTTGCCTGCACACGCCGATTCCGGGCCCCTGCCAGGACGGCAATGCGTGCACCCTCGCCGACCGCTGTAAGGGCGGAAAGTGCGCGGCTAGCGGCAAGAAGAAGGTCTGCAACGACAACACCGTGTGCACCTTGGACCGGTGCAATGTGGTGACGGGCAAGTGCTCCTACACGAAGCTGAGCGGCCAGGCGTGCAATGACGGCAACAAGTGCACCACGCTCGACCTGTGCGTCGGCGGCGTGTGCAAGCCGACCGGCCTGTCCAAGAAGTGCAACGACAGCAACCCGTGCACAATCGATGGATGCAACGGCAAGACCGGCAAATGCACCAAGAAATGGGCGACGAATAACACCCCGTGCAACGACGGAAACGCCTGCACCGGCGGCGATCGGTGCATCAAGGGCAAGTGCATCGGGGGCAAGCAGCCCGGCTGCGTATCGAGCACGAGTTGTTTTTCCGGCACCTGCAACAAGGTGACCGGCAAATGTGTCTACAAACCCGCCAACGAGGGCAAGTTCTGCAGCGATGGTAACGCGTGCACGCTCGACGATGTTTGCATAAACGGATTCTGCTCGCCCAAGGACGGCAAGATCTGCGACGACAACGACCCGTGTACGGCCGACGCTTGCCTTTCGGGCAAGGGCACCTGCAGCTACACGCCGGCGTCCGACGGCATCGCCTGCAACGACGACGACAAGTGCACGTCCGGCGACGTGTGCAAGGGCGGCAAGTGCGGCCACAAGGTCAAGAAGAACTGCAACGACAACGACGCCTGCACCATCGACGGCTGCGACGCCAAGACCGGCAAGTGCCTGCACGGGCCCGCGACCAACGGCACCAAGTGCAGCGACGGAAACGTCTGCACAAGCGGTGATAAGTGCCTTGTCTCGGCCGGCAAATCGACCTGTCAGCCCGGCAAGTCGAGCCCGTGTGCCGATGGCGGCGCCTGCCAGGCGATCCTCTGCGACAAGAGCAACGGCAAGTGTTCGTACATCGCCGGCAACGAAACCGGTCCCTGCGATGACGGTGTCGGCTGCACGATCAGCGACGTCTGCAAGAAGGGGAAGTGCATCGCGGAGTTCGCCAACGGCTGCGACGACGAGGACGCGTGCACCGTCGACTCCTGCGACAAGGCGGCCGATAAGTGCGTTCACGTGCCCGGCGTGGACGGCATCGCGTGCGACGACGGCGACCTGTGCACATTCGGCGACGCGTGCAAGGCCGGGTTGTGCGTGCCCAAGACCAAGACCGACTGCGACGACAACAACGTCTGCACCGAAGATACGTGCGACCAGGCGACCGGCAGCTGCAAGTATCCGCCCAGGAAGGTCGAAAAGCCGCTCGAGTGCGACGACGGCAATAAGTGCACCGTGCACCGCGCCTACCTCAAGCAGACCGGCAAGTTCAAAGACCTCTGCATCCTGGGCAAATGCGTCGGCCAGGCGCGCGATTGCAACGACAAGAACACCTGCACGTTCGACGGCTGCCACGCCAAGACCGGCTGCTGGCATAAGCCCACACCGGCCAAACCGTGCAACGACGGCAACCACTGCACGGTCGGCGACAGGTGCAGCAACGGCTCGTGCAAGGGCAAGGGCAAGAAGTGCAACGACGGCAACGTGTGCACCAACGACAGCTGCCTGACGTCGAAGGGGTGCACGTTCAAGCCGCGTGGTGGCGGGTGCAGCGACGGGTCGGTGTGCACCAAGAACGACGTGTGCAAGGGCGGTAAGTGCCGGTCGGGCAAGGCGATCAACTGCTCGGACAACAAGCCGTGCACCGATGACGGCTGCAACGCCAAGATCGGCTGCTGGAACAAGGCCGACAACAAGAACAAGTGCAGCGATGGCGAGCCGTGTACCGCGCCCGATCGTTGCGTGAGCGGCGCGTGCAAGGCCGGAAAAGCGGTGGTCTGCAACGATGGCAACGTGTGCACGGCGGACAGCTGCAAGTTGGGGGTGGGCTGCCAGTACATCGATCTCGGCACCAAGACGTGCGATGACGGCAACGTCTGCACCGGGCCGGATGCGTGTTCGAAGGGCAAGTGCCGCAGCGCCGGGGCGAAGAACTGCAGCGACGGTAACGCGTGCACCATCGACGCCTGCGACCAGCTCAACGGCTGCTACAACCTGCCTCACACCGGGCCATGCAGCGACGGCGACGCCTGCACCGCCGGGGACGCGTGCGGTGGTGGCAAATGCAAACCCGGCCAGAAGGTGAGCTGCGGCGACGGCAACGACTGCACGATCGACACCTGCTCGGTCAAAGGCGGCTGCGCACACGCCAACAAGACCGGCGCTTGCGATGACGGCAACCCCTGCACCAACAACGACGCTTGCAACGCCGGCCAGTGCGCGGGTTCGGGCGGCAAGGACTGCAGCGACGGCAGCGTGTGCACCAAGGACGCGTGTTCGGCGACGTCCAAGACCGGCTGCGTTCACACCAAGCTCAACAGCGGGGCGTGCGATGACGGCGACGACTGCACGCTCGACGACGCATGCAAGCTCGGCAGCTGCACGGGAGGGGCCAAGACCGACTGCAACGATGGCAACGTCTGCACCGATGATGTGTGCAAGAAGGCGGGGGGCTGCACCAACGAGCCGCGAAAGTTCGGTCAGCAGCAGCAAGCGAAGGTGGGGTCGAGCGCCAATGTGTTGATGAGCAGCCAGGCCAAGGCGGGTCCCGGCGGCTTGCCTGTACCCACGAACCTGAAGAAGGCCAAGAAGGTCAGCGGGCTGAAGGATTGGACGAACGTGCCAGGCGGTGACTGGATCTGGCACGACGGTCCGGCGCCCGATCCGACCAAGAGCTCAACGGCGTACATGCAGGTCGACTTCAACGTGCCGGCCGGCTCGGAGACGCTCGGTGGCAAGCTGACGATCGCGGCGGACAACAGCTTCGAGTGCTTCTTGAACAACAAGCTGGTGGGCGCCACGCAGAAGAACAACGACGCCTACAAGAAGACGCTGGATATCGAGCTGGGTCCGGCGATGAAGGTCGGCGCGAACCGGCTTGTGTGCGCGATTCACAACATCGGCAAGGCGGGCGACACCGCGCAGACGAACAAGGCGGGTGTGGCGTTTGCGATGGACGCCAGCTGGTACAAGAAGGGCGAATCGCCGGCGTGCGAGGACGGCAACGCGTGCACGGGATCCGACGCGTGCGATGCCAAAGCGGCGACCTGCAAGTCCGGGTTCGCCAAGAACTGCGACGACGACTCCGCGTGTACCACCGATAGCTGCAGTCCGGCGGGCAACAACGCCGGATGCCAACACAAGGCGACCAACGTCAACCCGTGCAACGACGGCAGCATCTGCACGACCGGGGACCATTGCTCCGGCGGTAAATGCGTCGGCAAGGGCCAGATCGGCTGCGACGACGGCGACGCCTGCACGCTCGACCTCTGCCACGCGCTCAGCGGCTGTTACGGCGAGGCGATGAAAGACGGTGTTGTCTGCGATGACAACAATCCGTGCACCCAGGCCACTTCCTGCAAGACCACCGGCGGCAAGACGACTTGCGGGGGTGGTGTCGGCCTGCCATGCGATGACGGCAACCCGTGCACGACCGACGAATGCAAGGGCACAAACGGCTGCGTGACCACCGCGGTCGACGGCGGCGCCTGCGATGACGGCAACACCTGCACCACGTCCGACATCTGCAAGGGCGGCGTGTGCGCGGGGTCCAAGGCCGCTGCTTGCGACGACGGCAACGCGTGCACGACCGACAGCTGCCTCAAGTCCGGCGGCTGCCAGCACAAGGGCGCGACGGGCCCCGCTTGCGACGACAACAACGCCTGCACGAGCAACGACGCGTGCAGCAACGGTACGTGCACGTCGGGCAAGCTCAAGGCTTGTTTCGACAGCCAACAGTGCACGTCCGACAGCTGCGACTCGGCGACCGGCAAGTGCGTGTTCACCAAGGTCAGCGACGGCGAGTGCGACGACGGCAACCTCTGCACCCTCAACGACAAGTGCAAAGCGGGCGTGTGCGTGTCCGGCCCGGCCGCGCCATGCGGCGACAACAACACCTGCACCCTCGATTCCTGCGACCCGAGCACCGGCAAGTGCGTTTATAAGACCGTGGCGGAGCAAACCGGGTGCAACGACGGCAACACCTGCACGACCAACGACCGCTGCCAGGGCAACTCATGCGTGGGCCAGGCCAAGGCGTGCGGAGACGGCAATCCGTGCACCGTCGACGGCTGCAATCCCAAGACCGGCGGCTGCACGCATGACGTCGCCAAGGACGGGACAAGCTGCTCGGCCGGCCCCACCAAGGGCACGTGCAAGACCGGGGTCTGCGTCAAGGCACCTTGAGTCTTGCGGGAGGTGCGCGTCCTCGCGAGCCTCAAGGTTGTCCGAATCTCGTGAACCGGTCTCGCGTGCGTCCACCGGCCGCTTGAGGCACACTCGCGTCGTGACGTTCGGAATCCAGCCCTCGTTTCTCATTTCGCGCGGCAACGGCGTGACGACGATGTACGGCAAGGGCATGCGCACCTGGACCCGCGTCAATCTCAGCATGTGGGTCGTCAACCTCGACGTCATGCTGGGCAACATCAACCGGCAATGGAATTACCACGCGCGCCTTGGGGCATCGTTGCGCCTGACGCCACGGTTTTTTGCGATGGCTGCTTTCGACTACCGGGACATCCTCGATCTTGCCGACCTCAACGTGTCGCAGTCCTCGCTTGGTGGCGCCGTCATCGGCTTGGGCGGCCGCTTCAACTGACCCGGCCATGTCCCGTCAACTCGGCCTCTTCAACGCGGCTCCGGCCGTGACCGTAGCGCCGCAAGCACGTGCGACCGACGCAGACCCTGCCGGGCGCGTCCTGGCGGATGTCTTTGGCTACTCCACGTTTCGGCCTGGCCAGGAGCAGGCGATGGAAGCGGGCCTCGCCGGGCGCGATGCGGTCGTTGTGTTGCCGACCGGCGGCGGCAAGTCGTTGTGCTACCAGGTCCCCGCGGTCGTGCGTCACATGCAGACGGGTCGACCAACGTTGGTGATCAGCCCGCTCATCGCCTTGATGGACGACCAGGTGTCGGCGCTGGAGCAAGCAGGCATCGGCGCGATCGCGTTGCATTCGGGGAAGGCGTGGGCGGATCGGGCGGCCCACCGCGACCAGGCCCGGCAAGCGGCGCTGATCTACGCGAGCCCGGAGCGTCTTAAGCAGCCGCGTTTTCGGGATTGGCTGCGAAGGCTCAATGTCGCGGCGGCGGCGGTCGACGAGGCCCACTGCGTCAGTGAATGGGGCCACGACTTTCGGCCCGACTACATGACGCTCGACGTGCTGAAGACGGAGCTCAGCTTGCCGGTGATGGCGCTCACCGCAACGGCGACCCGTGAGGTGATGGACGAGGTCGCTCAACGGCTCGGACTTGTCGACCCGACCGTCATTCGCGGCGATTTTCGGCGACCGAACCTGCGCTTCAGCGTGCAGCTGTGCAGCGGCGACAAGGTTCGTACGGCGCGGTGTGTCGAGCTTGTCAAAGACGCCGGGATCGGCCGCTCGAACGGCAAGCCTGGCGCTGGCAGGGCGATCATCTATGCCGCGACTCGTAAGCGGGTGCAGGCTGTGCACAAGGCCCTGCGCGCGGCCAAGCTGAAAGCGGGCTACTACCACGCAGGCCGCAGCGACGGCGCCCGCCTCAACGCCGCCAACGCGTTTGAGTCCGGCCGTACACCGCTCCTGGTCGCCACCACCGCGTTCGGTATGGGAATCGACCAACCCGATGTGCGCCTTGTCATTCACGCCAACGCATCGGGCAGCCTCGCGGCGTACTACCAGGAAGCTGGCCGAGCCGGTCGCGACGGCGCCGAGGCACGTTGCGTGCTGCTGTATTCGGCCGGCGACGCGGTTACGCACGCACGGCTACGGGGCAAGAACCCGGCAGGAGGCGCGCTCGCTGGCTGGAAGGCCATGCAGGACTACGTCTATGCGAGCGTGTGCCGGCAGCGGGTCATCGTGCGCTATTTCACCGGCGAGACGGGGTCCGACTGCGGCTGTTGCGATGCGTGCGAGCGGCCCGATGACGTGGTCGCGGCGGTCGGCGAGGCGCGGGACGCGATCCGTGCTCGGCAAGAGGCGCGGCGTGAAAAAGCGGCCATCGCGAAGTCGGTGCAGGTCGACGAGGCCGATCTGCAGCGGATGATCGACTTCATTGGGGCGCTGACCAAACCCCTCGGCAAACAGCTGGTCGCCAAGGGACTGCGGGGCAGCACCGCCAAGGCCGTCAAGCGCAAGGGCCTGGCCCAAAACCCGCTGTATGGCGCCCTGAAGGCTCTGCCGGAATCCGCGGTCCTCGATGCGCTCGAAGACTTGCTGCAGTCCGGTCGCCTGGTTCGCAAAGGCCGCAAATACCCAACCCTGTGGCTGCCCGGCAAACGCGTGCGGCCGCCCCGCGATCCTGATGCTCCCAAACGACGCCCTGCTGCAACGGGGCTCAAAGCCGCCCTGCGGCGATATCGCGCATCGGCCGCGCGGAAACTGCGCTGGAAGCCCTACCAGGTGTTCAGCAACAAGACGCTCGATCTGATCGCCAAACAGAAGCCCCGCGACATCGCGCAGCTGCTCGAGATCAAGGGCATGGGCCCCAAGCGCGTGCGGCGTTTCGGTGCGGAGCTCGTCGCGATCATCGGCAAAGAGACCGCTTCGTGAAGGATTACCAGTGACGCTGGCGGCCCGGATGCGACATCGCCAGTCTGTGCTGGGCTGGGGAGTCGCAGCCAAGCCGGGACAACAATGCGCGCACGGCATGAACGCGGCCTTCTCGCCCGTCGATGACAACGTTGTTTGGGCGATGGCGATCGACCTCACCGAGGGCTTGAAGATGCCCAGCAAGACCAATGGCAAGTACATCTGGCGCTCGGTCGACGGCGGCAAGAGCTTCACCAAGGCGATCGGCCACCTTTCCGCCAACGACGTGACGATCACCAACGGCGTGCACCTCGTGCCGGACGCAGCGGACAAAAACGTCGTGCGCTGGGCGTTTGGCACCTGCATCTCCGGCTACGGCACGAACATCTATCGGTACGACGCAAGCGCGACCGGCAAGAAGCTCACGTGGGTCAACCACAAGGTCCCCGGCGCGGTCGAGATGGTCCACCACCCGGCCAATCCAGACCTGCTCGTCATCGGATTGCGCGCCGACAACAACCCGCTTTGCCCGTAGCGTTCGGAGAGATTTCACGTGAGTTGGGATCTGTTGGTTGCCAGTTACGACCGGCCCGACGGTGAGGCCGTCGCCACCTTGATGGACACCAGGCCTGTTTATTCGCTCGTCGGCGGATTCGGGCCGAAGCAGAACGTCGTCGTCACCCGAAAGGCAGGCGATTCGCAGGTCCCCGTGTTCACAATCGATGCTCCGCAGGCGGTCGAGACGGACGATCTGCCTGACAAGCTCGTACAGGCGGTCCTCGCGCCACGCTTCATCGTCGAGCTGTCGGCGCCGTCGTCTGCGCGTTCCAGCGACCGCGCCCTCATGAAACGCACGGCCAAAGCGCTGGCGGAGACGTTTCACGGCGCCGTTTACGACCCCCAGGACGACGCGATGGTATGGCCGAAGCGACGGCAGCGATCGTACAAAGCCTCAACGCCAGTCGACCGTATTCGAGTCGTTAACCTGGCGTGGTACTTCGGCGGCCGGATTCCTCAACCGGCGACCGTTGCGGCGGTTGTTGACGCGATCCGGACGTACTGCCCCGAAGCTCTGCCGCGGCGATACGGGGACTCCGAGCCGTTCGCCCATCGGTGGGAGGAGGGCGGCGCCAACGCGTTCGGTGCTGTCTGGCGTGACCTGATCGGCGTCGAATTCGGCCGGTCGCTGTACTGGACCGGGCAAGCGCCCTGCTTCGGCGGATCGGTCGTTTTTCCCGACCAGCGGGCCACCTATCCCAGCGGGCTCCCGACCGGAATCAAGGGTTCGCGACGGTGTTCGCGGCTGTCGCTCGAATTCGACGGACGGGCGCTGGCCCAGGACGACCGGTGGGTCGCGGCCACACTCGACCTGTTCCACGGGCTCACCGATTGCCTCGGAGCTTTCTACGCGGCCGCCTACGTGCAACGCGGCGTCATCGCCAAGCGCGGCCTCCGCTACGACGACGCGTCCGAAGACGTGCCGATGCCGTATTCGGATTTCACCGGGTTGCCGCCAACGCGCACATGGTTGGCTTTTTTCGGAGAGGCCTACGCTGCGCACGTTCGCGATGCAGTGATGGCCGCTGGGGGAGTCCAGCGCGCCAAGGGATGGTTCTTCCGCGGCGGTGAGACGCCTCGCGACACGGACCAGCTGCGGGGCGTGTACCCGGACATCGCTGGCGATCTCATCTTCGAGCTGCCGGGCGAGGGCGGCGGCGCTGTTCGATCCGCCGCGTTTGTCCCCGAGCAATAGCTCGGACCAGGGCGGGCTAGGGCTTGCAGAATAGCTGGTAGCTGATGTCGACGGTGTCGCCCGGTTTGGGAGCGCACGCACCACCTGGAGCTGTCGCGAACCGCAGGATCGAGGTCGCGCTGTCGAACGTCCAGGTCCCTGGCCCTGTGGGTCCACACGGCTTGCCGCCGACCTTCACCTTCAGTGAATAGGCCTTGACTGCAGAGCTGAGTTTTACCCGTGTCGTAGCGGCGACGATGTTCTTTGCGATTGCGGCAAGACCGGGGCCGTGCGACTGGCTGCAGATATCGCCGACGGTGCCGCCGACAAGGTCGACAATCTTTCCGTACCGAAGGCCGTACTGCTCGGCGCAGCCCTTGGGTTTGGGTCCGACGATCGCGTGCACGGTCACGCGCGGATATCCGGTGGTGACAGTCGCTGCGCCAGGTGCCGGGACGGACTTGGACGCGGCGGGGACGGCGTAATGCAGGAAGTTGCCGTAGAACTGCACGACGCCGGGCGAATTGTCGTCGTCGCTGGACAGGAAGATGACGGCGAGATCGGCGCTCGACCGTCTGAAGCCCCTGTTGGCGCCACCGCACGCCTTCGAACCGTCGACCTCGGTGCAAACTTGTCCGTTGCCGCAGTGCGTGTCCGTCTTGCAGGGCGTGCAGCCGCCGGAATCGCAGCTGTTGTAGCTGTGCTTGATCGACAACGCAGCGTGGGCTGCGGCGAGGCCCTGCGGGATCATGGACCCGTTTTTGCCGAGCTGGAGATGCTGCTTGAGGGCCAGAGCGGGCGTGGGTTTTGTGGCCTTGTCGATCCAGCGCGCGCCGGAGAGCGCCATCAACGCACCCTTCAATCCACCCTTCATGTCGGTGGTTGTGATCCCGATTCGGTAGTCGACGTTGGCAACCGCGAGGGCGTTGACGAGCGTCGCCATTTTGGCGGCGAAGTTGAGCTGGTGAGCGATCATACCGGGGCTGTTGTCGACCACGACAAGCACATCGACCTGCCGTTTGGGCACGATGAAAACCTCAGTCCGATCGCTGGTCGCGGTCGCCACGCCGCTGAGCGGGATGCTGAAAGACACGCCCTTGCAGAGCCCGTTTGGGTAGCAGCTCTTGTTGTTGATGCAGGTCTTGCCGGTGTCCTTGCCGGTTGCGTCCACGCAGGTCCCGGAGACGCCGGTGTGCAAGATGGCCGTGCATTGAAACGGTCCGAGAAAGGACGGCGAGAACGCCCAGGAACGCGGGACAGGAACGGTCGGGTGCACCTCCAAGCCAGACCCGGTTATCGGTGGGGACGTGGCTTGGATTGCGGCTCCGCAACCCTGTAGCTCGGCGGCAGTCAGCCACGCCGAAGCGCCGGCGCTCGAGAAGATCTTGACGCCCTTTTTTGCCGACGAGCAGCCCTTTGGAACGAAGCCAAAGTCAACGGCGCCGGGGAATGCGTGGACGTAGGTCTTGCCGACGGTGGCGACCAGGTTTGGTTTGTACGTCTTGATCTTGGCCGCGTCGGTCGGATCGTGCGGGTACCAGTTGGCGGGGCCGCCAGACCCGCCTGCGAACCGTAGCGCGAGGAACCCAAAACGCTTCTGTAACGCCTTGGGATCGGCGAAGAAGCCGGCGTCCAGGGGCGCATCGAGCGCGACTTTGATGTGACCCGACTTGCCGCTGGCGAGCGAGAATAGCGACGGCGAGGTGCCGACGATCGAAAACGACGGATTAACCGGCTGCGTGACCTGGCAAGTCGGTGGACCGGCGAGCGGACCGAATGCAGACGCCGGACACGCGCGTATCAGTGCCTGCTTGAAGACGCAGGTGCCGAGGCCGGCGTTTTGCACGACGACCTCGACGATGCGCTTGCCGCCCCATGGCACAAAGCCGAAGTCGACCTGGTCGGGAACCAAGACCGGTATGCACGCCGCGGCGGCCGCGCGAACGGCGTGCAGCGAGACGACCGCGACGCCGACATCGGCCCCGTCCACCTGGACGCGGAGTTGAGCCAGCGCCTGACCCGTCGCCGACTTGCTGGTGAATGTGGCGACCGCCTCCGCTTGCTGTCCGGGCTGCAATGTCGCGGATGTCGGCGTCGACGTGCCGGGGATGACAAGGGCAGGCTGGACATGAAACTCGCCCTGCGTGTCGCCCCAAACGGCGAGCTTGGTGACCTTGAGCGGACCGCCGCCGATGTTGCCGACGGTGATCCGTCGCTCGATCTTCGCCCCGGCAGCCGCCACGCCGAAGTCCACACCTTGCGGGACCGAAACGATGGCCGTAGCGAGTTTGGCCACGATCTTCACGGCGAACGCGTCGTCGGGGTCGACCGTATGCAGCATGATGCCGGCGATCTCTGTGTCGGTAGCCGGGACGGGCTTGCTCATCAGCACCGTCACATTGAAGACCGTGCTGGCCCCGGGTGCGATCTCGTGCGGCACGGAATCCGGCTTGACGTCGACGGACTTCACCTTGCTGAGCGGGCTCAACGCGATCTGGACGATGCGAACGGGTTTGACGCCCTTGTTGAAGACCTTGAACGAGCGGGTGGCCTTCTCTTCGAGCTTCATTGCGCCGAAGTTGAGCGTGGACGGGACGACGACAACGTGGGCCTTTGCCGGGACCACATCGGCGGCCCGGGACGGGATGTCGGAATCAGCAGTGCCATCCGTTTCGGGCACAGTGGTGTCAGGCGCGACACCAGCATCGAGGATATCCGCGTCGCCGTCAGACGATGGGCCCGAATCCTCGTCGGAACAGCCGGTCAAGCCGCTTGAGAATGCGAGCGCGAGGGCGACCGTAGTCGCGACCGTAGTCGTTGCCGAAATCGCTATCGAGATCGCGACGTGATTGCAGAAAAACCGAGCCATGGTGCCGGGTTGCGTGATTCAGACCACACTAGCAACCGCCGCAACACCAAGCAATGCAGCCTCGTTTGCATACGATCAACGACCGCCGGCGCCCGGCCACTTGTCGGGAGGCGGCGCGAACTGGCGAGGCCTGACAAGGGGGCGGTCCTGGTTGGCGCCGCGCGGCTCCTCGTAGCGCAGGCAGAACTTATCCCAGAGCATCTTCACACGGCGCACTTCGCGGTCTCGGCCCAGGCCTTCTGACAGCTTTTCGAGGTCCTTTTCGCCGGCTTTGCACAGGCGCCATGCCTCGTCGTCGAGCCAGCCATGTTCGCGGTAGTGGCGGCGACCCGAGCCGGTGCGCGCGGCGATCTCGGCCAGGCCATCGACAAAACGCATCACCAGGCGTCCTTTGCGTACATTGGCTTCCGCTTTGCGCAGCGCCTGCACGGTCATCGGGAAGCTCTCCTTTCGTTTTTCGGCGGTCTCGGGATCGGTGTACTCGACGTCGAGCGTGATCTTTTCGCTGGGTGACAGCGTTCGCCCGCGGCTTTCGAGGTCCTGCAAGAACAACTGCGAGGTATTGGCGAAGTAGTGAATGGCCTGCACGTCGGCTTTCACCGTGGAAGCCTCCTCCCCGTAGAAGACCTTCATGCGCAGGGACATCGGGAGCTTGAGGCGAAAATGTACGTCGATTGCGGTGGTTTCGATGAGCGATGTGAAGCGCGAGCCGAAGACCGCGTCGACCTCCGCCTCCGAGCCGAGAAAGACATAGGCGCCCTTGCCGCGTTCGGTCAGGCGGTCGAGCAGACGGTCGTTAAAGCTGCGGCCCACGCCGACGCCAGAGAGCCGGATTCGATGCTTGTCGTAGAACTTACCGATGGTCGCGATCATCCGTTCGTTGGTGACGCCGCTGTTGGTCAAGGCGTCGGTGATGAGCACCACGCGGTTGGTGTATTCGGGCTGCCAGGCCTTGTCCGCGACGTCATATCCGCGCGTCAATCCGAGGTGAAGGTTGGTGCCGCCGCGGGGGCGCAGTCCATCGATAGCGCGCTGCAGTTGGCGGCGATCGTCGCGGCCGACGACGAAATTCTCGACGGCGTTGCAGACCCGGTTGTCGAACAGCACGAGGTGGACGATGTCGCCTTCGGTGAGCTGATCGAGCGCCTTGGTGAGACCACGCTTGAGGTAGGTCATCCGATCGTCGGAGCGCATGGAGCCGCTGCGGTCGATGACGAACGCGAGGTTTGCCCGGCGCCTTGTGTCCGGCGTCATCGCGCGACCGGCGACTGCGAGGGCGAGTGTGTGGGTGTTCGTCTCGTCCGACTTGGGGGCGAGCTCACCGCGCACCGAGAAGTCTTTGCCGGCCGCCACCGGCGCGGTGTGAAACGAAAAGTAGTTGAGCATCTCGTGGGGCCGAATGTGCTGCAGCGGCAGGGGCATGAAGCGGTCGATCGCATAGAGCACGCGCTGGGCTGACGACAGGCTCATCGTGTCGTCGTTGGACAGGTACGTCGCCCCGCCCCAGCCCTGGCTCCGCGCTGCTGCTTCGTCCTCATCGCCCTCTTGCAACGCGGCGACGCCGCCAGCGGGCTCAGCGGGGCGGTCCGGCGCGGGTTCGGACTCGGCCTTGGCTTGCGCGGCGTTCTTGTTGGCGTCGAGGGCGTCGAGGCCGGCTTTTCCGAACGCCTTGGCGACGAGATCACGCTTGCTTGCACCGTCCTTGAGCTTGCCCGGGCGCTTCTTGCGGCTGCGCGTGCGTTTGGTCTCGACGCCGCCGCTGCCCAGCCCAATCGAGCCACCGCCGATCACGGCGCCACCTTCGCCGCCACCAACGCGGCCGCCGCCAAAGCCGCTGGCGCCGCCGCTGCCGAGCAGACCCGTGATCGCTTTCTTCTCCGCCGCCCTGGCCATCGCCACGCGACGCGGACTGGCTAACGGCTTGCTCTCCGGTTGGGGGCGACGGGGGGCGCGGCGTTTGATTCCCTTGCGCCCAAACGCGGACGGTCGACCGCGACGGGCCAACTGCTGGATCCGCAGCCGCTTGTGGTACTCGGCGTCGGTCTCACAGCGGCCGAAAACGCGCCGAACAACCAGCTTTGGCAGGCGCTGCAGGTCGGCCTCGGTCAGAGCTGGACGTGGCATCGGTTTGGCGGCCGCGATCGGTCGCGTTGGCTGTTGGGCGGAGACAGGTATGCCGGGCGCGGGCGCGAGCGGTGCCTTGGCGGGGTCGCCCGACGTCGCGTCGGCGACTCCCGTGTGCGGAATCGTCGGATCGGGGGCGGCGATCGCCTGGCTGGGCTTGGTCGGCTTCTTCTTGCCCTTGCACGCCGGTAACAACACGGCTAGCGACAGCAGCCCGATGGTCCACATCCTTGTCGTCGAGCGGGTCTTGGCGACTGTCATCGCGGTCTCCATGGTTGTTTCCGGTGTGCGGTCGGGTTGCACAGACGCGTGAGTTCGCGATTCGGTCTGGCGCCGCGGAACTACCGCACGGGTGTCCCGAGACAGGCGTAGACGGTTCTTGAGAGCTCAAGGGCAGTGGGCGAGCGGACGTTGGGCCGCATCTTGTTGATCGTGTAGCCGAAGCTGATGCGGGCGGTCGGGTCTGCGTACCCGAGGGCGCCGCCTGTGCCCGAGTGCCCCATCCACGTCGAGTTGGGGCTGAACATTGTCGGCTCTTCCTTGAGAAACCCCTGCGACCAGCCCACCGGCTTGCGGAGCGTCAGGTCGACATCGCTCCACGTCTGCGGCTCCCGAGGTCTCTGCGCGGCTTCAGCGGACACGACGCGCACACCGAACGCTTCGCCGTCGCCTGCCAACGGCGCGTACAGCCTCGCAAGACCGCATGCAGACGCGTGCAGGTTCGCCCACGGGAGCTCGGCCATGCGCACGCGCGGCTGGTCGAAGTTGGTCAACCCGAGCGCCCCGAGCGACTTGGGATTGGCCACAGCGCGCGCCCCGGGCGAGCGTGGACGCAGCAAGCTGTTGCGGAAGAAACGCCCGTCGATTCCGTCCCGCATCATCGCCCCGACCACGGAACCGGCGCCACGCACTGCGCCCATCGGCACGAGTGCGGCGCATCGGCTCAGCTCGGCCTCCGGCAACCCGACGAAGACATCGGCCTGCAACGGGCCCGCGATCTCCGCGAGCGCGGTGCCGATGCTTCGACCGATGATCCGCGGCACGATGCAGCGCAGCAGCATCCCCCAACTGACGGCGTGGTAGCCCTGCTTGGTCCCGGGCTTCCATAGCGGCGCCTGGGCGATAACCGCTGCGTCGACGGGATCCCACGCGAGCACGTCATCGAGGCTCAGAGGCGTGTCGATCGCGACCAACCCCGAACGATGGTTGAGGATCTGGCGCAGCGTGATTGCGTCTTTGCCGTTGGCGCCAAACTCGGGCCAACGCGCGGCGACGGGTTCGTCCAGGTCGATTTCGCCGCGATCCTCCAGGCGCAACATCGCGACGGCAACGGCGCCCTTGGTCACGCTGAAGGTATTGACCAGCGTGACGCGATTCCATGGCGCGCCGGTCCCCTGGTCGGCGATCCCACCCCAGAGATCGACCACCGCCTCGCCGTCGCGGATGACATGAACCGACGCACCCACCTCGCCGAGCCTTGCGAAATGGCTGGCGAATACCTCGCGCACGGGTTCGAAACCGCTGGCTACCGTTCCGTGGATCAAGGCTCGCTCCGCCCAGTTTGCCCTCGCATGGGCGGGACGATAGCACGGTGGTCCGTCGGACAGCGGGCCGGGGCTACCCGAGTGCGGCGAGCGCGGCGGCGTAGTCGGGCTCCTGCACGATTTCGGGAACCTGCTCGGTGTAGGTGACCTTGCCGCCACCATCGATCACGACGATCGCGCGGGACAGCAAGCCAGCGAGCGGTCCGTCGAGCATCAGCACGCCGTAGTTGGCGGCGAACTCGGGATCGCGAAACGCGGAGGTCGACGTGACGTTCTCGATTCCTTCGGCGCCGCAAAACCGCTTGTGGGCGAACGGCAGGTCGTAGGAAACGTTGACGACCGTCACGTTCTCATTATCGGCCGCGTCCTGGTTGAAGTGGCGAACGCTGGCCGCACAGATGCCGGTATCGACGCTGGGGAAGATGTTCAGGACCACCTGCTTGCCAGCGTAGGTGGCCAACGAGACCTGCTGAAGCGACGTCGTTGTGAGGTTGAAATCCGGGGCGTCACTGCCCACTGCCGGCAGGTTTCCGGCGGTGCTGATTGCGTTGCCCTTGAAGGTGATGGCGGCCATGTCTGTGCTCCGTTGGTTGCGTGGTGGGACGGGTCAGCGATTTGGCACCAACGGCAGCGCAATGCAACAAGACCTCGGGTAACACCGCTGCCTCATGAGGCAATGCAGCGCGCCGGCGCCGCTGCTGCGCGGTCCTTCTTTTTGGTGAATGACCGGAATCTCACGGACGACGGGTTTGGCGCGCCGAGGGCGTCCGCGGGGCCATTTTTTGAGGCCATATGCCCCTGCGTGGCTTGCAGAGGCTCCTGGAGCCGTTTTGATGGTGGGGTGCGGTATCAATAGCTTCGAGCCGTGATCGGCCCGTAGAGACGATTCTACGGGCAGAAGGCCTTCTAAGACCTGCGGCGACCAGGCTCGGCGCAGGTTGCTGCTCGGCGAGAGCGTACCTTCCACCGACAAGCTCGTATCCATCTTCGAGCCGCACACGGACATCATCCGCAAGGGCAACCGCGACACCCATTACGAGCACAAGATCTTCCTGGCCTCGGGGCCCTCTGGGCTGTTCACCGATGCGCAGGTGCTCGAGGGCAATCCATCGGACTCGACTCTCGTTGTCGATAGCATCCGGCGTCATGAGCGTGTGTTCGGTGAACTGCCCAAGCAGGTCGCGTTCGATGGCGGATTCGCGTCTCGAAGCAATCTCGAATCGGTCAAAGCGACGGGCGTCGAGGACGTGGCTTTCGCCAAAGGCCGCGGTCTGCAAGTCGCGGAGATGGTGCGCAACAGCTGGGTCTACAGGAGGCTGCGCAACTTCCGCGCCGGGATCGAGGGCGGGATCTCGTTTCTCAAGCGGGTCTTCGGTCTCGATCGCCGCACGTGGCGGGGACCCCCATCGTTCAAGGCGTACGTGTGGGCCGGGGTCGTCAGCGCCAACCTGCTGCTCATGGCACGGCACGCGCTCGAATAGTCGTCGTGTTCAGCCGCAAAGCGGCGCAGGGAAGTAGCCTGGGGTGCCAACCCCAGGAGAGAATGGCTGTTTTGGTTGAGCCCTGAAGGGGCGACAGGACGGCAGATCCAGCGGTCCTCTCGCTGGCCGAAACGCTTGACCGTCGTCAGCACCGACGAGAAGACCGGCATCCAGGCCCTTGAGCGCATCCATCCGACGCTGCCCACGCGTCCGGGCAGGACCGAACGGATCGAGTTCGAGTACCGCCGCCATGGCACGCTCTG
>Ga0114933_10000745_pt1 | contig 38312 bp, 43 predicted proteins | sample 4SBtaG_FD_89691 | JGI IMG/M metagenome (GOLD analysis project Ga0114933, IMG submission 89691) | Deep subsurface microbial communities from Kolumbo volcano to uncover new lineages of life (NeLLi) - 4SBTROV12_W25 metaG | ecosystem: Environmental > Aquatic > Marine > Volcanic | place: Kolumbo... | reverse complement strand
TGGATGCCCTGCGGAATCTGCCTCCACCGATCCATCGCGTCTGGAGTGAAGCGGGAGGGTGTCTTCGTCGTCATCGATCTCGACTCTACAGCCCGATGCCAGCCGCGGCGTTGTCTTCATCGAGCAGCTTGGCGTCCCGGACGTAGCGGTCGACCATCGCCCGTGAACGCCATCGACCTTGTCGCATGATGGAGCGGTCATTCTTGCCCGCCTTGGCGGCGCTCGTCGCGAGCCCTAAGCGCAGCTACCAGACGTTTTCGAAGGAGGCGGGATCGAAGGCGCTGCCGCCTAGATGCAACAGAGCCGAGCCGTTCTGGAGGCTGACCGTGCCCTGACCTGCGAACGTGTCGGTGTCGAGGCGCACGTACATGATCCCGCGTGTCTCCAGCCTCGAACAGAGGTAGTCCGCCGTTACATCGTCGCTTGTGGTGACAACGAGTAGCACTCAGCCGTGCGCCAGAGGCCGCCCGCCAATCGGAAGCGGATCGGCGGAGTGCCGCGTCGCTGGACCCCGCAGGGGCCCAGGCGGACGGTTCACCCCCTACTCGACGCTCCCGTCTCTCCGAGGAGAGCGTGACCCGAATGCGGCTCGCGTCGGTGGTCCCAGGCGGCACAACGACCGCCATGCGGGTCCGCTCCTGCACTGCCACCGTCGAGTCCGACGACTGCGGCGTGGTGTAGCTGAAGTCCGAGATCATGGCCCCGGCCTCGGCGTCTTCCTCCACCACGTGGCCATAGTTCTGCACCAGCGTGCGGCCCACTGCGTTCCATAGGCCAGAGCGGGTGGTCGGCGCGCTGACCCTCAAGCCGTCCTCGCTCGTCGCGAGAGAATTGGTGTGATTCCCCATCGCGACCGGCAACGTCCGCTGGAACGCCGAGAGGCAGCCCACAGCCAGGAGCGCCGGCAGTACCGCCACGAAGATACGGGCCCGTCCGAATCCAAACCTACTCGACATCGACCACCCCCACGTGTGCGCGCGACGCGCGCTTGTCTTGTACAAGACGCAGCCCCCTCACGCCTTGCACGAACGCTCAGATTATTGACACCAGGACAACGCATTTCTAGCGAGCAGGAGCGTGCGCTGCCCGACCATTCCAGCTCATCAGCCCTACCCAGCGAGGATCAGCGAGACCAGGAAGACGACGAGCACGACGACGAGAACGGCAACCACCACGAGCGCCACCTTCAGCCCGAAGTCTGACTCTGAGGGCGGCGCGACACGGCGCTGAGGAGCGGGCACGGCCGCAGCAGGAGCGGCAGCACCCTGCTGGTTCGGCGCGGCGATCTTCACCGGCACCCCACCCGCCCCTGCCTCTTCGTCGAAGACCGAGCGGTCGAGCGTCGTGGCCGCGTATTGATCGTCGGGGTTTGGCTCGTAATGGCTCACGTCGTCGTACCTCTCACCTCGTCGCTCAGGGAGCCAAGATGAGGACCGAGACCTGGCTCGGCATCAGGCGCATCCCCGGACAGTTCGTGCTGTTCTGGAGGCTCACGCTCGTCATCCGGCTCGCCGGCATGCCGCCGATGAGACACGTGAACGCCCCAGTGAGATGCCGCGATGGGCCCATCACGGTGCCCGAGGCGACGCCCATGTTGACCCCGGCGTTGTCGCCGTTGGTCATCGTGACGGCGGTCGAGAGGTTGTGCGCGGGCGCACCGCCGACGAGCACGTTGTAAACGGCCGGCGTGCCCATGGGGCCCATCGCGATGTTCGGATACGGGATGGGCGTCGGCACCCCCGCGACCGGGGTGAGGCACACATCGGGCATGCCCATGTCCATGCCGCCGAGCTGATTGTTCGCAAACATGCCTGCCCCCTACCCGAGATGAACCTGCGGGCCGTTGATCTTCACGAGCGCCTCGGCGCCCACGAGCGTGTGACGGCCGTGCACGCGCGCCGTTCCTTCGGCGGCCATGTCGATCGAGCCGGCGCGCGTGTGGTCGAGCTCCTCGACCGTCCGGTATGAGTTCTTCACGCGCTCGCGCACGCTGTCGACGAGCCGGTCCACGTGGACTGCAACAGACTTCACGCGCTCGACCTCCACAGACAGGCGCCGCCCAACCACACCGAAGCGCTCGAAGAGCGCCTCGCCTCGGTGAGCACGCACCTCGACCTCCGTGCTCGCGACCGAGACCTTGTTGCCTGCGCGCAGCTCGATCGACTCTGGCGTCCGCACCTGACAGCTCCGCGCCCTGATGGACAGCGGCCCGTCGACGACGAGCTCGGTCTGCTCATCCTCCCGCTCGAGCACGGCGAGCACGTACAGCGCGCCGCCGCTCTCACCCGAGAACAGAACGACGTCGTCTTTCTGCGGAGCCAGGAGACAGCTCCGCGCCCTCCTCATCGAGTAGCGCGCGCCGTCGCGCGCGGTGACCTCGCAAGAGGACCCGCTGCAAGAGACGACGTCTCCGACACCGCCGAACAGCCCATCGACCGCGACCAAGCCCACCGCTGCTGCTCTCATTGCGCCTCCTCCGTTTTCCTAAGTAGCAAGTCACCGAAATCGGACTGCAAGTAGCGGTAGCCGTTGGACTCTCCGCGGGGATCGACACGCCCCTGGAACACGCACCCCGGCTCGAGCTCGTCGAGGCGGTCGGAGCGAACCGAGACGGATGCCTGGATGCGTCGCTCTCGGCCGTTGGGAAGCGAGATGGCGAAGAGCACCTGCATCCAAACCGTGCCCCGGAGCCCGTGGCTGGTCGACAGCGACGAGCTCACCACGGTCATGTCGACCGGCAAGCCGTGGCGACGAGTCCGCGAGTACCGGCGCCAACGCCGCACCCACGAGAAGAGGATCGCGCCTCCCGCGAGAGCCAGCACGCCGAGGATCCACATGTCGTTCATAGCGTCGGCTTCCAAGCCTCGGCGGCGGCGAGATCCGCGTCATCACCCCACGCGCCGAGACGCGAGGTGAAGATCGCGCCGCCGTCCTTGATGCGGTGCAGGCGAGCGCGCTCGAGCGTCGCTTGCGACAGGTCGGCTCCGGTGAGGCCGGCGCGCGAAAGGTCCGCGTAGCTCAGGTCAGCGCCCACGAAGAGCGCCCCATCGCATACGGTGTCCGAGAGGTTCGCTTCGCGCAGGTCCGCCCCGCTCAGATTCGCACCCGAGAGCGTCGCCCCGGCGAAGAGGCAGCGACAGAGCTGCGCCCGGGTCAGGTTCGCGTCCACGAGCGTAGCCTCCACGAAGACACACTGCGGCGCGGTCACCTCGTCGAGCCGCGCCTCTTGGAGCCACGCACCCTTGAAGCCGCAGGTCGCCAGCGTCGCCCCACGGAGGTCGATAGCGAAGAGTTCGCACTCCATCAACTGCGACTCGAGCAAGGAGGCCCCCGAGAGGTCCTGCCCGCTGAGCGAGCACTTGATGAAGACGGCGCGCTTGGCAGAGGCACCGCTCAAGTCCGCCTTCGAGAGGTCCGCCTCCATGAACACGGTCTGCTCGAACACGCACCCACCGAAGCGGGCCGCGTCCGTCTTGGACTCGGAGAAGCACGTGCGGAGGAGCCCCGCGCGCCCGAATGCGGCACCTGTGAGGTCGCTCTGCATGAACGTTGCGCGCTCGAGCTCGGCGCGCTCCCAACGGCTCGCTGCCAGATCGCTGTCCAGGACCGTCAGGCCATAGGCGACCGCGCCATCTGCGTTGACCTCTCGCATCGAGGTCGTGCGCAAGGTCACCGCGTGGAGGTCGGCCGAACGCAGGTCCACGCCCGACAGGTCGCACCCCGTGAAGACCGACTCCTTGAACGTCGCACCCCCGAGGTTCGCGCCTCGAAACGAGACGCCCTCGAAGATCCCGCCCGCCAAGCTCGCCCCGGCGAGGTCGGCGCCCGCGAAGTCCCCGCCCTGGACCACCTCGCCAGCGCGCACGAGCGCCTCGAGCTGGGTCTTGATGCTCGCGTTCATGTGGCCTCCCTGCGGAACCGCACTCGCGTGGTCAGCGCCCCGTCGAGGTTCGCCAGGCCCTTTGCGTCCCAGAGGTCGGCAGCAAATAGGTTCGACGCGCGAAAGTCCGCGCCGTCGACAATCGCTTCGGTCAAGAGCGCTCCCATCAGGTTGACGGAGATGAGCTGGCCGCCCGTCAAGTTGGTCTTCACAAACCGAGCACTCTTCGCCGTCGAGCGATAGAAGACGGCCTCCGTCGCGTCGCACTCGCTCAGGTCCGCGCCATCGAGTTCAGCCCGGACGAAGCTGGCCTCGACAAGCGAGCTGCCGCGCAGGTTCGCCATGACGAGCGACGCCTCCTCGAAGTTCGCTCGATCGAACATGCAGCCCCCGACCGCCCGCAGGTTGTCGAGGCGAGCCGCCACGAACACGGCGCCCTCGGCGTTGCAACAGAGCAGCACCGCGCGCTCGAGCATGGCTCCGGTGAGGTCGACTCCCTTGAGCTCAACCTCGATGAGGTTCGCGCCCGAGAGGTTGGCGCCGACGAGCCGCACCCCCACCAGGCTCGATTTGATGAGCGTCATCCCCTCGGCGTTCACCTTCGAAAAATCCGTCTCCTCGAAGCGGGCCTCGGTGAGGTCCGCCTTGGCCAGGTTGGAGTTCGGAAGCGCAGCCCCTCTGAGGTCAGCCCCGTGAAGGATCGCGTCCGACAGATCGACGCCGCTGGGCGCGCTCACCCAAAGCAGGCGAGCGTGCCCCAGGTTCGCGCCGCTCATTCGCGCGCCGTCGAGCTTCGCGTCGCTCAAGTCCGCGCGGGCGAGCACAGCGCTGCTGAGGTCGACGCCACTAAGGTCCGCACATTGCAGATTCGCCCCCTCGAGCCACGCGCCTTCGAGCGATGCTCCTCGTAGATCGAGGTGCGACAGGTCCGCGCCTGTCAGGTCCAACCCGGCGACGCTTCGACCCTGCTCGATGGCCTCGATGACGAGCGCTCGCTTTCGCAGCGCGTCTTCCTGAGCGAGCTCGTCGGCCGCGGTCCCGTGGTGAGCTGTTCGACGGTAGACCTCCCTGGCCGCCTCGTCCTGCTTGGTGAGCTGATTCTGAAAGACGGGATCGGCGAGTCGCTCCTCATACCGCCCGACTGGCTCGCCAAGGCGCTTGCCGTCTTCGACGAGCGAGACGAGCTGTGATCGGAGCTGCGCCCCGGCCAACGATGGCGGACCGCCTGGGGGCGACTCTGGCGAACGCCCCGCCTCCTCGAGCATCTGCGCGACGCGGCGCGCGCTCGCCTCGCGCTCAACGACGGCCTTTCGCTTGGTCTCCGTGAGGTAGTCGGGGAGTTCGTGAAGGGCAGGGATCGGCTCGGGCTTCGGCTCGGAGGCCGGCTCAGGTGAGCCGCCAGCCTCACGGAGCGCCTCACGCAAGCGCTCCTGCGCCGCGGCTGAGCGACGCCGCAAGTTCTCCTCGATGCGGCCATCGCGAAGGGGCAGCCCCGCGTTCGAGTCTCCGAGCCCGGGAAGCACGACGTGACCCGGCATCAGGTCCTCGTCGCGCAGCGAGTGGAGCGCCCCCCACTCGGGGTCGAGTCGCTGCGAAAGGACCTGCTCGTAGTGAGTGACGGGGCGAGCCTCCGAGAGCCCTTCGAGCCCGGCGAGGAGCAGCTTGATGTCCGAGCCGTCCGACTCGCTCACGACCGTGCTCCCGTGGTGGACGAGCACGAGCAGCTCACGGTGAGGCAGAAGCCACACCGTGCTCAGGCGCAGCGGCACGTCTTCGAGCCCCTCGCCGTCAGCCCGCGACAAGAACGCCCGGGCGCGGACCCCAGGAAGACGACCCGTCACGTTGGGCTGCGTGGGGTGGAGGTTCTCGGCCGCTACCGCCTCGTCACCTCGCCACATCCCCTCGAGCCACTGGTCCTCGGGTGCGAGTTGGAAAAAGCGCCAGTCCGTGTCGTCGGCGAAGCCCGGGTAGCGTGTGCGCAGCCACCGCTCGTCGTAGGTCCCAACGAATCGAGAGCGCTGCGGCCAGCTCACATCGAGCGCCCCCAACCCTTGCGGCTCGGGACGGTCGCCCGGCGAGACGATCAGATGACCCGGCCGCTCGACGTTGGGCAGCGGCTGACCCGTCTCAGCGCTCCCAGCAGCGCCACGGCCCATCGGGTTGGGAGCAAACCCATCACCACCGTAGGCGCGCTCCCACCCGAGGCGCATGCGCTGGAACGGTACAGGAGCGGTGGGAACACCATCGCGCCACTGACGGTCCCCGAACACATACAAGGTCTTGTCGATGGGCCCGACCTGCACCCGCACGTGGACCCCCTCGACGGGTACGCCCGAGCAAGCCTCCGCGATGACGACGAGCTCACCTCGGGACTTGGGGATCCCCTGATCCAGGGCCGCCCCGGCCGGGAGATCCTCACCGACCTCCTGCCAAAGATCACCGGCCTGCACGGGCGTACCGTCGAAGCGCCAGCCCGAGAGCACCGCAACACCGGCGCGCCGCTGCCCGCGCACCTCGAAGCACCGCACGAGCGGCGTCACGTACTGAGGGAGAAAGTGCCTCATGAACTCAGCCGATGATCGTCCACGGCGCTTCCATGATGTTGATGGTCTCGCAGGTCTTCATGCTGAGACCCGTGTTGTCGATCTTCAGCCTGGTGACGCCCATGGACACTCCCGTGAGACCGGTCTTGACCAGCGTTTCGCTGAACGACAGGCCCGTGAAGCTGGACTTGGCGCCGGTAACCGACTCCGTCACCGAATCCCACGCAGAGGAGAGCGTGCTCCCCGTCTCGATGTCCGCCTTACTCATCTGACCGATGCCGTTGGGAGCGTCGACGATGATCTTCTGCGCCGCGCGCAGAACGATTCGTTGTCCCTCGATTGTGTTGTCCCCCGTCGCAGTGTGCGAGCTCTCTCCCTGCACGCTCACACTCCGGTCGCCGGTCACCTCTTCGGTAGACCCGCCCGAGGTCGTCTGCGTGAGCCCGTGCTCGACGGTGACGCTCCGCCCTCGCCGAGCATGGTGGCTCTCCTCCGACCACACGTCGACGCTCCGAGTCCCCTTGACCTGGACGAGCTGGTTCGCGGCGACGACCAGCGTGTCATCACCGTCCATCCCCAGGCCGATCGTGACGTCCCGGCTTCCCTCGACGTGGACCCGCTCCCCGTCATGCACGGTCTCCGTGCGGAACCCGTCGACGGCAATTTCCTGGTCCCCGCCCACGCGGATCCGCTCGTTCTGCTCGACGACGTTCACCCGGTCCTGGTCGACCTGAATGAACTGGTTGCCCTTCACGTGGCTGAACTGGTCGTTGTCGACCTCGATCTTCTGGTCGTGGTGCACGCGCTTGCTGTGATCGTTCTTGACGATCTCGCGCATGTTCCGCTCGGCGTGGATGTGCACCTCCTCGTTGCCTGAGGCGTCCTCGAACGACAGCTCGTTGAACCCGGTGCCTCCCGTCGAGCGGGTCCGGATCACACTCCGGCTCGCCTGGTCCGGTAGGCCGAGCGGCGGCAGGTTGGTGCCGTTGTAGACCGAGCCCGTGAGGAGCGGCCGGTCGGGGTCGCCGTCGATGAAGGTGACGATGACCTCCATCCCGACGCGCGGGATGAACACGAAGCCCGTGTGGCCCATCCCGTCGTGGCCGCCCCAGGTCTGCGCGACGCGGACCCAGCAGCTGGTTCGCTCTGGATCTGGGTCTCGGTCCCAGTGGAACTGCACGCGGACGCGCCCGTAGGCGTCGGTGGCGATCTCACCGTTGTTGCCGCCCGTCACGACGGCCGTCTGCACGCCGTACACCGCGGGACGCGGACCGTTTCGCGAGGGGCGCCAGGGCACGCTGAGCGGGATGCACTCGAAGCGGTTGTGGTAGTCCTCCGCGCCCGAGCTCCCGCTGCCGGAGCCGCCCTCCCCGTCCGCCGGGCCGTTGGCGTGAACGACGCGCGTCACGAGGTACTCCCCGTCGAGGCCGGGCACGGGGTGGCCGCTCAGCTCGAAGGTCCGGCCCGGAGCGAGGCCGGTCACCATCGAGACCCCCGCCAACGTGTCCGCGTCGCGCGCGTGGGCTTGTCGACGGATCTGACCCTGGCGAGAGACGTCGTTCTGCCCGTAGCGGTTGGACCCCTCGCTGAAGTCGTAGTGGCTGATGTTGTGGCCGTGGCCGTGCTCGTGCGCGACGCGCTCGTCCTCGTCACCCTCGGTGGCCTCGATGGGCGTGGTCGACTGGGTCCAGTCGAAGTCCGTGACGTGGACCCGGGTGACCACGAGCTGCCGCGAGGCCGCCATCTGCACGATCGGCTCTACGCCGCTCACGACCGAGGCGCCGTCTTGGAAGGGCACCGGACCGTCGGCGAGCGACGGGGCGACCTCGAGCTGCGCGTTCCGCTCGAAGAGCACCAGCTGCTCCCAGCCGTCGCCGTCGAAGTCGAAGTAGTAGCCGATCCCCTCCTCCTCCATCAGCCGGTGGCAGAAGGCGAGCGGCGACTCGCGGTACTGCACGCAGTACTCGCGCGTTGGGTAGTCGTGCTCGAGCCCGCTGACGTCGACCTCACGGCGAAACGGCGAGAGCGCAGCAGAGAACACCTCCTCGAGGATCTGTTTGACCGTGCGCTCCTGGAAGATGCGCGTGCTGCTCCCCAGAGAGAGCGACCAGAGCGCGGGGACGACGGTGAGCGTGGCGCTGACGCGATGGGCCCGGTGGCTGCCCTCTTGGACGCGACGGATCATGCCGCAGTGGCGACGGGTGTGATCGCGCCGGTCGATGAGGACCTCGACGTTGCGGCCGACGAGCGAGCGCGGGTCTGCGTCCTCGTCGTCGGTGTGGATAGCGAGGGTCAGCTCGTAGGGCTCGTTGAGCGCCTCGGTGGCGCTGAAGCTCTCGAGCACCCACCCCTGGGCGTCTTCGACGTGCAGCTCGTAGGTCACGTGCTGGCTACCCGTGCCGCCGGTGACCTGCTCGATCACGTCGGCGACCTGTCGGACCGCGCGGCTCGCGAAGGCGGCGCCGGCCTGCACGACGCCAGCGACGCGAGCCGCATCGCTGAAGCCGGCGTCGCCAGTCACGCGCCCAATCCCGTCGAGGTTCTCGGACACCAGCCCGCTGGTCCCGCCCGCCGCGCCGAGGACGCCGCTCACCGCGCCCTCGGTGTCGCCGTCACGGGCAGCCCGGGCCGCGCCCTCGGCCTGACCCCACGCCTGCGCGCCGTCCTTCGCCGCCCCTGCGACGTCGCCGGCCACGGCGAAGCCGCGCTTGACGTCCTCGGCGGTGGAGTCGCTCGGGTCGTCACTGTCGATCAGCCCGCCGATGTTGTCCCCGAGCCCGTTCGCCGCCCCTTCGACGGCTCCAGCCACAGTCCCAGTGGTGCTCGACGGCTGCCCCTCTTCATCGCTGCTCGGCATGACGCTCCTCTCGCTGTTGACTCACGATCCACCGACCTGCGTTCGCTCGATCTCGGCGAGCTCTTCACGGACGAGCTGGCGGAGCGTGCCCCACACAGCCTCGACGGCAGCGGTGGCGCCACCGAACCGCGCCGCCACCACAGGCGAGATGTCGCCTCGGTATTGAGCCTCGATGCTCTTCGCGGCCTCGGGGCAATCGAGCCCACCCAAGACCTCGTCGAGCAGCCCTCTGCACGCCCGATTCACGCGCTCCCGCAGATCGAGCACCGCGACCCGCCTGCCCTCGTTGAACGCGTCCGAAGCCAGGCGCGCTTGCGTGGTCGTCATCTGGACGTCCGTTGGCTTCGGAACAGGAGCCGGCAGCACCCGCAAGCGCGCGTCACCCGCCGCCTCGGCGCGACGACGGAGCGCAGCGGCGCGACGCCAGGGCGCGAGGGCGACGACCTGCACTCGGCTACGGACGCGCTCGGCCTGCGCCCAGCCGGAGTAGATGAAGTCGTCGGCCCACATAGCGGCGTCCTCTAGCTCGCGCTCGCCAGGCAACCGAGAGCAGACGAAGAGGATGGAGGCTTCGCGTGGGCGCTGACCCAGACGGCGCAGCAGCCCGCGTCGCGTTTGGTCATCGGAGACCGACTCGCCGTCGAGCACGACAACGTCCCAGGAGTGGTCCCAGGAGCGCTCGAAGGGGACCGCCTCGGGCGTGGCGAGGTGCAGCTCGTAGCCGACGCCCTCCCCTGCCACCCCCTCCGCCGGCACCCGGAGCCACCCGCCGAGCTCGGCCTGCCGCGAAGGGTGCGCGACCAAGAGCACCCGAGCGACCTGCGGAACGGATGTGCTCAGAACCGACGTGCTCATCGCTTCACTCCATCGACCCGCGCCACCCGCGCCGCGAGCTGCGCGTGGCCATCGAGCGGCTCGACTTGGCGCAAGACGTTGAAGACGTCTTCGGCGGCCGGGGTGCGCGTCGCCAACGGCTGCAGGAGCCCGTCGATCGCGCCGCATAGGGGCGGCGGTGCGTGCGGAACCGCCTCAGCGGTGGACCGCCTGTCATTGGCGAGGGTGCGGCGGCGGATCCACTGCCCGACCGGCAGCGGCGGGCGCGACCGCTGGCGGCCCTCGGCGTACGGGTGAGAGCCCACCAGCGCGCGCCACAGCACGAGCCCGAGAGAGAACAGGTCGGTCCGAGCGCTGACCTTCTGGTCGAGCATCTGCTCGGGAGACATGTACGTCGGCTTGCCCCTCGCGCGGGTGATCGTCTCAGCCCCGGTGCGAGCCAGCGCCTTGGCCAGCCCGAAGTCCGAGAGCCGCACCCCGCCGTCATGGCGGCTGATGAGCACGTTGTCGGGCGTGACGTCGCTGTGAATGACGGCCTCCTCGCGGCCACCGTCCGGATCGGTGTGATGCAAGAACGCGAGCGCCCTACACAGCTCGATGCCGATGTACGTCACGAGGCTCGGGCTCAGCGCCCCCGCTTCGAGGAGCGTGTCGAGGCTCGGGCCGTCGACGTACTCCATCGCAAAGTAGTAGCCGTCGCACTCGCCGCGGCCGGAGACCTCGACGATGTTTCGGTGCCGCAGCTTCTGCGCCAGGTCGAGCTCGCGTTTGAAGCGCTGCTCGAACAGCGGGTCCTCGGCGAAGTTCGGGTGCACGCGCTTGATGCACACGAGCGTCCCCGCCTCATCGAGCGCCTTGAACAGCTCGGTCTCCTGGCCGCCCCGGAGGCGCTCGAGGATCGTGTAGCCGTCGATGGTCTTGGGCGTGAACATCGCTCAGCCCCGGGTCCGGCTCGTGGTCTTCGGCGGATGGACCCGCCGCAGCTCGGCGTGCAGGTCATTGAGCACCACGCTCGTCGCGCCGAAATGAGCCTCGACCGCCGGCGGATAGGCGCGGTCTTGGTAGGAGCGCTCGATCGCGGCAGCTCGCGCGGGCGACAACGCCTCGTAGAGGCGGCCGGCCTCGAGCTGTCGCTCGAAGATGTAGCCGAGCAGCTCACCAGCGAGCCGCTCGGCTCCCGCTTCACAGCCGAGCTCGAACGCGTCGAGCACGAGCGCTTCGGCCCCCGCAAGCTCAGCCGCCCGCTCACGCAGCGCGGACGGGAGCTCGAGCGCCAGGCGCTTAGCTCGGTCTTGCTGCAATCCGCGAGGGGTCACAGCGCCCCCAGCGCGAGCCAGTAGCCGACGAGCACGCCCGCAATACTCGTGAACACCCCGACGGCGAGCAGGACCAACCACGGGAAGCCCCCGCGCCGCCGCACTGACGGCTCCGCCCGCTGGGCCGTCGCCGCCGCGCGGGGCGTCACCTCGGATGAGTCGGAAGCCGCCGGCACCGAATCACATGGCCGCTCCCCGGTGTGGGGAACCCCGAGGTCGACCGCCTCGACGAAGCGCGGTCGGTCGAGCGCCGTGATGGCGCCGACCTCTCCTCCCTCAGCGACGACCTCGGGAGACGGCCGCGTCGCGAACGCCTCGCGCGGCGGATAGCGGCCGGAAGCCTTCTTCACGTTGCCCCGCCGCCCCATCGCTCGCTCCCCAGCGCTACCAACACATGCACTCCACCCCTTTGGCCGCGTCGCCCCTCGACGCGCCGTTTCCCCGCCATGAGCACGCTACAATTGCAGCGTGACAACCGAGGGTGCGTCACTTATAAACGCAAAAACGTGGTCGGCAAACAGAAACTCGCACACGCACCCATTCCTGAGCTGCTCTCAGACGAGGAGCTACAGCGACTCGTGACACGGTTCATGACGACCGTGGGCGCGCGCATCCGCGAGCTGCGTCAGATGCAGGGGCTCTCCATCCTCAACATCAAAGAGCTGCACGGCATCCACACCTCGCAGACCAGCCGCATCGAGACCGGTCAGCAGAACCTGACCGCCTGGACCACCGTCAAGTACGCCTACGTGCTCGGCGTCCGACCCTGGGACTTCTACGTCCCGCGCGAGGACGCGCCCTCGCTCAAGCCCAAGCGGCATGACCGCCCCCTGCCCCCGAAGGCCGAGCTCGAGGAGGAGACCGCCGCCTTCCGAAAACAGATCGGAAAGCGCATACGCGCGCTACGGGCGCTGCAGGGCATGACCATGGCGTCGCTCTGCGAGTTCAGCGGCGTCGAGCTTCAGCTCATCTCCTCGATCGAGTCGGGCAAGTCCAACTTCCGCGCTTCCACCGCCATCCGCCTGGCGGACGCCATCGGCGTGCTGCCTCACGAGCTCTACATCCCGCGCGAGATGAGCGGCATCCGTCCGCGCACCGATGAACCGGGCGACGATGACGCCTGAGCCGCACCGCCTCGCCGTCACGCTGGCGCGCCCTCCCCTGTTCGGGCATCACGGGCTCATGCCTAAGAAGCCCGTCAAGAAGGACGCCGTCCGTGTGCACTTCGTCGCCCCTCCAGGCTCGAAACCCTTCTACAAGGAGGCCGCCAAGCTCGCCGGCATCCCCCTCGACGCGTGGATACGCATCACCTTGCACGCAGCCGCCACCGAGGTCTTCGAGGCGCACGGCCGCGACACCACCGATGCGCCAGACGTGCACATCCGGCGCCCTCCCCGCCTTCAGCCCAGGTACGGCTTCGAGGACGGGGGCGACGGCAGCGACAAGGGGGGCAGCCCGTGAACGTCCTCAACCAGCTCGAACAAGCGGCCCACGACAGCGACGACGACCGCTACCTGCTCCTCGAAAAGCTCGGCCAGGGCGGCATGGGCATCGTCTGGCTCGCCGAGAAGCTCGGCCCCGGAGGCGTCCCGCTGCGCACCGTCGTCCTCAAGACCGTGCTGCCCTTCGCGAGCGACGAGAAGGAGATGCAGCGCCGCGCCGCCCTCTTCCTTCGCGAGATGGCCGTCACCGCCGCGCTCGAGCACCGCAACATCGTCCGCGTCACCGACTGGGGCACCGATCTGTTCGGCGACACGCACTTCTTCGAGATGGAGCGCATCAAAGGGATCAGCGTCCTCGACCTGCTCGTCCGCCGCGGCGCCCCGCTCGACCAGGACGGAAGGTGGGGAGCGCTCCCAGCCCAGGACGTCGCGTGGATCGGCATGCAAGCCGCCGCCGGTCTGCACTTCGCCCACAACCACGCGCGCACCGGCGAGGGTGACGGCGCCAACGTCGGCGTCGCCCATCGCGACATCTCGCCCGACAACATCATGGTCGACGTCGACGGCGAGGTGAAGGTCACCGACTGGGGCATCACCAAGGCCCTCGACGCCGACGGCGACGCTTCGCGCACCGGCATGATCGCCGGCAAGGCCAAATACATGGCGCCGGAGCAAATCCGGGGTCAGATCGACACACGCGCCGACGTCTACAGCCTCGGCGTCACGCTCACCGTCGCCCTCGCCGGCAAAGACGTCTTCCCCACCATGCCGAGCTCCTCGTGGGAATCGCTCGCGATGGACGTCCTCCAAGGCAAACGGCAATCCGTCGCCGAGCTCGCGCCGCACGCTCCCCCAGCGCTGCAAGCCCTGCTCGAGTCCATGATGCACCTCGACCGTGAGCAGCGGCCCCGCACCGCGGGCGAGCTCGTGGAGCAGTTCGAGAGCATCGCTCTGCAACTTGGTGGACGGCTCTCCGCCGTGCAGAAGACCTTCGCTGGACACGTCCAGGAGCATCACAAGGAGGGCAAGCGCACCAAGCGCGCGATGCACGCGCACGACAAGGTCCCGACCAAGTCCACGCGGAGGCCGATCAGCGCCGCCACTCAGCCTGAACCGGCCAGCAACCCCAGCAGCCCCGCGGTCGCGAGCACCCAGCAACTCTCAGCGGCAAACAGCACGGGCCCTCTCACCGCGCAGCCCGTGAGCAGCTCGCACCCCTCGGTGGCCGCCCCAGTGGCTTCGAGCTCACGTCCGCTCCTCTTGGTCGCCCTCGGGGTCGGCATCTCCTTGATCGTGCTCCTCGCGGCCGTGCTCGGCTTCCTCTTCGCCGGCTCAGCGCTCGGCGGCTTCGGCGGTCAGGAGGTCGACCCATCGGCGGTCAACACGCAGGGCGACGAGGACGTGGACGGCCAAGAGGCCTCAACAGCCACCCCGCCCTCCCCCGCCGTGGAGCCAACAGCCGCGAGCAGCGAGGTCGCCGCCCAGGCGCCAGAGCCCACCCCCTCCGAAGAGCCAGAGCCCACGCCCCCCGAAGAGACGGCGGTCGTCGCTCAGGAGCCTCCGACGAGCGAGCAACCCGCGAGCGAGTCCGGTGACGCTCCCCGAGCGCCAGAACACCGGCCCCGTCGGACGAGGCACCGCCCTGCCCCGACGCCGCAGCCTCGGCCCTTCACAACCCCTGTAGCCCCCGTCCAGCGGGTGCAGCCACCACGTCCCTCGAACCGACAGATGGGCGGATCCGACCAACTCGGCCTCTGAAAATGAAGACCATCATCACAGCAATCCTCTGCGTGCTCGCGCTCGCGGAACCGACGAACGCGCTCGCCCAGGAGGACGCCACCGAGCGGGCTCGGCGCATCCTCGCCGAGTCTCAGGCCCACCACGAAGCGGGGCGCGAGGCGCTCGCCGCTGAGGGATACCTGCAGCTCTACGAGGCGCTGCGCGAGATCGGGCGGGCCGGAGCTCCGGTCGCCCTCTGGAACGCTGGAAACGCCCTCGCCGAGGTCCCCGGCCGCGAGCGAGACGCCATCGCCACGCTGCGCCGGTTCCTCGACGAGTCCACCATCCTCACCGACGACCCTCAAATCCGCACCTGGCGCTCCACGGCCGTCGGCCTCATCGCCGAGCTCGAGGCCCGCGCTCCGCAATCGGGGCAAGACCTCGGCGAGCCTGACGGATCTGGGGCGGAGGAGCCGACGCCCCCGCCAACATCCCAGGGGAGCTCGGTCTCTCCCGTGGGCCCTGTCCTGCTCGGCGTCGGTGGCGCAACCCTCATCCCCGGTCTCATCCTCGCCGCGGTCGGGCTCATCCAGAACCAAGACCTCATCAACCGCTGCCCCGAGCGCGTCGGCTGCGACGACACGGTCATATCTGACGCCGAGGCCACACGAACCCTCGGCATCGCCGGTGACGTGCTCTGGATCGTCGGCGCCAGCGTCGCGATCGCTGGCCTCGTGCTGACCCTCACGCTCGAGGACGACGCCGACGGTGAACGCGTCGAGGCACAGCTAGAGGGCGTTCACGGGGGCGGCGTCGCTTCGCTGCGGGGGAGGTTCCAGTGAGTCGCTCGAGGATTGCACACGCGCTTGTCGTCTTGCTCTTGGGTCAAGGCTGTCATCTCACCTACGCCACGTTCGATCACGGCGAGGATGCTGGCCCGGACGCAGGAGCAGATGGTGCAATCGAGCGCACCGACGCTGCCAATGACAGTGGTCCTGATACCGGCGACTCTGGCGTTCTCGACGCTGGCCCGGCGCCTGTCGCCCCCCACCTCACCCACCCATGGCTTGGCTTCCACACGCAGCGCCCCCCTCTACTCCAGTGGGAAGCCGTCGATGGAGCAAGCGCGTACGAGGTGGAACTCACCCACGGGTGCTCCGCTAGCGCACGCTTGTCTTGCGGGTTCGATCCTGGGCTCACGTCCTCGAACGAAACGAGCGAGACGAGCTGGATCCCTGCGGGAGGACTCTTGCAGCTCAACATGAGCGCCCCACGAGCTCGGACCTATGTATGGCGTGTCCGCGCCTGCTCCTCCGATACTCGATGCTCCGAATGGTCCACGCCTCGCTACTTCGTTTTCGGTACACGAACTGACATGAACGGTGACGGGCTCGCCGATGTCGTCGTTGGCGACAGAGCCTCCGATTCGGCTCACGTCTTCCTAGGAGGGACGACCGCGACGCCTTGGCTCATTTCGGGCATCTCGTCTGAGAACGCTGGGTTCGGAGGTTCTATCGCAACACTCGGTGACACAAACGGAGATGGATACAGCGACTTCTTGATCGGCGCGGCGAACGAGGACTACGGCGGGCAAATTGACCCTGGACGCGCCTATCTTCTTTTCGGAGGCCCTACTGTTCCAACGGGCGCGAGCGAGACCCTTTCCCTCCCCACCCCTGTCAACTTCACAGTCTTTGGTCGATGTGTAGCCGCGATCGGCGACGTCAACGGAGATGGCTACGCGGACCTCGCCGTCGGGGCTGACACCGTTGACGGCGGTACTCGACCAGGTGCCACCTACGTCTACTACGGCGGTGCCACAGGAATCACAGGCCCCACCGTACTCAGGAGCCCAGACCCGGCGAACCAAACAGGGTTTGGCACATCAATCTTGGGCATCGGTGACATCGACGGCGACGGCTTCGCCGACATCGCCGTCGGTGGGCCCTACGCAAGGATCGGTGGAGAGCGCATCGGAAAAGTATGGCTCTACGCCGGGGGCAACGAGGGCATTCAAACCACCCCAGTGACCGAAATCTCTCCCCCGATGGGAACGGTGGGTGTCGACGGAAACTTCGGAGGCTCCCTCGCCCTCGCCCTACGACCGCACCGGCTCTTTGTTGGAGCGAATCGCGCCTCGTCGGACGCCAGCCCGAGCGAGTCCGGCGCCGTCTTTGTGTTTGACCTCGCTGGAGACCTCTCGCTGGTGGCTAACATCTCCGCAGAACCCCCAACGACCTCAGAGCGCTTCGGAAGTGCTCTGGCCGGGGCCGGCGACGTAAACGCGGACGGCCAGGACGATCTTCTCATCGGGGTCCCTCGCGCACGAGCCGAGTTGGCGCTGCTGAATTCGACCGGCGGCGTCTCGGATCGGTGGGCTACCAGTTGGCCGGGCGGAGAATCCGACGCCGTCGCGGGGGTCGGCGATGTCGACCTCGACGGCTTCGACGACGTGGCCCTCGGTGACAGCTCGATGGACCACGTCATCCTCTACCGTGGAGCTACAGCTCGCTACGCCGAACCTTCACGCGTTCTCCCCAGCTCCGGAGGACATGCGATCGCCAGCCAAGCCCCGTAACCGTCTCGTGCCCCTACTGAGATGACAGTCACTCTGGACTGAGTTACTCTCTCCGCATGCGCTGCATGATGCCCGTGTGTCTTCTGGAATGGGGCTGCGCACTTCTCGCCGTGGGCTGCGCGATGGGTGCCCCACCCACACCAGATGCTGGTCATAGTCGCGACGCCGGCCGTGGTGATGCCGGCGTGAGGAATGACGCTGGAAACGGGAATGATGCCGGAGCCATGGACTCAGGATCGCCTGAGTTCGACGCAGGCTACGATGCAGGCAACGAAACTGACGCCGGTACCGATGCGGGGCGAGACGCTGGTGCTGACTCAGGGCAGGACGGGGGCGCTGACGGCGGTTCACCTGGCATTACGATCGACGGCGTCCTCGCACCCTCGGAGTGGACCGGCGCAGTCACTGTGGCCAATTCGGTAGCGACGACCTGGGCTGGAAACGAACTCACGCGGCTTCTAGTCATGGTTCGGGAAGACCGGCTCTACCTAGCCATCGAAGGCTTCGTCGAGACCACCAACGCAATCGTGGTCTACGTGGACAACGATCTCGGAAACCCAACGGGCGTCACCACGCTGACCGAGGTCACCGACGCCACGGGGGCACTCGACAGCGCCCTCTCGATCCCGGGATCAGCGCCATACACAACCCCGGCGACGTTCCGCGCCGACTTTGCCTGGGGCACCCGCAACATGGGGCGGTCTGCCGTGGGCCTCGACGAATTCATGGGCTGGCGCGACCTCGCCAACCCCGCAGACCTGGCGTGGATTGACTCGACGAACGCCCCGACCGCCTGCTCGGCGAATACCTGCGAAACCTACATACCGCTGCCCCTGCTCGGAGGAGTCGCCCCAAGGGAGATCGCCCTCTTCGCTCGCATCAACAACGGATCCGGGGACATGTCGCCAAACCAGGCGCTACCGACCGACGACCCGTCCACGCCACGGGCGATTTCATCCCTGCTCACCGTGAGCGAGTAGCCCAATGGGATCCTGGCTCAGCATCTCGGTGCTGCGAGCTCACGCGCGAAGAAACCGGGGGGAGTGTCTGAGCGACCCTCCTGTCACCGAGCAGGCCAGTATTCGCTGGCGCTGCCAGCACGGACACACCTGGAAAGCGCCCCCCTCCATCGTCCTCGAGCGGCGCTGGTGCCCAGACTGCCCTCCGCAACCGACACGAACAAACGGTCGACACTCGTTGGCGCAGATGCTCAAGATCGCACAGAGCCGGGGCGGAAGATGCCTCTCCAACGAGTACCAGAACCCGCGTACCAAACTGCGTTGGCGCTGCCACCTGGGTCACGAATGGAAGGCGTCCGGCGACGCCGTCGCTCGCGAGGGGCACTGGTGCCCCACCTGCGGTAAGACCCCCCACACCCTAGCCCGCTTGCGCGCGCTAGCAGAAAGCCGTGGCGGAGCGTGCCTAGCCGAGGACTACGCTGGCGTGAACCTCAGGCTTCGCTGGCGCTGCGCGAACGGGCACAGCTGGAGCGCGACACCTCACGCCATTGTAAGCAAGTCGTCCTGGTGCCCGGTTTGCGCCGTCAATGCACAGCGAATCCAGCGTGCCTACCGGGGAGCAGCGCGAAGACATGGCGGCCGAATCGTCGCCTTCCGTGGACCGGACCCCTCCGACCCATCGACGAAGGCGCAGTGGGAGTGCGCTAACGGGCACAGCTTCGATGCACGACTTCGCCAGGTGAAGGCGGGGCTCTGGTGTCCCGAATGCGAAGGCGGTCTCACGGGCTTGAGCTCCGTAGCCGCTCGACTGCGGGCGTGGTGCCGCACAACGACAGACCCGTTTACAGCTGCCGAGGCGACGGACGCACTTGGGGGTGTTGAGCGACGAACCGTGCAGAGCACCCTCGCCCGCCTTGCGCGTGATAGCGACACGCTTGAGCGAGCAGAACCCGGGAAGTTCCGGCTTCAACGTGGGGGCAGTAGGACCAAGCTACGGTAGGACGGTCGAGCGCAACGCCGACGTTCGATGCAGCCCCCGCCGACTCGTGTGACGTCCTCGTCTCATACTGGGACGGAGCACAACGGACCGGCTGTCCCTAGGCCGCTTCGCGCCACCGCACCGGCACCAACCCGTCGACTAGTCGACTAACCGCTTCACCCACTAAGCGATTCATCGTGTACACAACTCGACAACTAAGCTCCTAATCGAGTAAGACACCGGCATGCGCACAATTGCTGTCGTCAACCAGAAGGGCGGAAGCGCCAAAACGACGTCTGCGGTCAACCTCGCAGCAGCACTCGCCGAACAGGGTCGTCGAGTGCTGCTCATCGATCTTGATTCGCAGGCGAACGCGACCGACTGGCTCGGGGTCTCGCAGGGAGGCGAGGTCCTGCTGAAAATGCTCCGTGACGAGTCCCCACTACTAGATCTGGTTACACCCAGTGCAGTCGCAAAGGTGGACGTCATTCCGGCCGGACCTGCCCTAGCGGCTGCCGATAAGGTGCTCGCGGGAGAGCTCGGCGCCGAGATGCGCCTCCGCGACGGCATTCGGGCCCTCCCGAAACGCCGATGGGATGTCCTTCTCATGGACTGCCCGCCCGCCCTCGGCGTGCTGTCGCTCTCAGCGCTTATCGGGTCCAAGGAGGCGCTCGTTCCAGTGGAAACCCGAACGATGGCGATCAGCGGGCTGGTCCGGCTTCTCGAGACGATCGAGGAGATCCGCCGGCGATACCCGCCTGGACCAAAGCTCCTCGGAGTCCTTCCGTGTCGTGTCGATCGACGCACGCGTCTTTCGAAAGACGTGCTTGAAGCGCTCCGGGGACGGCTCGGTCGACATGTCTTCGAGACGGTAATCCGCGAGAATGTGCGGCTTGCCGAAGCGCCGTCGACCGGACAGCCGATCACGAGCTTCGCGCGCACGTCGACAGGAGCGCTCGACTACCGCCAGGCAGCCGAGGAGATGATGAGTCGCAAGGCGTCGAGGGCTGCGGCGTGAGCCGGCGCAAGGTCCAAGAAGGGATCGCAGGAGCGCTCGACGCTTGGGGCTCGACCCCCACCCCTAAGTCGACTAGTCGACTAGACGATTCCGCGCCCAAAAAGAAGAAGACCACCAATAAGAAGGCTGCAACTAAGAGGCGGCGGACCCCGAAGAAGCCGGTGGACGAAGTCCTATCGGCTTCAAAGGAGACGGCGCTACGGCACCAGCCGGCAGGTTTTGTTGCACGTGCGGGAGAGCCTCGTCGGAGGATCACGGCATACCTGAGCCCAGGGTTGGCAAAGCGCTTGCGTCTCTATGCTGCGGGGGAGGCTGTCGAAATGAGTGCGATCATCGCGGCAGCCCTCGAAGACTATCTCGGTTCCCAAAACGCTTAGTCGACTAGGGAACCGACGTTCGGTACCTCGTTGGCATGAAGGGTGCGTGCTTTTTAAGCATGCATGAACCGGAGGCTCGCCGGAGGTTTGCCTGCGGGGGTGCGGGGGTACTCCCCCGCAGAATGTGGCTCCGTGCGGCTTGCCGCTCCGCTACAGGCTCCTGCCCCACCTATCGTGGGTCGAGCGGTGTGGTGTGATCCAAGAGCTTAAGTAAGCCGAAGCGAAGCGACGGGGAGTATGGTCCTTGTGTGGGCTATTGCATGATGGCGGTGGCGCACCGGGCCGACGTCCCCACCCCCGTTCAGGGCACTCGTGTAGGCTATTACATGATGGCGGCAGCACGCCGGGCCCGGACCTGTCCCTGCTCGACGCTTCGAGCCCCCTCCACAGTGCCCCCACCGTCGCCCCACACCGGAAATCGGCCGCTCTGGGGCTCCAAATCGCCCTCCTGGCGTTCCCTCGCGCACGACGGACGCACCCCTCCCTGCGGCTAGAGCCGCTCAGAGGGGCGCTGAGGCCGGCGATGACGCTAGTTCGGTGGACCGCGTGGCGCCGAGGCTTGCACCGTCACCGCCGCATCCTCAGCCGCAGCAGGGAAGGGCGCCTCAGCGTCCTCGACCGACGCCGCGCGCTCGACGAGCTCGTTGAGCAGCTCCGTGGCGCTCGCCTCGAGCTTGAACAGCCACGGGCAAAGGTCACGCAAGAGCGAGCGTGCCTCCACGTCGCCGCGGTCGGCCTGCGCCGCCGTGCGGCGCCCGCACATGTCCCGGTGGTACCAGTGCTCGCACAGGGCGTAGCGCTGCACCTGCCCGTTCGGGCCCAAGAGCGGCTCGCCGTTCGGGCCCTTCTTCACCGGGCCGACGTACTTGCTGCGATCCGCACGCGGCTGCCATCGGCTGTACAGCCCGAGCACACCGTCGATGCGCGGCAGCTTCGAGCCGCGTTTGTCGGGCCTCGGCGTCGCCAAGTAGCCGAACACGCCCTGCTGGCCGCTGCCGTTGCGGTAGAAGAGCTTGCTCATGCTCATCGGCTCGCGAGTGCGCAGGTCGCGCATCAGCAGGCAGAACGCTTGGCGCGCATAGCCGTCAACGACCCGCCCGCCGGCCCACGGGTTCTCGCGCTTCACCGGGGGCAGCAGCCCATCGGGGTCGGGCGGCACGTTGCCGAGCACGTAGTCGCCCAGCCGCGTGTGCCCGTCGTCCACCGTGGGCAGACGAGCGTGCACCGGCCGGGACAGCTTCCACGAGCTCCACGCGCCCGCCACCAGCTCGCGCCAACGCACCGTCGCATAGCCCTCGTCGAGCCCCTGCTCAGCCGCGAGCTTGGCTGCCTCCCAGATCAACTGCTCCGCCTGGCCAGGGGGTAGGGCGGCAGCGAAGAGCCTCGCTTTGCGACCCGTCGTGTCCCGCATGATCGCCCACGCCTGTGACTCGATGCGCCAGTCCAGCGCGGGGAAAGCCTCGGGCTTCCAGTCGGGATCGGCCCCTTCCGCGATGGCCTTCTCGACCATCGCTTGCACGACCTTGGCAAGGCGCTTTTTGCGTCTGCGAGACCGCCGCATCTGGCGGTTCAGGTCCTCGCGGGGCTTGGGTCGGTGAGGGTCCGCGTGCTTCGAGCTCCCCTGGAGCGCCTCGACCGCATCGGCCTTGTGCTCTTCGCCCACCTCGCGCCGGAACTCGGCCGGGTCCTCGCCCAGGACGTGAGCCGCGAGCGAACTGAGGTAGTCCTGGACCTCCTTGGGGGAACGCTCCTTCGCCGGTTGGCGTGACCGCTGACGGGGGTTTCGGCTCACCGAGCACCCCCAAACGTCACTTTCGGGGCCGCAACGCCCACCAAGGCGATCGCCTCGACGACAAAAACCAGCACTGCACCGCAGGGGCGCCGCGCAGCGCCCAACCCCCTGTGCGCCGAGTCCGATCGCTGCTCAGCCCCCGGACGAACCGGCGCCACAAACCCCGTTTTCTGGGGGATTTCGACACATCTCGGGCGCTCCTCGGCGCTCGGACCGCGACTCGGTCCAGTGGTGCAGAGGCCATCCCGGGAGGTGACGGACGCGTCCAGATCGAGGCCGGCGTCAGGGTGTACGTTTCCCTGCGCCGGATAGATCTTGACCGTCGGGCTGGGTGCCCATACCGTCATTACAAATCCGGTCCTTTGGACGTCCCACCCCCCAGCGCTGCCAGGCTACTCGGGGGGTTTTGACGTTAAGGGTCGTGAGTGAGTGGGGTTCGTTCCGCTAAGCGCTCTCTGTGGGGGTCAGTCGAAGCCGAGGCGCAGGCGCACCTCGACAAGCTCGGTTATCCGCGCTGCACGGCAGCGTGACAAGGCCCTTCACGTAGGGTCACCCCTAATTCGCCCTGGTATCCCCGTTTCGGGCCCTCAGAGGGCCCACAATGGGCGATCCTGATCCCCGCACCCGAATTGCCCGGCGATCCGCTGAAGCGCTTCTGAGGGCCAGCCAGGGCCCGCGGCGCCCTCATTCAGTCACGCCCACACCCAGCGCTTCGAGCTGCGCGAGCAATGAGCCCGACGCGCCCGTGATCGCAGCGCGCTTGTTGGCGCCGCCGGCAGGCTCACCGCGCACCACGGAGCCATCGAGCAATGTCGCTCGACCCTCAGCGATGAACCGGCCCGGGCCCTCCTCGCCGCTACCGCCCGTCACCTCGACGGCGCAATCCTCGATCAGTCCATGCACGACGAGCTCGTTGAGCACCGTGCGCGGGTTGGCGGTCGCGACTGGATCAGCGTCGAGCGCGTCATCGGCGACGGGCAGCAACCCGAGCAGCGCTTCGGCCGCCGCGCGCTCAGCCTCCTTGCGACGTCGCGCCCGGAACCACGGACTGTGCAGGTCGAGCGTGTCGAGGTGCCCTCGGACCACGAAGCCCCCGCCCTTGACCTGGCGCTCCTCGAAGCGAGGCCGGCGCACCGCCGGCTTCTGCTGCTGGCACCACTCGTAGACCTGCCCCTTTGGGTTGCTCTGGCGAAGGCGCGTCGCGTCCGCCTCGTCCACGTCGAAGACGTCGTCGCCGAACTCGCCGAGGTCAGGGGTAGGGCGCGCGCTCGGTTCGTCGCGCTCGAGCAGCTCGACGAGCAGCGCTCGCGCCGCGAGCTGCTCAGCCATCCGGCGCGAGCTCCCCCAGTGCACGCCCGTCTCCAGCTCCCACTCGTCGAGCAACAGCCGCATCTCAACGCGGTGACGGGGGCCCACGGCGGAGTGACGGATCTCGGGAGGCGGGACACGGCGCACGGCGCACAGCTCCCAGAGGCGCCCCTTGGGGTTGTCGCGGGTCAGCTCGTCTCCGGAGGCGACGGTCGCCGAACCGGTGGCACGACGAGCGGGACGGCGGGGCGGGTCCGATGATCGGCGCATCTCGTCGGCGTGCGACAGCACGGCGACAGGCGCCAGGCGACGCGCGGGCGGCGCGCAGGAGACGTTCGTCAGACTCATGCCCGCCCTATCGGTTCGGCCCAGCGAGGGTTTCGCCCAAATCCAAGAAAACTTTCGCGAACCTCGAGACCGGACGCGCGCACTCGCGATCCGCGACGCATCGAATCGAGCGGGAAGGGGTCGCTGTGCTCGCTTCGTGGTCCTCATGTCGGCCGTCCGCGAGGAGCCTGGCGCGTCTCGCCGCCAATTGCTGCCGGAGATTTGATCGGGTCAAAACCGGAGATGCGCGCGTAGTCGGGCTCGCCTCGCGCAGGCACGCGCGGGGGCGGGCGCCCGCGCGCCCCGCCGCGCGCGCCCCCGCCTTACGCGAGCCGGACACACACTCCGTACACACACAAAACCACCCCTCAAAACGTCCACTACGCGCGCATCTCCGGTCTCACTACGCGCGCATCTCCGGTTTCACTACGCGCGCATCTCCGGTCTTCCGCCCCACCCTGTGAACACATGGATATGAAAGCGTTTTTGCCTCCTGAACAGACACCGGAGATTGTGATCGTAGAAAATCGTGTCGGAGGCCAAGCGGAGAGGCGCGCGTATTAGGCGGAGATCCGCGCGTACAAAACGGAGAGGCGCGCGGACTTCAAATAGGGACGTGCCGGCCAAAACGGAGAGGCGCGCGTACAAAACGGAGAGGCGCGCGGGCCTCAAATGGGGACACCGCCGGCCAAGACCGGAGATCCGCGCGTACCGATGACTACGCGCGCATCTCCGGTTTCGGAGATCCGCGCGTAGCCACAGACCCGATCTCCGAAAAACGGAGAGGCGCGCGTAATTGAGGAAACAGGGCGGAGCTGCGGCCGATGAGCAGCCTCGTATGGACAGACACCGAATCGCATTCCGTCTCTCCCTCGAGAAACAGCAAGCGTTCAGCGCGCGCACGATCGAGGGCTACGTCTCCGCCTCCGGCCGCCTCCTACGGCTGTGCCAGGAGCGCGGCGCCAACCTCTACGCCGGGGAGCTGCCCGAAGACGCGCTCGACGCGATCACAACCAACCTCCCACCCGCGAGAGCGCGATGCGTCCTGCGCGGCGCCGTGCTCTTCCTCGAGTTCCTCGACGAGCGGGGCATCCCCGTACCGATTCGCGGCGCTGAGGCGACGCTCAGCCGAGAACAGCTCGCACGCTTCCTTGCGGCGGCCACCGAGCAAACCGAGCCGTACGCGACCTTCCTGCGGCTGCTGCCCGCGTCGGGCCTCTCGGCGCAAGACCTCAGCCGCCTCGAGCTCGATGACGTTACCCAGAACGAGCACGGCTTGAGCCTGGGTGACGCGCTCATGGGCGCCGACGCCGAGGCGATCGTGCGGAGCTACTTGCGCGACTGGCGCACCACCCACGCGCAGGATTCGAGGACACTGTTTCCGAGCCGAGAAGGGCGCCCGCTGTCGTCTTCGACGATCACCCGGCGACTGCGCTCGGTACAGAAGGCCGCCAAGCTGCCGGAGTTCCGCGTCAGCGCATTGAGCGAGCTCTGCGCCGTGTACTACCAGGCCCGGGCGAACGAGGACGCAAACGAAGACGCCGTCGCGGACGCGGCTCCGAGCCAGGACGCGGCCAGCGGCGATGCCTGCAAGCAACCCGACTTGCCACACATCTCGCCCTCGTTGGGCGCGCTGCCACCCGACGACGAGGAAGGACGCGAACCGCCCCGGCTTCACCTCGTTCCTCCACTGCCACCCGACCCACCGGAGTCGATTCCGCCGAAGCCCGAGCCACAGAGCTTCACCCAACCACCCCAACCCACCCCCGCCCAGCCCTCGATCACGACACCCCAGGAGAGCGCCCCCGTGGACCATGACGACGACTTCGAGGACGATCTCGACCCTCCCCACCAACCGCCGAGGAAACGAACGCGAGGGCGTGGCCGCACAAACGCGACCGCGCCGGGCGCAAGAAGCCAGCCGCACCCGAACCTGCGCAAGCTGCTCGGTCAGCGGGGGACCATCTACATCCGACGCCGAGGAGCCAACGGCCGCCTCACGGACATCGGCCAGTTCAGCCTCGTTGACATCGGCTCGGACCGCTCCGTCAACACGTTCATCATCAACCAGCTCGTGCCGGTCTACGGCGCCGGGGACTACGAGGTCTACCTCAACCCCACCGACACCGAGTCCTACCTCACCGTCCCGGTCGCCGAACCTCTAATCCAGGTGGTCGACGAGCGACAACGACGTAGCGCAGTGAGCCAGCCGTCGGCGGCATCATCGCCCGACCTGTGGGAGATGATGCGCTACTTCGACGAGCGCGAATCCAAGCGCCCGAGCGAACGCGGTGAGTCGTTTCAAGAGTTCTACAAGCGCATGAGGCTCGAGGAGGAAGTCGAAGCGCTGCGGCGCGACAACGCACGCCTCTCGGCCAACGCGCTCGCGCCGAGCGGACCGCTCCCGCCGCTACCGGCAGGCCCTCCGTCGCTGCGCGACCACCTCGCCGAGCAATACCTCGAGACACTCAAAGCACAGGCCGCAGCAGCGTCGAACCCACGCGGCCCCTTGGAGGGTCTCGAAGAAATCATGAAGCTCAAAAGGGGACTCGAAGCGGCCGGCCTCAACTCCGGCGGGGGCACAGCCAGCGAGCGCGACTTCTTCGACCGACTCAACGATTTCCTCAACGGCCGTGCCGGCCAGACGCTACTGAACACCGGCCTCGCGAGCCTCCGCCCGAAGAAGTCCCCCAAGCGCAAGCGGCAGGGTGGACCTCGCAACGCCACGCCCAAACAGCCGGCGAAGAAGAGCGCCTCGAAGCGACGCCCCACGAAGAAGGAACCCACCTGGGCACCATCGGCCGTGCCCGAGCATTTCCCATCAGAAGCGCTCGCACAGGCCGAGACCGCCGAGGAGGTGCTCGAAGCCCTCCTGCTCGCGCTGATGACCCTGAACTTCGACGAGCAGTGGCACGAAGCCGTGCAAGCCCTCCTCGCCGAGACCGTGGCCGACGAGCGGGAGCGGGCGCTCCCGATCGCCGCGAGCATTGCGGGCGCGCTGGTCCACCTCGGCGAGCTCGAGCGCGACACCGCGGAGTTCGCCTTGGCCACGATGAGAGAGCAGTGGACGACGCTCCGGGCACGCGTCCTGGCCATCGCGCAGCAAGAGGGCGGGCCCAGCCACGAGGAGGCGTGAGACCGGAGATCCGCGCGTACTCCGAGCGGAGATGCGCGCGTACAAACCGGAGACCCGCGCGTAATTTCGGTACGCGCGCATCTCCGGTTTCGTCCAAACGGCCCTCAAATGGCGCCGCGACTACGCGCGCATCTCCGATTTGTACGCGCGCATCTCCGGTTTCTACGCGCGCATCTCCGGTTTCTACGCGCGGCTAGCCGATCGTAGGAGATTTCCCTCTACGCGCGCATCTCCGATAGCCACCCCGATCGCGGCTCCGCACGCTTGTTTTCGTGCCCCGCAGACCGCAACGACCGATCACACGCCGCCGAGCCCGACGGCGACCGCCAGCCCTGCGTGACGCGGGCACGCGGCCCACACGCATCGTGCAGGTCCACAGCTTCGACGACCGCATCCGGCTCATCCAGACGCAGGTCGCCAAGACGTTCACCGACCGGGGGATCCGTCAGCTCGCGATCGACATCGTCACGCAGCGCTGCCGCCGCCCCAACCCTCGCACCGGCGACGGCGGCTGGTGCATCCCCGAGCGCGACCGGTGGGCCGAGGTCGTGGCCATCTTCCGCTTCATCCGCGCCAACGTCCGCTACACGGGCGACACGTACGGGCTCGACACCTACCAGACCGGTCGCCGAACGCTGGAGCTGCGCGCCGGGGACTGCGACGACTTCACGATCCTCCTCGCCGGCATGCTGCTCGCCATCGGGCACAACGTCCGCCTCAAATCGGTCGAGCTGCGCGAAGAGCCGGGCGGCTACAGCCACATCTACGCCGAGGTCCTGCTCGATCGGCACTGGCGCCCGCTCGACGCGAGCTCCTCGCGCATCCCCGGCTGGGAGGTCGCGCGCTCGCGCGTGCTCAGCCACCGCATCGACGCCGCGATCCCCGTGGAGCTCCGATGAGCAAAGCAGCTCAGCGGGTGAGCGCCAGGCAACTCGTCGTGGCTGTACTGCTCAAGGATCGCAGTCGCGCATGGAGCCCGCGCGAGGTCGCATCGGTCGCGCGCCGACACGGCTACGCGCTCGACATCCACTCGGCCCGGGGCGTGCTCGAGCGACTGTTTCGCGAGGGCTCGGTGCAGCGCGCCGATGGGCCGAGCCGAGCCTACAGGCTCGTGACGCTGCCCCAGAAGAAGCCCGGCACGATCGAGCGCCTCAACCACCTGCGGCGCGTGTGGAAAGAGACCGACAGCTGCAAGCGCAAGGGCGCGGCGCTGCGCGCGCTCGAGGACGAGCTGACCGAGCTCGCGAGCCGACCGGTGCGAGGGCGCGAAGGCGCCGACGAAGACAAGGCACGCCGCGCCCGCAACCGCCGCTACCGCAGTGAGCTTCAAAACAAGACCCGCCAGACCCGCGCGTTCTGTCAGCGCGCCGACGTGTAGGAGCCCCGACTGATGGCCAGAAAAACCCGAGCCCTTGCCCCCAAAAAGAACGCCCAGAAGCGCGGCTGCGCCAACGTCCCCGTCCCGCGCGACGAGGTCCTCGTCTCCGGCCGCGTCCCCAAAGGATGCCGCTTCGAGACGGGGGGCCGTGTGCTGTGCACTCCCGCCGTCGCTGAAAAGCACGGCGTGATCGAGGTCGCGCGCAAGAAGCAGGTCCCCCGCGGCGAGGGAAAGAAGACCGCCTCCAAGAAGAAGACCGCCAAGAAGGCGAGCCCGAAGAAGGCGAGCCCAAAGAAGAAGGAGTACTGCTACAGCCCCAACAGCAAGCTGCCCTACCTCAAGGACTCGCTGGAAGAGGGCAAGCGCAAGAAGCTCAAGAAGGGCTGCAAGAAGGACCCCGAGACGGGCAAGATTTGCTGCAACCGCTCCTGGGGCAAGAAGCGCAAGAAGGCCGTCGACGGCCTCGATGGCCTCGCGCGGTTCGGCGCCAAGAGCCTCGGCGAGGCAGGCGTCGCCCTGGCTCCCGCACAAGCGGCGATGCTCCCGCATCGCACCGCCGCGCCAATGAGCCTCGCGCTACTCGACGACGGGCAGCTCGACCTGCCCGACGACACCGCGCTCGCGATGCTCGACGAGAGCGACGACTTCGACCTCGCGCCGCCGTCCGAAGCGCTGCCGATGCGCCGCACCCCCGTACATTTGCGCGAGCCGATGGACTTCGCGCTCACCTACTTCGGCGGGACCGTCCTCGCCGCCGCCGGCATCGCCGCGACCTACGAAATGATCGACCGGATGGAGTTCTACGACGACAAGCCGGTGGGACGCGCCGCCGTGTTCGTCGGCGTGGGCGCCGTTCCGGCCGTCGCCGCGTGGTGGCTCGCCGAGGGCCGAGAGTCCGCCGACACCATACGCACGGTGGCCACCGCGTGGGGCATCTCGCTCACCGCCATCGGCGTCCTCGGGCTCATCCGTGAGCTGCTCCTCAAACAGGCCGGCGACACCGAAGACCCCGAGGACCGCAAGTCCTACGAGGACGCCGCCTCGCACGTGCCGTTCTACCCGCGGCACGAGCACGACGACGACAGCACCGGGGAGCCCTCGGGCGGCGACGATGGCGAGATCGTCACCGACGCCGAGGACGACGCCGGCACCTCCGGACCCTACCCGTACCCGGGCGGGCGGCACTTCCGATAGCGGCCCACCCCCACCCGCGACTTCAACCCGTTTCAGACAGGACAAGCCATGCCCGAGTTCAAGAGCACGAGCCGCTACCAGATCAACGACCCCGCCGACCCGACCCACTGGACCGACCTGACGCTCGAGGGCGCCGAAGCCACCTTCGCCGTCGAGCGGGTGGGCGAGCGCACCAAGGTCTACCGCGTGCTCATCCCCAAGGGCCCGCACGCCTTCGGCGCCGAGTTCGCGATGTTCAACCGCGAGCGCGCCACGATGGACAGCTCGTGGAACAACGGGCAGCTGCCCCGCGGCGAGGTCGGCATCGTCCACAAGCTCGGCGTCGCGATCGCGCCCGTCGTCTGCGACACGCCCACCCGCAACGAGGACATCGAGAAGGTCCTGAACAACACGCTCATCGAAGTCGAGATCAACGACGTCGGCATCATCGAAGGCTCGCTCGAGACCCTGCCGATCGGCTTCGGCGTGCACAACGACAGGATCACCACCAACGGCCTCGCCGCGATGGACTCGACGCCCGACCGCTACCCCTTCCTCTACACCAACGAGTCGATGGAGTTCACGGGCAAGCTCACGCTGCCCAACCGCCAGTGGCTCCGCGACGCGCTCGAGGACAGCGGCGAAGAGGAGGGCGGCTCCTCGGCCGACGGGCGCGAGACGGACCCCGATTCCAGCCGCGACTGCGACGACCCCACCCACGCCGCCGCGAGCGAGCGCCACTGCATGACGCTCGAGTCGGACGTGCTGCTCACCTTCTACATGCACGGCGTCTTCGCTCGCGTCCGCGACGACAACGGCTGAGCGGGACGACGAACCACCCATGGCGTCCGGACCCCAGCTGCTCCTGTCAGTGGAGCCCATGCGCGCCGTCGCCGGCATCCGCGCCTTCGCGCGAAGAGTCGACGCGCTCTGGGACTCCACCCGCGTCTTCGACCGCGCCTGGAACGGCGCGCAGGAGCAGATGCGCGCCACGGGCGACGCGCTCACCGCGGCCCTGCCCGACTTCGAGGCGTACTCGGTCCGCTGGAGCGCCTTCGTCGCCGACACGCGTGAGCTCGTGCGCGACGCCCTGCGGTGGTTCCGCTCTTCGGCCCGTGACGCCATCGCCTTCGTCAATGGGCTCATCGTCGAGCTCGACGAGTTCCTCGGCCTCACCGCCACGTGGACCGAGCTTCGCGAGTGGGTGCTGCGCGAGCTCCGAGCGCTGCGCAGCGGACCCACCGCCCGGGAGCGGCTCGACCACATCGAGACCTCGGCCGGCGTGACGCTCGGTCTGATCGCGGCGGGCAGCGTCGCCGGCCTTGGCCTGTGGGCCTGGCTCGAGTGGCGCAAAGCCCAGCGAGCGACCGAACTCGCAACGCAAACCGAGCGCCTCTTCGCACGGCTCAGCACGGGAGACGATTGATGGTTCGATTCGCAAAGCGCCGCAGCAGGGCAGGGCGCCCGCTGCTCTTCGGCCCCGGACCCCGAACGAGGGCGCGATCGAGGGCGCACTCACGTCCGCCACGAGGCCGTTCGGCTCCGCCACCGCTCGGCGACATCGAGGAGCCGGTGCGCTGGTCGGTGCGCACCGTCCAGCGAGCGCTCGTGCGCGCCGGCTACGACGTCGGCCGAACCGGCGTCGACAACCGCTGGGGCCCGAACACGCGCGGCGCGCTGGAGCGGTTCCTGCGCCGCATCAACCACTCCGGCGAGCCGCCCTTCGAGGTCTACGAGGCGACGCAGATGATCAACTTCGAGAGCGCCGTCTGGAGCCGCCTCTCCTCGGCCGCGCCCGGCTCGGGTGGTGAGACGCAGTCCCGCTCGTCCTCGAGCGGCGGCGGCACACGCACGACGTCGGAGACGGATCCCAGCTCCGTCACGAGCCAGCTCGACGAGGAGGGCACCAACCCTTGGTTCAAGAGCCCGTGGCTGTGGGGCGGCGTCGCCCTCGTCCTCACCGGGACCCTCGCCTTCTACGCCACCGCCGAACCTGAAGAGGACGACGACGAGGAGCTCGAGCTGCTCCCCGCTTTCTAGGAGCTCAGCCATGGCCACCTTCTCCAAGAAGCGCTGCATCAAGCGCTGCCAGTCCATCCCCGACGTCTACGAGCGCGTCCGATGCTGCGCCGACTGCCGCGCGCTCGAGGTCGCCGCCCGCCGGCAACGACGAGCCAACCGTCAAGTCGCGAGGAGCCAAACGCCCACGCGCTCGAGCCGGCGCTGGGACGTGCTCTTCGCAGGCCCTCGCGCCAACGCACGAGCCGCGAGCCGCGACCGCTCCGAACGCGCGCGCGGCCTCCGAGGACTCGGCGACGCGGCCGACGAGCGACGCGCGGGACGCATCGCTTCGCAGACCGCACACAGCATTGCCATCGCGGCCTGCAACATCGGCTACGCGAACGCCAACCAAGTCGCCGACCGCAACCGCTGCGTCGCCGCAGCCAACGCGGCCCTCGCCGCGGCGCTCGCCATCGTCGACGAGGCCACCCGCGAGGACTCCGACGCCGTGGACCCCGCCGCTGCCATCGAAGAAGCGCTCGAAGAGCAGCGCCGTGAGACCGAAGAGATCCTCGCCGCGGCCGAGGTCGACCGCGCCGCAGCCGAGCTCGAAGCCGAGCGACGGCGACGCGAGCAGGCCGAGCGCGAACAGAAGAGCTCGCAGACGACGCTCATCGTCGGCGGCGTGATCGCCGCCGTCGCGATCCTCGGTGGCGGCTACCTCCTGCTCAACGATGGCGAGGGCGAGGAGGCCGCGTGAGCGCCTACCCAAACCTGCCCGTTCGCTTCCTCGTCAACCACCACGCCGAAGCGCCGACCCCGCCGTCCTGCCCCGACTACGGCTTCCCCTCCGTCCCGCCGTCGAAGCGCAACCGCTGCGCGCAGCCATGGATCGCCACCTACGACGCCCCCTGCACCCCCGAAGCGATCGAGTGCCTGCTCTTTCGCCGCCGGCACTACGAGTGGCGCAAGTCACGCCTCGTCGCGCTGCTGCACCGACGCCCGGACGCCTCCGCCTCCGCGACGGCCAAGTACGACTGGTGCGTGGAGCTGGTCCGCACGGGCATCGACATGGCCGATGACACGAACGTCGCGACCCCGTTCTTGTCCGGCTTCGGGGTCGAGCACCACTTCAACCACACCCTCGCGCACCTGAGAACCATCCGACCCTCGCTCAACGCTCGGCCAGTGCCTCTGATGTACCCCGAGCTCTGGTTCACCGGACGCGGTGACGAGTCGGTCCCACCGTTTCAGTCCGTGCTCGGCCACTACGTGCTCGGTCACCTCGAGCACGTAGACCGCGCACGCAGCGCCTACCTCGTCATGCCCGTGGGCCGCTCAACCTCCATCATGGCCGAGCACGTCCGCGCCGCGCACGCGCTAGAGAGGCCGCGACCCTTCCCACGCCGATGGCACGTAACGAGCGCGTCATCGACACCGGCCAGCGACCGGGCCGCCCTTCGCGCCGCCAACGCGCAGGGCCGCAACGTCTCGGCGCGTGACCTGTCGGTGGCGCTGTTCACCTCGGCACCCACGGGCTACCTCGTCGGCAGCGTCGAACGCGCCACCGGCGGCGCCCCGTGCCTCGCCGGCCCCGCCGACCGGGAATGCTTCCACTACGAGCGCTTCCCGATCGCCATCGCCGGCGCCGAGCCAACGATGGACCTGCTCGCCGCGCACGCGCGGGACTGGATCAACGCACCCTTCGACGTCGTCGTGAACCGCGGCTACCGCCGCTACCTCAAGTACCTGCACCCGTACGCGGAGCGAGGTCTGCTCGGCCTCACCCCCGAAGAGCTGCTCGAGCAAACGCTACGCGCCGAGCGCGAGGAAGCGAAGACCTGGTCACGTACCGCCTTCGGCGCCGTGGGCGCGATCGTCGGTGCCGTGAATCCAGTCTTCGGCGCGATCATCGCGCTCGTTGCTGCCGCCATCGACTTGCTCCTCGAGCTCATGCCGCTCGCGCACGGCGACGGCGACTGCCCTCGACTCGGCTTCCGGCGGATGCTCACCGACCCCGAGTGCGCCGTCCCCACACCCCAGGGCAGCGTCAACATCGCCGGCAAGCTCAACGAGTACATGGAGCGCGTCGCGTTCCGTCCCGTCACCGCCGGGGCTGGACAGCCCGAGGACGAACCGCGCGCCCCGGACGAGGGCGGCGTGCCAGTCGTGCCGCTCGTCGGCGCCGCGGCGCTCGTCGCCCTCGGCCTCGCCGCCCTGGCGAAGCGCCGAAGCGACTCAAAGAAGGACACCGCGGAAAAGAGGACCGCCAACGGAGACCGCTCATGACGACGATGCAGACCCACAGCCAGCGGATCACCGCCGAGCAGTACCGCCGCCTCGTGCACCACGAGGGCGCGCGTCGTCACCGCGCGAGCACCGCGTCGCACTTCGTCTACTTCCTGCCGCGGCGAAACACCTGGATGACGGCGCGAGCCGGACAGGGTGGAGTCGTCGTCCGCTTCTTCGCCCGCTGCCCCTGCGAGGAACAATGACGAAGAGCCGACGACGAGACGGGACCACCCTCGGGCGGGGGCTCGACCAGCGGACGGGCCAGGCGCGATTTACCAACACGCCCAAAGGACAGGCCGCCCCGGTCATCGCCCGCGACGGAACGGTCCGCGTCTCTCGCCGCGCCGTCACGGACGAAGATGGCGACCTCTACGAGGGCTGCCACGAGACCGACGAGGGGACCGTTCGTTGCCACGCTGGGATCGGCGAGCGAGTCGGCGCCATTCGCGTACGAAGCACGGGTCCCGTGAACGACGACACCGTGGCGCTGCCATGGTGGTGGCACGAAGACCGCCGCCGCTCCGTGTACCGAGCCCACTGCTACCCCGAAGACAGCCCACACCCATTCCGCAAGACGCGGGGACCCGACGGCACCTACCTCAAGGCGCCGTGCACGAGCGAAATCTGGATTGACGACGAAACGCTCGACCCTTTTGACAACGTCGTCCAGGCCGTCTGCTGCAACCAGCGCATGAGCCCCAAGCCCAAGCCTAAGAGCAAGCCCAAGCCCAAGCGGCGCAAGAGGAAGCGCCGATGAGCCCGCAGGACCTGCTCGAGCTCCGACAGCTCGAGCTACGCGTCATGGCCCAAGAGCTCGCGGTCCTCGCCGCTCAGATCCGAACCGCCGACCACGCCACCCGCGCCGTCCAGGACGCTCAGCGACGCGAGTGGGAGCTGCGCCTCGAGCAGCAGGCGCAAGACCCCTGGGGCTCGTGGGCCCCGTTCGCTCTTGGAGCGGCCACAGGCGTCGCCCTCGGCTTGACCCTCCTCTCCATCTCCCGGCCCCGGAGTTATTGATGCCCGAAACCCTGCGTCTGTCGCACTTCGACTCGAACCTGCGCGAGACCTCCAACGACGACGAACCCGAAGACGAGTGCGACTGCCCCTTTCCCTGGTGGTGGCTGCTGATCGCCGCCGCGGCCGGCGGTGGCGCCGGCTACTACGCCGGGCAGCGCAAAAGGAAGAACGACGAGCTCGACGAGTTCGAGCCCTTCGACGAACCCTGATGCCGCCGCCCAACCTCGGCCACCTCCTCGAGCTCGCCGCGCTGCTCAGCGCCACCGCGGTCGGACTCACCCTCGTCGTCCGGCGCGCGCCGCTCATCTCGGGCTGGGTGCGCGCTGGCGTCAAGCCCTGGGCCTGCAACCTGTGCTGCGCCACCTGGAGCACGCTCGCGCTCTGCGCCGCCACCGGCCTGCTGACCCGCGACCCGTGGACCGCCGCGGCTTGGCTCCCCGCGCTCGGAATCGCCACGTGGGGGCTGCACCACGCCGACCCACCCGCGCTGCCCGATTTCGCAATGCCCGAAGCGGAGCTCGACCCGTGAGCCGACCGTGGCGAAACCAACAAGCCCTGTTGCTGGGCCACAGCCAGATGGAGGGCATGGCGCCTTTCTTCGTCGAGCGCCTGCGCCAGACGCGCGCCCGCACCATCCACCAGCACATCGAGCGCGGCATCAACCTGCGCCGCCTCCAGCGCGACGTCCGCTACGGCCGCCGACGCGTCCTCGAGCCAGGCGTCGCCGACGAGCTGCCCTTCGCGATCGTCGCGCTCAGCGGCAGCGGCGCCGTCACCAGCGCGCAACAGCTCGAGTCCAACCTCTACTGGCTCCGCGCCGAGTACCCCAAGGCCCTCATCGCCTGGCTCGGACACACCGTCACCCGCACCCGCGACGCCGAGGCCGACGAAGAACGCGCGCGCGCAGCCGAGCTCGAAGCGCAGCTCGTCCCCACCACGCTCGACGACTTCCTCTGGGTCGACATGCGGCTCGAGGACGCGCCGCTCGCGCCCGACGGCTTGCACCACACCCGCGCCGGATACCGCCAGCTCGTCGACCACGCGTGGGCGCAAATCATCGCGGGGACCACTGCGCTGCGCTCGAGGTCCTGGGCGCCCGCGCTGTTCGGCGGCGTCGTGCTCGGGCTCGCCGCGACCCTCGGCTACCGCGCGCTCGAGCGGCGGGAGCACAAGCAGCGGGAGTACAGCGAAGGGGAGGGCGGGCCGTGGCGGTGAAGCGGGGCGTCATCCGACTCGGCCAGTGGCGCTACCGGCTCAGCGAGGCCGATCTCTTGTGGGCCGCCCTCATGGTCCAGGGCGAGACCCTGCCCGGCCGAGTTCGACGCCACGAAGACGCGCTCGCCGTCCTCTGGACCATGGCCTCGCTGTTCACCCCCGCGGGGCAGCAAGCCAAATACGGACGCTGGCGCTTCGACACGTTCACCGCGCTCATCCGCGCCTACAGCCAGCCCATCAACCCGCGCTGGACACGCGACGGCGAGTTCTGCCGGCTCGGAGGTCGCTACCACGGCCACACCGCGTGCGCGCCCAGATCGCTCGACCGCAGAGACCGGCTCCAACGCACGCCCTGGACAGAGATCGACGCGGGCCTGCGGACCGTCGTCCTGCGCTGGGCCGCGGGCAAGACCGACAACCCCGTCCCCAAGGCCATCGAGTTCGCGGCGCCCTACGTCGCCAACGCCTACCTCGAGCGCAACCCCGGCGCCCGCCACGTCGCCACCATCCACAACCGATTCATCGCCAGCGCCAGCTCGAAGCGCTGGACCACGCTGCCCGCGATTCAAACGAGCTCGAGCTCGAGCACATCCACGAACCCGATCGGCGCCGCCCTGTTCGCCGCTGCCCTCGGCGGGCTGCTCGGCTGGGGGCTGTCCCACGGGCAGCGACAAAGAAGGTAACCATGCCCACCACCACCATCTCCGTCCGCGAGGTCCAGCAGGGGCTCACCTACTGGTCAAACGTCGAATCGAGAGGAATCACCGATGACGCTCCCTTGCCGGGCCGAATCGACAACCGGTGGGGGCCGCTGACGCACGACGCCCTACGCGCCTACGTCGCCCACCACGCCGGCCGACACGGCGGCTACGACTCCGCACGGGTCCTCGCCCCACTGCGCAGCGTCCCCGCACGCACGAGCGAGATCGAGCTCGAGCAGTACTTCGTCTCACGCTTGCAAACGCACGCCGTCCTCTACCGGAACCTGCCGCGCGGCGGCAGACGCACTCCTGCTCGCGAGGAGCCCGGACGCGTGCGGCCCCCGCCCGACAGACCCACCCCGGCTGGCGGCGGCGCCACCACGAACGGCAACCCGAGCGGCCGAGCTCGCGAGTCCAGCAGTTCGGCCGGTCCGGCTCTCGCCATCGGCGCCGTCGTTGTCGCCGCGGCAGCCGCAGCTGCCGTCGCATGGTCTCGCCGGGACACCAAGCCCGACGAAGCCCCTCCAGACGACGAGCTCCTCGAAACGGAGTGGGCGTGAAAAACGCTCCGAACCACGCAACGACTCAGGCGAGCGACCGATAGCGGGGGCATGAGCACCCCAGCCATCTTCGACCCCGCCACGCTGACCTTCGACGAGACCTTCGACGAGGCCCTCGAGCTCCTCTACGAGATCGATCTCATCGAGCCCGGCGTTTGGGACTACGCGGCGCCCGCGACCCTCACCGCCCGAGCCCTCATCGAAGAGGTCAGCAAGCCCGACGGCGAGCGCGACCTGATGATGCTGCACGCACTCATGGTCGTCTGGCAGCACTGCGAGCCTGCCGTGCGCGCACGCTTCATGACGACCTTCGTTACCGACGTGGAACGCCGATTCTACGAGGGGCAGGTGCCACAGAACCCGAGACGACTCGGGCTGTGCTTGAACTGGCTCACCCGGAGCACCACCCAACCACTCTTCTGCGCCGAGGCGTAGCGTGCAAAATCGCGCAACCTGCCTGCTGCCCGTTTCCGCCGGGCCAAGCGCGATGACCGCGACGCGGATCACGAACGAGAGGTTGCGTAGACCCCGCACCGCACCCGGGATCCAGCAACAGTTTCCACCAGGAGAGAGAGCATGCGCACTTGCATCAAATGTGGAGGGGACACCACCCGTGATTTCGATCCCGACTGTCACCACGACTTCGGCGAGGACCTCCGAGCGGCACTGCACGAGCTCTACTGGGGTCCCGCCCACATCCGTGTGATTTTTTACCATTGGAGAATTATGCGCAATGTTGAAGTGGTCGGAATGTCCAGTTGAGCCTAGAAAACACGGGGTCAGGTGACCCGGCCCCTTCCTGCTTCTCGGGAGGCTCGGCTGCGAAACGGAGCCTGGCCGATTCCCGAATGATTACGTGGGCCGCTTCTCGGCTACTTTGCGCGTAATTCGCTAATGGTAAAAAAACGCA
>Ga0114933_10000744_pt1 | contig 38325 bp, 57 predicted proteins | sample 4SBtaG_FD_89691 | JGI IMG/M metagenome (GOLD analysis project Ga0114933, IMG submission 89691) | Deep subsurface microbial communities from Kolumbo volcano to uncover new lineages of life (NeLLi) - 4SBTROV12_W25 metaG | ecosystem: Environmental > Aquatic > Marine > Volcanic | place: Kolumbo... | reverse complement strand
ATGCTCTCTACGGCGCTCTTAAGTGCCTTAGCGTTGATATGCACTATTCGCATATATGCTATGCACTGAGCGCAGTACTCACAATCTAACTAGGAATGATACTCATTCTCAATGCAAATAAGAACCATTCTTAATATCTTTCCTGGCGTGGCAAAAATGTCACAGTGTGGCAAATATACCACAAAGAATGATTCTTATTCTCAATGCAACTAATAGTCATTATCAATGCGATACATTCTCATTCTCATTGCGAATGGTTATCAATTGCACACACACACTCGTGTTGCAAAATTGTCACACCGTTGCTAACTGGTGTGACAAATTTGTCACACTGTTGCATAAATACCACACCATTGACAATGCGACTCGTTCTCAATCGTGTGTCAAAACTGTGTCAATATTGTGTCAGAATTGTATTGCGACTGAGAATGATTCGCAAATAGAGTACGACCCCCCCACGGGGTAGTCACATCTGATTCGTCCTTTGCTTCCATTTTTGGAGAAATGTAGAAAATCCTTGACATTACTGTTTTAATACAGTACAATACCTATAACATAAGGGGTTCCTATGGACTATTTAGAGCTAAACGGTAAAAAGTACCCTAAAGTTACACTACACTGGGTGGACATAGCTGGAGATTCCACCACTGTAGGTAGCGAAGATTTCGAGGAGATGCTTTGCGCCCACATAGTTTCAGAAGGATACCTTTACGACACCTTTGAACAAGATGGTAAAACATACGTCAGGACTTTCTCATCCTACGAGATAGCTGCTAAACCTGCGTTTGGGGATAGAAACGTGTTCCCTTTATCCGTCTTCTCTAAGGAAAGTAAGCAAACCATCAAGAAACTGATGCGGGGGAAGGAAGCAGATGAGTAAAACTCTTGTATTTATAGTGTTCCTGGCTGCGCTTATGCCTATGTCTACTGCGCTGTTTAACAGTGCGTTTACTTAGGAAGAGGAAAACGTATGGCTAAGTACCCTACAGGTGAGAAGCCTTTTCCTGGCCCTTTAACCGAAAAAGAAGCATCCTTTGTGATGGGCTTGGTAGATCAGAAAATGGAGCCAGAAGACGCTTTTATGGCGGCTGGCTACTCCAATGATAAGGAGAAAAAGCACAGATCGCGCAGACTACAGCGATTCCTGTGGCTCCACATAGAGGATCGTATCAAGCAACGTGTTAGTGAAACGGCTACACTGGCTCTTAATGTACTGGAAGACCTTATGCGGTCTGGGGAGAGCGAGAATGTCAGGCTCAACGCTGCCAGGGATATACTGTCCAGAGCAGGGTATGACGCGACACAGCGTAGCGAAACCACTATTAAGGAAGTATCTGACCTTACCGATGAGGAGTTGGACAGCCAGATACAGCAACTAGCCAGTGATAACGTAGTAGTACTCAAGAAAGAGGACTAGTTGAATAGTAAAGCACAAGTGCTAAAGTTATTGCGTGAGAAACAGCACAGGGTGGAAACTACTAGGATCAACCAATACGAACCCTACAAGTACCAAAGCAAGTTTCACGCAGAAGGTGAGGAGTGTAGGCAGAGAATACTCATGGCTGCTAACAGGGTTGGAAAAACCTACTGTGGAGCGGCTGAGACTGCCTACCACCTTACAGGAAACTACCCTGAGTGGTGGAAGGGGCGTAGGTTTAACAAAGGTGTTAGAGTGTGGGTAGCAGGTGAGAGCAACGATACCACACGCGACATCATCCAGAAGGAGCTATTTGGAGTACCGCAAGACCCTCAGAAGCATGGTACAGGGGCAATACCGCTAAAGAATATAGTGGAAACAATTAGGAAACCTGGTGTACCAAACGCCTACAGCGCGGCTCTGGTGCGCCACAGTAGCGGTAAGAATAGCCACATAAGCTTTAAGGCTTACGAGCAGGGTTTTGAAAAGTTTATGGGGGAAGCGGTAGACGTTATATGGCTGGACGAGGAACCGAAGCACGAGATTTTCTCGCAGTGTATAACCAGAACGGCAGATACGGCTGGTGTGGTATATATGACATTTACACCAGAGAAAGGGATGACCAACGTAGTTAGCGCGTTTATGAACGATCTGAAAGCAGGACAGTCGATAACTACGGCAACATGGGACGATGTGGAGCATCTGGATGAAAAGACCAAGACTCAGCTTCTTTCTGTCTACTCTCCAGCGGAACGGGAAATGCGGTCTAAGGGTATACCCGTATTTGGCTCAGGTTTGGTCTTTCCTGTTACAGAAGATGATATTATTTGCGAGGATTTTGACATTCCTAGGCATTATCCTTGCATTGCTGCTGTTGATTTTGGGTTTGACCATCCCACAGCGGTATCTTGGGTCGCTCTGGACCCAGATGACGATGTAATGTATGTCTACGATGAGTATAGAAGGAGCAAGGAAACACCGCTGACCCACGCTGCGGTTATAAACGCTAGAACACCTGGACTACCTGTAGCCTTCCCACATGACGGGTTGCAGCACGATAAGGGGAGCGGAGTGCAACTGGCACAGCAGTATAGGGACTTGGGAGTGTATATGCTACCAGAGCATTTTAGCAACCCTCCTGCTGACGGTATGGTTAAGGGTAACAACTCTGTAGAAGCAGGTATTAGCGAACTGCTCCAGAGATTTGAAACGGGTAGGTTGAAGATATTTAGAAGCTGCGTGGAGACTATGGAAGAGATGAGGCTCTACCACAGGAAAAACGGTAAGGTAGTTCCGATAAAGGATGACTTGTTAAGCGCAATGCGCTACGCTGCTCTAAGCGTGGAACGGTTTGGAGAGCGTCAGAAGTCAAAGGCCATGTTCCGTAAGTACGGCTTTGAATCTGAGATAGAGTACAGCAATGCAGGAGTGGTTTGATGGCTAAAGATACAAATAGGTACGGTAGGACAATAAAGCATTTAGGAAAGGGCAGGTTTCAGAGGCGGTATAGAGAGGGAGAAAAACCAAGCCTTTCTGAGAAGGCGTTTGACAAAATATTCAAACTATTAAAGGGAAATTAGTATGATGGTCAAGCGCAAGGGTAAAGGTAAGGGAGGTTATTGATGGCTAATAAGACCAGGGAAGAACGCCATGCAGAGAGAGTTAGGAAAAGTCTTAATGCTATGGGAGTAACTAACCGATACGGACGCATGGTTAAGCGCGAGGAAAGAATAAGAAAAGGTAAATACCGTAGATTACGCGATAGCGACCGATCTACCGCACTGTGGGCCTTAAAATGACCCGTTGGGACAGTTCGCGCACCTTAGACCGTATGACAGGTATCATACACCCTGAGCGTAGGAAAGAGCAGGAAAGCCCCTTTGGAGCAATAATGCAAGCTATAGTACCTGATTCTCCTAGAAGGAAGAAGAGTAATGCCAGTAAGAAGAGTAAGCGGGGGGTACAAGTGCGGGAGCAAGGGAAAAACGTATAAAAGCAAAAAGAAGGCAGATCGACAGTGCAGAGCAATCTACGCTAGTGGGTATACGAGTAAAAGCAATACAACTAGGAAAAGGGGTCGCAGGTATACTTAGTACGGTTGTATTTTTCCTAGCAGTAGGTTCAGTAGGACTGTATTTTATGTTTGTAATGGGAGCGGCTCTTACAAACACCATTTGCGATTGTTTGGTATAATATGGCACAACTATCAGATTCAGAAATCTTAGCACTGGTTCAGTCAGAAGTTACAGACAGTGCTGGATATCTTGATTCGGAGATTAGCTCTCAACGCGAGAAGTCGATGGAGTACTTCTACGGAGAGCCTTTTGGTAACGAGGAAGACGGGCGTTCCCAAGTAGTAATCACCGATGTTCAAGATACGCTCATGTGGATGATGCCTAGCTTGATGCGTATATTTACAGCGGGAGACAAGGTTGTAAAGTTCCTGCCCGTAGGTGCGGAAGATGAAGCTGTAGCAGACCAGGCTACCAAGTATGTAAACCATGTGTTCTATAAACAGAACAACGGGTTTTCCATACTGTATAACTTCTTCCTAGACGCTCTAATGCAGAAAGTAGGAGTTGTCAAGCACTATTGGGAAGAATTGGAAGAAACCAGTACGGAAGAGTACGAGAACTTAACCCAGAGCGAGTTTGATCTGCTGCTAGAGGATGATGAACTAGACCTACAGCAGCACACAGAAGTAATAAAAACTGAGCAGATCACCGATCCGCAAACAGGCGAACTATTAAACGTAGAAATACCTATACATGATGCGGTGTTTGTTCGTACCACACTGGGCGGTAAGGTAACGGTGGAGAACGTACCGCCTGAAGAGTTCCTGATAAACAAAGGTGCTAAATCTGTTGAGGACGCAAGATTTGTCTGTCACCGCACTCACAAGACACGCTCAGAGCTTATTAACATGGGTTTTGACGAGAAGGACGTAGAAGACCTACCAGCCTACTCAGGAGCAGCCGATACAGTAACAACCAGCCCTGAATATATGGCTAGGCATAGCTACGATGCTACCGATGTATCGCAAACACAGACCTCAAGCAAAGCTGAGGAAATGGTACAGATATTTGAGTCGTACATTAAATGCGATATGTATGACGATGGTGTATCAACTCTGAGAAAGATTGTATACGGTGGGGATATTATACTTGACAACGAGGCTGTAAGTAGTGTACCATTTAGTACTATATGCCCTATACCCATACCGCACAAGTTCTTTGGACTATCTGTAGCAGAAACAGTACAGGACATCCAGCTAATACGTTCTACTCTGACTAGAAACCTTCTGGATAATATGTACCTAGCCAACAACGGCAGGTTCCAAGTTGTAGAAGGTCAGGTCAATATAGATGACTTGCTCACCAACAGACCAGGTGGTATAGTTCGTACCCGCTCTCCACAGGCTCTACAACCTATACAAACACCAGCTTTGCAAGACTACAGCTTCAAAATGCTGGAATACTGGGACGAGATTAAGTCTGGACGCACAGGTGTCAATCCTGCTACTCAAGGGCTACCCGCTGATGTACTTAAATCTCATGTTACAGCAGGGGCTATAACAGGTGCGCTTACAAATGCTCAGGGAAGATTAGAACTAATAGCCAGGATATTTGCTGATACTGGCGTTAGAAATATGTTTAAGGCGATATATAACCTAATACAGCGGTACGAGAATAACGATAAAATTATCAGGGTTGATAACCAATATGTCGAGATTGATCCTGCAAGCTGGCGCGAAGACCTGGATGTAGATATAGAAGTTGGTATAGGTTACGGAGATCAGGATATAAGACTTAACAACCTATCCTCCTTTACTACACTGGTGGAAAAAGTAGCAACTCAGACAGAAGGTATTATCACATCTGAGAACATCTACGCTTTGATGCGAGAAATTGCAGAAGAGATGGGGATAAAAAATGTAGATAAGTTTATTTCTACACCACCACCCCCAGACCAGATGGAGCCAAATGCTCAAGAGCAGTTAGCACAAGCTCAGGCACAGGCAATGATGATACAGGCCCAAGCTACTTTAAAAGAGGCAGAAGCTTCTATGCACGAAGCTCAGATCAAAGCAGCAAAGCTGGAAATAGAGCGCATGGAAGTAGAACAGACTTTAGCATTGAAGCAGGAAGAGTTGAAACTCAAGGGCATAGAGCTTGGCTACGAGATGTCCTCTAAAAATAATGTAAAAGCGTCAGGATAAAGGAACCATAATTATGGCACGGCAAAACAATTACTATAGAGTAAACTCAAGCGAGAACTTGGCGGCTACTACAACGTCAGGAGCTACCCGTACAGGAGCTTGTCCAGCACAAGTGACAAAAGCACGAATCTCCTCCAGTGCGCTTGCATATGTAGAGATCAAAGGTGGTCAAGGTGCTACCCCTACAGCAACTGTGGCTGGCTCTGTACAGATGAACGCAGGTGGTCCTGAAGTATTTACAGTGGTAGCAGGTGACAAGGTTGCAGCAATTACTGCATCAGGAACCGCAACAGTGAACGTAACTTGGCTAGAGGGATAACACGCTGTGGCTACAAACAAAAAGATCACAGAACTAACAGAACTAACCGAAGCTGATCTGGCTGAAGATGATGTTATACCCATAGTTGACATTAGTGCTGGAACAACGCATAAAATTCAGAAGTCTACTCTAGCCGCTGCTGTAGCAGGTGTAGCGTCTGTAGCTGCAACCAGCCCCATAGCTGTAGACACTTCTACAGGGGCTGTTACAGTCTCCACAGGAACCATTCCTGTAAACAAAGGCGGTACAGGAGCTACCACAGCCACTGCTGCTGCCACAGCCTTGGGAGTAGGTACAGGCGATAGCCCTCAGTTTACCGCTGTGAACGTAGGGGCTGCTTCTGACACAACCTTGGCACGAGCGAGTGCAGGTAACTTGACAGTTGAAGGTAACGAGCTATATCGTGCTGGAGGCACTGACGTACCAGTTGCAGATGGCGGTACAGGAAGATCAACTCTTACAGCGAACTATGCTCTTTTAGGAGATGGAACCAGTGCGGTTCAAATGATTGCTCCCGGCACTAGCGGAAATCTTCTAACCTCTAACGGCTCTACTTGGGCTTCCACCACCCCTGCTGCGGGAGGTGCAGGTTACTTTTTAGGGAATAGTTCAGGAGCTACAGGCGATACCACTAACGGATTGACCGATATCTTCAGAGTGAACAATGCGGCTCTAGCAACTAGCGTTGTAATAGCTGCCTCTACTAACGCTTCTGCCACAGGGCCACTCACTGTCAATACTGGAATCACATTGACTGTAACTGGCACACTAGCTATCATCTAGGGAAACGATATGAGTACTCTTAAAGCAGATACCGTCCAAAGTAAAAGTTCCAACACTGACTTGACCATAGCGGGGGATGGGACAGGGGTTCCCAATCTGGAAGCAGGGTTCAAGGTTGGCGGCGTTGCGGGAGTACCCACCGCATCGATACAAGACGATGCAGTAACACTTGCAAAGATGGCTGCTGGAACAGATGGGAACTTGATTACCTACGATACCTCTGGTAATCCAGCCCATGTCGTAACAGGAAGTTCGGGACAAGTTTTGACCTCAAATGGTGCGGGAGCAGCCCCAACTTTTCAATCAGGTGGTCCTGACCAAGCATCTCAAGCTGAGATAGAAGGGGAAAGTAATGTCGATAAATACATCCCCCCTGATTTACTAAAAAAAGCGCCTAGCTCGTGTAAGGTGTGGGCTTATGTCTCACGAGGCGGTGGAACACCAACTCTAGGTGGACCTTCTTATAACATGACAAGCGTGACGGATGATGGGGATAGTCAAACAATTATGACCATAGCCACAGATTTTAGTTCCGTCACCTACAGCCCCGCTGCTGTTATGGTCGCTGATTCAACGAGCTTTGCTTTTGTCCACACATTGGCGGTTGGTTCTTTTAAGGTGAAGGTAGCTAACGATGGTGGTGGATCAGAAGATAGTAGAGACTTTGCTTGTCAAGCCTTTGGAGATCAGGCATGAGGAAATTTGTAATTGTTAAGGACGGGATTGCACGAATTATGGAGGCTCAAGATTATGTCGATCCTTCAGATGAAATAAAGAAATGGCATCCCGATGACCAAGCCAAAGTTACTAGTGTTAGGGAAATTAGTGAAAGCGATATTCCTGTAAACAGAACTGTTGCGTTGCGAAATGCGTGGGAAGATGATGGGACAAACATTACTGTCAACTTATCAAAAGCAAGGGTCAATAAAACAGATGAGATTAGACCAGAACGTAATTCTAGGTTGGCTGAGTTAGATGTTGAATACATCAGGGCTGATGAGGCTGGTAACACAGATAAAAAACAATCAATAGCCACGGTCAAGCAGCAGCTACGCGATCTCCCACAAACAATTCAGTCGGATTTAGATGCTTTAGATACGCCAGATGCTTTAGAAAAATTCACTCCGACATGGCCGACTGAAGGAGAATAGCAGATGAGTACAATTAACGTCACGACAATAATTCCCTCCGAAGGGACCAATACTGATCTTGATCTCTCAGGTAAAGGCACGGGTCGTCCTGATTTACAGGCTGGTTTCAAAGTTGGCGGCACTGCTGGAGTACCCACCGCATCCATTCGGGATGATGCGATCACTTCTGCCAAAATAGCAGATGATGCTGTCGTTACGGCTGCAATAGCTGATGATGCGATTACAGCAGCGTTAATGGCTGATGATGCCGTAGGAGTTGCTCAACTTTCGGCAACTGGCACAGCCTCTGCGAGTAATTTCCTGCGTGGTGACAATTCTTGGGCGGAAGCAGGTGGCGGTAAAATTCTCCAAGTAGTGTCCACCTACAACAACGATTATGCCTCACACTCAAATACGAATGTTGATTCACCAGCGGAAATTGTAACAGCGACTATTACTCCAGCAGCAACATCCTCTAAAATTTTAATGATGGGGCATTTTACAGGCTCGTCTACTAGCGGCGATGTTCAGTTCGTAGGTATCAAACTCTATAGAGATTCTACATTAATTGGTGAGGGCGATGCGAGTTCAAGAAACGGTACAGAAGGTGTTTTGCATACAGCGCAGTTTCGAGATGACCATTATTCCAAACCAAGTTCCACTTCTTTGACATTCGTGGACAGTCCATCCAGTACATCCTCCATTACCTACCGATTAAAAGCCTTTGCCAACCATGTTTCTGGATCGTCACTTTCTAATTTAACTTTGATACAAAATTCTGGTGGTTACGATTACAATAACAAAGAACAGGCTGTCGGAACGACAACTTTAATTTTAATGGAGATAGGCGCATGAGTATGCTTGGCTTAACAGAAACGCTGTTATCTCTTCAGCCAGAAGGACAAATTTGGAGATTCTCTGTCCTTGGTCATGTCACAGACGAAGCCACTTTTAATTCTAACGTGCGGTGGAACGAGCCAGAAACGGCTCCGATTGATTGGGCTGCTGTACAGGCTGCTGGCAATGTTGGGGAGGATATAGTTTCATGGAGACAATTGCGCTGGAAACGGGACGAGCTTCTTGAGGAAACAGATTGGTGGATGATGCGTGGCAACGCTACGGAAGAGCAGTTGGCTTATCGACAAGCCCTGCGCGATCTCCCTGAGAACACAGACGATCCAGCCAATCCAACTTGGCCGACTAAGCCGTAGGAGTAACGATTTATGACAAGCACGATCAAGGCCGATGTTGTAACAGCCCAGACTACCAACGGCAATGTGACATTGCAGGGAAACGGGACGGGTACTGTAGTTATTGGTGACAATACTGCCATCACTGGAACTACACCAACACTGACCATTGGCGATGCAGGGGCAGAGGATACAAAGATAGTTTTCGATGGAAACGCACAAGACTTTCATATTGGATTAGATGATACTGCTGATTCTCTTGTACTTGGTTTAGGATCAACTCTTGGAACAACCTCTCACATTGTGATGGATGCGACAGGTGCAGTTACAAAACCACTCACACCAGCATTTTTTGCTTACAATTCGACTTCACGCAGCAATGTTACGGGTAATGCAGTTACTTATAATGTCGTTTTCGACACGGAAGTGTTTGACCAAAACGCTGACTTTGCATCAAATACTTTTACTGCTCCAGTAACAGGAAGATACTTTTTACAAGGTCAGGTTTCAACAGATGCTCAAACCACTACAAATACAGATGGTATCTTAGCACTTGTTACCTCAAATCGAACATTAAGTGTTTATTATAATCCGGGCAATATGGAAGGTCCAGCCGCAACGGGACAATGTTCGATAAGTTTTTCTGGTATTTTTGATATGGATGCTTCCGACACTGCATATGTGCAAGTAAAAATCTATCAGGGAACTCAGACCATTAATCTACAACCCACTAATACATTTTTCACAGGCGCACTTATAGCCTAGGGCGAAATAACCAATCTTAAAGGAGATTAAAAATGGCAAGTTTATCAGTAACAGTGACCATAGACGACACAGATCAAATGGTTCTGAAAAATGATATATTAGATATTGATGAGTGGGTTCAAAACGCTGTAACAGGGAAGATTAATAATTGCTGGAAGCGTATGCAAAATAATTGGACTACAAAGTTGATTAATGATGAATCTTTTACAGATTCTATTCCAAGCAATAAAACAGACTTTGTTACTTTGGTTACTTCAAGAGCAGATTATAAAGACCGTGCTGCAATGGATGCAGAAGGTAACACCATTGAAGATTAGACAAACCTTAATATTCATAGCTTCTCTCGCAGTGGCAAGTATAGCTCTGAACACCTCGCTACACGCTCAATGTGCAAAGCCAGAAGCGGAGCTAACAGCAATTGGACAATACTGTGTAGATTCGTATGAACAGCTTGTTAAGGAAACAGAAGAGAAGGACCAGTTTTTAGCATTTGTAGGACTGACTGTGACAGGAACCCCTCTATGGTTCTTTGCCAGTTCCAAGGCTTTTAGCGTATTTTTCAGAGACTTTGCCACAGGGAAATACTGTACTGCTCCTAACTACTTTGGCAAAATTGTAGATAGTAATACTTCCGACACTGACTTAGGTGAACCAACATGACTGTAGAATCTGCAACATATATAAGCCAGCTAAATACCGCTTACCCTGCTGCTGGAGATAACATTTCTGAGGGTGACGATCATGTACGGTTGGTTAAATCAGTACTGAAAGCGCAGTTTCCAAACTTGGCTACCACGGCTGTTTCGCAAACCAGCGCACAGATGAACAAACTTGGCTTTGAGGTGGGTACTATAGTGATGTTTGCTTCAGGAACAGCACCTACCACAGAGACTATCAGCGGTGTTAGAGATTGGCTACTGTGTGATGGTACTGCTTACAGTACCTCAACCTATTCTGCCCTATACGCTGTTGTTGGAGTAGTGTTTGGAACATCTGGAAGTGACTTTAGAGTTCCTGACTATAGAGCGCACATACCAGTAGGAGTTGGAGGAGCTTTTGTACTGGGAACTGCTCAAACCAAAGCTATAGGAACAGAGTCAGCCACTATAAGCCTACAGCCTATTAACTTTTTGATTAAAACATGACAAACCCAAAATGCGATAATCCAGACTGCGCTTGCGATCCTTGCGAGTGTACAGAAGATGATCCTTGCAAATGTAGAAACGGGAGTGATGACGATGAAGTATGAATCTAGTAAAAATTCTAACTACAAGAAAGAGGTGGGAGATCGTAACTTACCTCGCGGTGGTGGTGGGAATTATACAGAAGCAGAAGTTAAGAAAGGCGGTGACGGCAATCGTTACTACAAAGGTACTATCTACGGCAACAGCCGAGGTTAGCACTAGTGGATATTAAGGAACGTGCAAACCAAGCGTCTATAATTCTAAACAATCCCATCATTAAAGAAATGTGGGAAACTTTGGAAAAAGACCATATTGCAAATTGGCTTAATACCGCTGATTATACTGAACAGGAATCATATTGGCATAAGATTAACGCTCTACGCTCCGTAAAGGAATACCTGGAATCGTTAGTTTATGCTGATAAGATCGAAAATAAAGAATAGGGAGAAACCTAGTTATGAGCGAAGGTCAGACCAATCCGCAAGCGGAAGTCACACAACCTGAACCACAAATGAATATGTTTGATGTCATGTTTGGAAGTGAAGAAAGCACTAATCCAGAGCAAGCATCAGAACCTTCCCAGGTTCAACAGGAAGAAGTTATAGAAGAAGCCCCTATAGAGGCACAAGCCGAAGAAGAGGTGGAAGCAGACGTTCCTGAAGAAGTTGAGGAGCAGTACGAGGTAGAAGAAGCGGAGGTTGTTCAAGAAACCTCTGAAACAAGCCCTGATCCTGTATACCGTGTTAAGGTAGATGGAGAAGAGTTTGAGGTCAGTCTTGACGAGTTGCGTAACGGATATCAGCGGCAATCGGATTACACCCGTAAGTCGCAATCTCTAGCAGAACAGAGGAAAGCTTACGAAGCCAACCTACAAGCTGTTCAAAATGAAAGGCAACAGTACGGACATATTTTGGAAAATGTTGGAAAATTCCAAGATATAGAGGTACAAAAACTTAACGATATAGATTGGGCATCTCTTAAAGATACTGACCCTATGGGCTATATGGAAAAGCGCATGGAGTTGCAAGAAGCAAGAGAAAAATCTTCCCAAGTTAAGGCCGAACAGACTAGAATAGCGCATCAAAGCCAGCAGGAACAAGCAGTAAGGATGCAAGATATTTTGCAGCATGAAGCTGGAAAACTTAAAGAAATACTCCCTGAATATGCTAATCCTAAGTCTGGTTTAAGGGACAAACTCAGGGACTATGCGTTAGGACTTGGTTTTGACCAACAGGATATAAATAACATAGCCGATCATCGCGTAGTCCTAGTATTGCACAAAGCAATGCTACAAGATGAAGCGAAGAGCGGGGCTGTTAAAAAGGTTTCTAAGAAGGTTCCAAAAGTTATGAAGTCGGGAACTCCTGAGAGTAAGACGCAACGTAATTCGCGTACCTTAAAGGGTAAACGGCAGAGATTGTCAAAGACGGGACATCCAAGAGATGCTGCAAATGTTTTTCTGGATATGATCTCTTGATGAAAGGATAGCCAACTATGGCACAACCAACTGGAGTATACGTTACATTCTCCTCCAAGGGTCTTAGAGAAGACCTTGAGAATGTAATTTACGACATCTCTCCTACAGAAACGCCCTTCATGTCGATGGGTGGTAGGACTGATGCTATTGCAGTAAATCACGAGTGGCAGACTGACGCTCTTGCGACTGCTGTTGCTACTAACTTTAACGAGGAAGGTGCAACGCTTACTGCCGCTGAACCTGCCGCAACTACTAGACTTGGTAATATCTGTCAGATCAGCTTGAAAACTACGCTGGTTTCTGGCACGTTAGATGCCGTGTCGAAAGCTGGACGTAAGGAAGAACTTGCGTACCAGATGTCTAAACGTGCTGCTGAATTGAAGCGCGATATGGAAACGAGCTTGATAGGCGCGAATACTGGTAAAACCGCTATGTCCGCTGATTCTACTGTTCGTAAACTAGGGAGTTTGACTTCTTGGATAACCACCAACGCTAGTATTGGCTCTGGTGGTACGGCAGTTGGCTCTGGGGGCGCAGGTGCAGTTCGTACCGATGGTACGCAACGTGCGTTCACGGAAACACTGCTAAAAGCCGTTATTCTTCTTGCCTATAACAACGGTGCCAACACCAAGTACTTGATGATGGCTCCTGCTCAGAAGCAGACGTTCTCTAGCTTTGTGGGCGTAGGCGGGTCTAGTGGCGTTTCTAACTGGACTGATACGGCTGATGGTCGTATAATCGGTGGTATGGATATCTATGTATCCGACTTTGGTGAGATGGCTGTTGTTCCTAACCGTTTCCAACGGTCTAGGGATGTATGGCTTCTTGATCCTGAGTACTACAAGTTAGCTTATCTACGTCCGTTCAACCAGAGAGAAGTAGCTTCTACTTCTGATGGTGAGCAACGTGCTATTATCGTTGAATATACCTTACAGGTTGATAACGAGAAGGCACACGGCGCGGTCTACGATCTTAGCTAGACTGTTCAACTACGGGAGGGGTCTTAACGGCCTCTCCCAATTTTGAGGAGATTGGATAGTGAGTGACCCAATCAAAAGAAATTTCAGATACGATCATACCGATGATAAGGGTATAGTACACTCTACACAAGATGTACAGCCTTTGCTCGACATGAATAAAAAGGAAATTAACGGAGACTCTCTCTACGATACTAGCAAAGCTCCTATGGGTTTGCGTAAAGTTGCTAGTATTCCTCTTATCGTTATAGAGAAGTGGAGAACTGAGCTAGGCGTAGATGTAATGAATAAAGATCATATGCCAAAGGTTAAACAACTTTTGAACGATCCAGAGTATGCGTATCTCCGCACCCATAACAGTAGGATTTAGCAAGTGAGCCTAGCTACCTTTTCAGACTTGAAGTCAAGTGTTGCGAACTACCTTAACCGCAACGATTTAGACGCTGTGATACCTGATTTCGTAACACTTACTGAAAACAGGCTAAACAGGGACTTGCGTGTAAGGACTAACCTTATCCGCGCAGAGACTACTACGACTGCCAGCACTGCTTTCTATAACTTACCTAATGATCTTATAGAACTCAGAAACATTACCTACGATACGGCAAGCAGCAGTTACTCGTTAGAATACTTGTCTCCAGAGTCGCTCAGTAGGGAGTACGGGGCTTACACTAGCGGTAAACCTAGGGCGTATACTAATCTAGGTAAGGACATCAAACTTGGTCCTACTCCTGATGCAGCGTATACGATCAATATAAACTACTTCAAAAAGCTTGAGACTTTATCAGATGCTAATACTACAAACCTGATACTTACAGAGTTTCCAGAGCTATACTTGTTTGGAGCTTGCTTAGAAGGAGCTATATACTTAAACGATACAGAGCAGTTACAGCGGTTCATGGGACTATACCAGCAAACTTTAGGAGAAGTTAAAGCGGCTGAAGATGCGGCTAGATATGGTGGTACAGTGATGACCATGACTACTCAAGGTGATCCTGGTGCTATGGTTCGTAGAGGAGCTTATGGTTAATGCCTGAAACAAACTGGGTATACGATGAGTTTGACTTGGTGCAGGAAACGGGCGGTAATATACTGCACGAGGACGGTGACTATATCTGCCTACAAGAGTTTGACTCTACTACTTGGCCTGCACAGACATCAGCGGGGTCAGGCTGATGGCTAAACAGATGCACGACATTAACGGCACTCAGGCTGGTTTTTCGTATAACAAAGACTTGTCTCCCTATGATATGCCCCCGCATTTTTTCGATGAGGTAGTTAATGCTAGGTTTGTAGATAGGAAGGCTGGAACCATAACAGGACACTCCCAGGTGCTTGGTACTCCAACAGTTGCTCCCTATTGGGCTATAGAGTGGGATAAAGGGGGTACTTCTCTCTGGATATACGGTGGATTGACAACGCTACACAAGATTACAGGCACTACTCACGCTGCTGTTACCCGCTCTAGCGGTGCATACACTACCATAGCCAGTACCACAAACAATTGGCAAGGTGCGGTTCTAGGCGGTGTTCTTGTGGCTAATAACGGAATAGATGTTCCGCAAAGCTTCACTCAAGCTGGTTCACTATTCACAGATTTACCTAACTGGCCTGCTACGCTACGATGTAAAGTTATCGTTCCCTTTAAGAACCATTTGGTAGCCTTAAACTTAACAGATAGCAGTACTGAGAAACCTTACTCTATACGCTGGAGTGACGCTATACCAGAAGGTGCTGCTACTAATGGTGCTAATACTTGGGTAACTAGTAGTACAGCTTCAGAAGCAGCGGAGACTACTCTAGGCGGTACTAAAGGTCATTTGCTCAACGCTGTTCAACTAGGTAACGAGCTTATCATATATAAGGAAGATAGTGTATACAGTCTTAACTATGTAGGTGGGTCTTTTACCTTTAACATCAGGGAGAAGTTTAAGGACACAGGTTTGTTTGCCAGAGATGCGGTTGTAGACCTAGGGGATGGTAGGCACGTTCTAATGAGTACCAACGATGTTGTGGCTCACAACGGCAATCAGATTACCAGCGTTATAGACGATAAGATGAAAACACTTCTGTTTTCGGAGATAGACACTACAAACTTCCATAGGACATTCTTAGCACATAATAAAATCCAGAACGAGGTATGGATATGCTATCCAAAGACTAATGCTACAAACGGATTTCCTGATCGTGCGCTTATCTGGAACTATAGGGACGATACTTGGACGCAGCGAGAGTTACCTAACTGTATGTATATAGCTAAAGGTTTGGTCAATCCTGCTCTTACAAACACATGGACGGCTTCTACAAAGACATGGAATACTTCCACACTAGGTTGGTCACAGCAGGAATATAACCCCGCCATTGACTCTCTGCTAATATGCGGAACTAACGATACAAGGTTGTATCTAGCTGATTCAGGAACTACGTTTGACGGTACAGGTTTTACCACAACTTTGGAAAGAACTGGTCTTCACGCTGGTCAGACAGATATGGTAAAATCTGTTACGGGGCTATACCCCAGAATAGAGGGAACTGGTACAGTGGATATAAGCGTGGGGTCTGAGAATCAGCCTTTTGAGGGTGTTACCTATGCTACCCCCGTAACCTATACCATAGGGTCAGATCACAAGATAGACTGTAGGGTTAAGGGTAGATACATAGCGGTTAAGTTTGAAACTGAGGAAGACACTACGTTCAAGTTGTCAGGATATGCGCTGGAAGCAGAGGTTGTGTCCACAAGATGAGTAAGGAATTTCTACGCTTTGATCCAGCACCCGTACCAAACAATGTTGAGGATTTGCCTACCTACCTTGCTAACACACTGCTTGAAATACGGGCGGCTATAGAGGTTGCTAGAAACGGGCATCTGGACGTAGTATACGCTGAACCAGACAAGCCCTATCAAGGAGATATCCGATATGCTGATGGAACAAGCTGGAACCCAGGCAGTACAGGAGAAGGAATATACTTTTACAACGCCGCTGGAGCATGGGTTAAGCTATAAGCACGTTGATATAAGATCACCCAATGCCAAGTCACTAGTGTCACAATGTTGGGACTTTATAGAAGCAGGGGTGGAACAAGGTGGTAGTAAGGAATTTCTAACTACCGATTACCTGATTAAAAAGGTTTTAGAAAGAGATTCAGATTTATGGGTATCGCAGGACGAGGGCGATAACATAGTAGGGGCTTTAATCATAGGGGCCGCTCCGTACCCTACAGAAACAGGAATTATGGCCGAATCAATAGGTGGTACATTTAACTTTAACACTCTTGTACCAATGCTGGAGAAGTTTTATAGGGCTAGGGGTTATAAGTTTTTTGAAATGACGGGACGTAAAGGTTGGGAGCGGAAAATGAAACCGCTAGGGTATACATACATGAACACTACTATATATAAGAGGTTGTAAGATGAGTAGCTTTTTCAGACCTAAGACTACGATAGTGAGCGTACCATCATCCTCGCAATCGTCAGGCAGTGCGGAGGCTAAACCTTATGCTCCCACAATTCCATTTATAGATAGGTTGTTACCCCAAATTGAGTCTGAGTTTGATGCTACTCCCGATCTATTTAGGGGATCTCTAATACCTCAAGATTCCGCTCAAACCCTAGCAGCTAGGCAGAATTACCAGGATTTATCAACTAGTGTTTTTCCAGCTTTGGGTTCAGGACTGTCTGGACTTTTCGCCAATAGGCTGTCTACGGCTTTGGGTGATCCTACTCAGGATAGAATATTTCAGGAACAAACGGGTAATATATCCAACTTAGCCCGTCAGTTTACCGAAAGAGATAAGCAGACCGCGCAGGAGCAAGCCATAAACGCTGGTCAATTTGGATTAGGGTCAACAGCAACGGCTGAATTTGAGGAGTTGCAGAGAAGGCAGCGCGAAGAGACTACGCAACAGCAGTTAGCATCAGCATTGCAACAGGCAGAAGCGAGAAGAGTTGCCGCTGCTGGTGAAATACCAGGATTGGCAAGCTCTGTAGGAAGCCTTGCCCTAACTCCCGCCTCTCTACAGGAAGCAATAGGCAAGGACGTAGAGCAGAGAGAGCAAGCAAGATTGCAAGACCAGGCTCGTATACAGCAGCAAGATCAAGAAGCAAGAAGGTTGCAGCTTATAACCAAGTCTAACTTACTTAGCGGCTTGGCAGGATTGGGTACACAAACTGCCTATCAAGGTAAGACTTCAGGTGTATCTGGTCAAGCGTTTGCTTCACCTAGTATCTTCCAACAGATAGGGTCATTTGCTGGCAATATAGGTAAAGCAGCGGCGGGGATACCAGGATGAGTAGTTCTACAAAATATATCCCAACTGCTGATGACTTGAGTAGGCTTGCTGCAAGAAAACCTGATGATTACAGGTCTATGAGTTCAGGAGAAAGTCCTTCTCTCGAACCTAGGGTTTATGAGAGCGAGAAGGGCTTAGGGTTTCGATACGAGGGACTAGGGCCTTACCCTACTAAGGGGTCAGCACCAGCTAGGTATTCTCCTGGTAAGGGACATCTTTTTGGATACGAGGCTTTAGAGAGACTTGAGAGAGCCGAAGAAAAAGAAAAAGAGGAAGAAGAAAAGAAAGACGATGAGGAGAAGGGAAAGAGGCGGGGAGCAGGATCGTATGAGGGTGAGTCAGACAGTACAGAAATATATAGAAGTCCAACCCCACGAGCGGAATCACCAAGAGGTACTGGATATAGACCTGTAGCAGCTTACGATCAGATATCTCGTGATCCTCTTTACACAGGTTCTCAGACTTACGGAAAGCAAGCTCTTGCTATATTTGCGGCAATGGATGAAATCTTTGGAACTCCTACTGGAGCATCTCACTTACAGCAATACCCTAGAATATTCTCTTTGATTTAGGACTACAATAATGGCAAATCAATACTATACAGAAGCAGAGCGAGAAGAAATCTTACGCCAAATAGGTAGGAATAATATCGCTGTTAATAGAGAGCTTGTCAACGCTCCACCAGAGATGAAACCACCTTACCCAGAATTGCCCAATCCTGTAATTCCCGACATATTTGAACAAATTGGAAGAAGCTCTGGATATAGAAGAACACCTATGTATAGATCACCTGTTGCGGTAGATGGTGGAGCAATGCCAGATGCAGCTAGAGTTCCTTCCGCCGTGCCTGTGGCTGTGGAAGAGCTGCTAGGTCCAGACATGGGGCAACAGGATCAAAGATTTGTAACAGGTATCGAACCTGTAGACGCTACTGGGGCGGATACTCCTGTTCTGGACAACATATTGGATTACGGTGGGATACTTGATTGGCCCTCGCTTAGAGAAATAGGTGCAGGGGGGCTTAACATACTTAACGAGCTAAATCCTCTTAGGGTCAAACCTGCTCACGGGCAGTCAAATACAAATATGAATGCACAGCCTGTAAATCCACCTGGAACTATGTTAAGTAGAGGCGTAGGGAACATATGGGATGCAATGACGAACGATATGAGCAAACGCTGGCCGCATGAGGCATGGGTTGATTGGGCTACTGATGGCAGGGGTGTTCAAATACCAGACGTAGGATGGGATGCTGTTAAAAACCACCCTGCTTACCAACTTTTAACTTTACCAGGACTTGTTACTCAACTGGCGGGTAATGATGACCCTAAGCCTGTGACTAAGGATGATTCCTTAGCTACCAGATCAGTACAGGATGGTGCTAACGCCGATCTAAAAATTAAAGCTTATCAAGAGGAGCAGGAGAAGAAAAAAACAGGTAAGGCTTGGCTCTGGGATATGATACAAAAGTTTGGAAGGTCTGACGTTGCCAACTGGATGGCCGCTCCTGAGTTTGTAGAGGGTAGATTTGGGGAGACAGGTCTTGCAAACGTAGGTGGACCCCTTTCCAGAGGTAGAGTAGGTTTTGAGAATAGGGAAGCGGAGAGGTTGGCAGCAGAGGCAGATTACATAACTGCTCAAGCTAAAGCAAATGCCCCTCCAGAGTTGACAGGCACTTATAAAACCGTACTTGACGAGACACAAGCTGCTCAACGGGGTCTACAAATAACTCAGCTACTTAGAGACATCATTGATAGCGGTGATGACTTGACCTCTTGGAAAATGGCTAAGGATAAATATGGTGGTAGACTAGCTTCTCTCCTTGGAGTTATGAGCGATCAGACAAATCCTCAAGACTACGCAGAGGCTATGGGTAAGATGCTTATAGACACCTATATGCAAGTTACGGGTCAGGATAAGACTAACAAAGCTGAGATTAAACGGCTGTTTGAAGAATTTGTCGACCCAACTGGGACGTTTAAGAGGGATGGTAACCTGCGGAAAGAGATAATAGCGTTAGAATCTGTCTTTAAGCAAAAAATGACTTCTGGCTCCAGACTTCTACACGATCAGGGTTTCAACTTAGAAGACTTGCAACGCCCAATTTCGTTGGGAAGTCAAGTGCAGGACGATTAGGAGAAGCATACATGGCAACGTATACTATATACGATGGTACTCAGGTGACTATACCAAACGGCCTCTCAGATATAGAGGCAAACAACCTGATAGCGAAGACTTTTCCAGAGAAGGCCGCACTTGCTGGTACTTACTATGACCGCGATAAGGAATATAACGTCCAGAGCGGTGTGCGCGATCTAAGCCTGAGATTTGGTAATGCCATAGCTCGTGGAAACATGGCTGAAATAATAGCGGAGTTTGACAACGCTGTGGGAGAGGGGAATTGGGGTATTAGCGATTTTAACGCTCCGTACGTCACTGCTCAGGGGATGAGAAATCTAGGTATAGAGCCTGAAGACGAGAGAAAGGTTTTGCTAGACGGTACTCGTACCGATTGGTATGATGTTGCTGACGCTGCTCCAGAGCTTATCATAGGTGGTGCGGCAACTGTGGCAGAACTTATACCATTCCCAGGAACTAATAGACTAGGTGCTGTTGGAGCGTCCAGGGGTTTAAGTGCCTTACGAGCTACCGCTAAGAAAGCATTACCAGATGTGGAAAAAAGGATGCTTGCTTTAGCACCCCCTAGGGTTACTAATGTTAGAAACCCCGCTGCTACAGGAATGAACACTGTGAACAACGCCAAACGTATGGCTATGTTACCATCTCTGACAAAGCTGCGAACTGTTGCTAATATGGAAGATGGTGTAGGCTTTGCAAGTAAGCTAGCAGCCAGAGCTTTTTCCCCATCACTGGTAGCCAGATCACTACGGGCAGGTGGTGGAACTATGGCTGCAAGCTTGGGCTTGGAGGAAGTGCAACGGAGAAGAGGCACTCAGCGGCAAACTCCTGCTGAACAATTCTATCAGGCGGGGATGGAAGGTCTTATGGTAGCGGGAGGAGCTTTTGCTCTTGGCTTACCATTTGCGGCTGTTGGTATGATAGGAAACAGGATTAGCGGTGCTGGTATCAACGTGGAAGGTCTTGGCATGAAGCTACCGCCGCTACAGGCTCGTAAGCAGTCTATGGTAGATGCAGAGGTAGCGGTAAGAGATGCTTTTCAAGGAAAAACAAACCCTGCAACTGGTAGACCTTTTACAAATTCGGAAATAAACCAGTTTATGATACACGTTACCCTGAAGGAACTGCTTGGTAAGGAAAAGGGTCTGCTTAACAAAGCTTTTATAAAGCAGGAAAGCATAGGTAGTAAGCAGTTAGGTGATGAGTATGTACAGAGAACTCTTACCCTGCTTGATAAGTACAAAAGGGCTGTGTTTGAAATGGACGGGCAGAATTTAACTGTGCCTCAGTATATGCAACAGCTTAGGCAACGATTAACCAAGTCTGAGTTAGACCAAGTAGAGGGAGCTTATAAGGGAATAAGCAGACTGTTTGACGATGATGTGGGGATACCTAACCAAAACATAGAACAGCTTATGGACTTGTTTGGGGGAAGACTTGCTGAAGCGTACAGGCACGGTCAAGGCAAGTTTTCAGCAGCCTACGACGATCTAGGATTACAGTTTGACAAGGCTGGTAGCATACTTATAGATGATTTTATACCTGGAGAGGTTTCAACAGCAACAAATAATTTAGCTGCTTTTGTAAATAAAATGGCTGACGATCTTGGTAGTGTTGACGCTCAGTTAATGTTAAGAGATTTATCAAGAGTAGTGGGTGAGGATGGTCAGCACGTTTTAGGGAAAATAAACGCTACAGTAGATTTTGAAACCGATACGATCCTGGGGGTTAGGAGAGCGGTTCCTAAAACTCAGAAAAAGATCATGGAAGAAAGTGCAGAAGAGGGAGCGGCTGTAGACCTTACAGCAGCACAACGAGCGGAAATAAAAAGGATATTTGGAGATGATTCGGGAGTACCTGAACCAAATTACAGAGATGCTACAGTTGCAAAGGCTGTAACAGCAGGGGATTTGCTACAGTTAGATAAAGGTTTTAGGCAGTACCTTAGAGACTCTACTGATAAGGAACTCACAAGACGGGCGGCAATAGCCACTAACTCTGTGCAGGATGAGCTAAATGGTATTCTTACCACACCTGTGTTTAAGGAATGGAGAGATGTAAGATCACGTTACAAAGAGTGGGTCGCGCCCTTTAACACAAATTGGGAGTGGTTAGGTGGAAGGACTACTGCTCAATCGCCAGCACAGCTAATACGCACTATGGAGGGACGTAAGCAGTTTAGAGGAAAGCCCATAACTTTTGAAACCCTTGTCAGAGATATGGATAAGGCGTATAAAGACATAGACGCGCAGGTGAGAACAGGTAAGTACAAGATGGAAAACGGGTTGCCAGTAGCACCAGAAGGACCGACATCTGATATGCTGCTAGGTACTCTAGGGGTTCAGTATATGAGGGGGTTACGCTCAAAACATAAGCTTACAGATAACGACTTAGCGGAGATAGGGTTTGGTCCTCAAAGCACTCCTGAGCAACGATTGGTGGGAGCAATCGAGTTGCGAAGACGGGCTGACATGGCTCTGAAAGAAATTGATGCCCTTGTAAACTCTGGTCCTGGTCCTACTAAGTCTCACAAAGCAGCTTTGAATAGATTGTTTGGGTCAGCAGGTCTGGAGAAGTTTAAGGGAGCTTTGCGCGAGTTACGGGATGGTAAAGACACTGGTGTCACTAAGCTTCAGGCTCAAAAATCTTATTTGGAGGCTCAAGACTTTGTTACCAGAGTTAGTTCGCTGTGGAAAAGGGATCAAAACGCTGTAAGGTTTGACGGGAATACTCTGACTAAGGAAGCTCAAATAGCTAAAGATTTATTTGACATAGACCCAGGAGCTAGAGACTTGTACCAGACAACAGTGTTTTCAGAGTTGTTTGAAAGGTTCTTATCTACTGAAGGTCTGAACACGGCTCAGGCCAATGCTCATCTTAGAGACTTGGGGGAAGCTGTATTTGCGGCGAGTAGGGATTATCCAGATGCCATGAAGATGCTATTGGGAGACAAGTTTGAGGGGATGCGCGATTTAGGTGCGCTAGTACATGGAGCGCACAACCTTGATCCGTTTGCTGGTGCAATCACAGTAGCAGGTTTACCCGCTACCGCTATAAGAAAAATGATAAACGGTGCGTACAAAGGTGCTGGTCAAACAGCCGCAATGATGTTTGCAATGAAGGCTCTTGCTCCTGGTAGTATGGCTTGGCGTAAGATAAGAGCGGCTAGAGGGTATCCAATACACGCTGATAAAGGGGCGGTTAAAGCGTTGGCTAGTTCACCCGATGGAGTTGTAAAAACGGCAGCAGACCTGCAACTTAAAAAGATAGGTCAGGAACATTTAGGTGATGCCATAGGCGCAGGTGCTAAAAGCCTTAATAGTATAATGGCTGGTAGGAACGGGTTGTGGGCCATGTCGGTTGCTTCTTATATGCAGGAAGTTAATGAATCGTTACCAAACTTGGAAATATCTAGTCCAGAGCCAGTACCAGTAGAGTTTTTCCCACCAGAGGAAACTACTCCCGCACAGGACGAGGGTGCGGATCAGGACAATAATGTTATCCAAAACCTGATATCAGCCTTGTCGGGGATGAGCGGTAGTCAAGCAGGAACCGCTCCCAACGCTCCTCAATTTCAGCCAACCTACAATCCAGTTAATGTAAGAAGTGCGCTGAACCAAGGTAAGCGTATTGCGGCTGCTACTAGGTAGTCTGTCTCTTATTATAGTAGGAGTTATCTATATGGGCTTACTAAGCGAAGCAAGCGAGTTCAAAACCGATTACGTTGACAAAATTGCAAAGAATATGTTTGAGGGCTTGCTAGGAACTTTAGGAGTAACAAAGCCGCCCGTTCCTGTGGGTGCTGGTGGTGCTACTCCTATGCCTGACTATACGACTGACCCAAGGGCTAGGGGCTTACACGCTGTTGAAAAAACTATTGACCGTGTTAGTGAGATACTTGGGCCAGGTATAATGACCAAGGATGCTAAAGAGCTTCTGTCTATAACTTCAAACATGGAAAGTTGGCAAGGGTTTCACCCTGATACCCATACACGCAAAAAAGTTGAGGGGGGTACTGTGGGTCACGGTGGTATGTGGCAAATGACACCTAAAACATTCTGGGAAATACTGCATAGAGCTAAAAGAAATTCTGATAGTAGTACTGCAAGGGCAATAGAGCGGATTCAAGATAAGACGGGTATAGATTTCATGTCTATGCACCGCGATCAGGAAAGTTCCAAGAAGTTGAACCAAGATGAAATAAACGAGATCAATGAATTTCTAGCGGTTCCGCTGCACTCAGCTTTGGCTGCAAGGCTTGAATACATGAGCGTTCCAGACCCAATCCCTAAATCAACGGGAGGAAAAATAAGGTACTACGAGGATGAATACCACAAGTTACCAGTGAGCTTTCCTAAAAAAGTGTATAATCAACTGCGAGGTAGGGGTCTTTTAGATGCCTTTTAATTTTGTAAAGGGTGAGTTAAGTGGAATTTATACAGGAGTATTGGGAACAATTAGCCATAGTAGGATTTGCAATACTGGCTATAGTTAAGATGAAGTTTGAGTTAGACAGTCTGAAGAAAGATGTCTCAGACTTGTACAAGAGAAATACATTTATAGAAGTTGTCACGCTCAAGGCAGAGATGGAAGTAGCTAAACGAAACATTACATCTCTATGGGACAAGTTTAACTCGTTAGTCAAGAAGGAGTAGTCAGGTGGAGTGGTTGATCTTAACAATAGGTGCTAAGTTCTGCTGCATCGCAGCGTCAGGAGTGGGCGGTCTAGCCAACTGGGCCGTGAAGAAAGCTATTAGCTGGAGAGATTTAGCTCTAGCCGTTCTCGTAGGTTGGGCAGCGGCAGAGTTCTTTATCCCACCAGTGATGAAACACTGGGAGCTAGACATAACTTGGGGGCCAGCTATAGCATTTGTCATAGGATTTTGCGGAATACGCTTACTCCCTGTAATTGAGCAAGCATTAACCAATAGGGTCAAGGGTAGTTAATTATGGACACTCGTAACTTAGACTTGACAGAGGAACTGTCTGACACACTACCGCCCAAAGATGAAGCAATGAAAGCAGCGTTAGACGCGCTACATGCCATAGCAAGGCACGAGCGGGAATGTGGATTACGTTGGGGAGATGCTCATGCAGAGATGAAGCTAATCAGAGAACAGCTAGGAGTGCATTCTCATAGGTGGGAACGTCTAGCATGGTTGGTTATAGGTACTATGACTGCTGGTGTTGTAGCAGTTGTGGTACAATCTTTGAAATTTTAGAGAGGACTAAATTATGGAAAATGAAACTGTAGGTATTGTTACTCATGTAATGACTTGGTTTGGAGACATACCAGCTTGGCTCACGGCGATTACAACAGTGGTCACAGCGGCCACAGCTATCACCGCAATAACTCCAACCCGCAAAGACGATATGGTTATCGGCAAAGTACTATGGGTGCTTAACATAGTTGCTGGCAACATTGGTAAAAACAAGAACCTAGACGCTTAATCAAGTTGCAATTTCTAGGTTTAATAAAAGTACTGCTCCGATTGGTCGGTCATTTATCAGAATGGGCTATGCGTAGACAACTGATAAAGGCTGGCGAATCGGCAGCAGTGAACAAAGGTTTGGTAGATGTTGCAAACACCATTGAGCAAGCTCGTAGGGCTAGGAGCGATATTGATAGTAAGCGGTTGCGCTCTAAGTACCGCCGTAGTTCCAAAGAAGGCGATTAGCTATGTACCTTGTGTCTCTCTTCCTGGTCCTTTCTTATACGAGGACGAGAACATAGACCCTCATTTCCCTGTCCGAATGAGCGAGGAAACTTTAGAATGGGCAGACGAGTACAACGCTGTTTGGGAAAGCCTGTGTGAATGATTTGTATTTACTGTGGAGCAGATAAGGGCAATAGTGCTACTTGCCCCAGGTGTGGTGGAATGAAAGGTAAGTAGATGTACGGACTGTTAGCAGAGGCAGGTAGAGGCGAGGACAACGCTGCTCAAGGCGGTCAAGTAGCTCATATCAGCGCAGCAGAGGCAGACTTGCTCAAACAGTTAGGCGGTGCTGGTAGCGTAAACCCTACGACAGGTCTTCCAGAATACTACTCCACTGGAGCGAGTAGCGCACCTGGTACAGCGGCGGCTGCAACGGCGGCTGCGGGGTCTGCTGCTGCTGCTGGAGGATTGGGAGTATCACCTTCATCGGGTGGTTCTGGGTTTGGTTTTGGAGTAACAAGCGGTGGTGGTTACGGAGGTGGTCAGGCAGGTAGCGGTATAGGCTTAGGAGCAACTGCATCACCAGGCGGCGAAGGACTTGGGTTTTTAGCTAATCTTGGGGAAGGGCAGGGAAACTACGGGCAAAGTATGGGTGACGGTGGGTTTAGCCCAGGCGGTTTCTTATCTGCTTTCCTAGGAGATACCCTAGGGCTACTCGCAAGCCCGTTTGGAAAATTTGCTAACCAGTACGGCTTACTCAGCAGTCTGTCGCAGTCGGTGCTTGGAGATTCAGCGGTAACAAGTGCGATAAAGGGTATGGAAGGTTTCTCTAACCAAGGAAGGGCAGTCCCAACTGTAAATGTCCCGCCAAACTCTCCTTCCCTAAGCCCAACGCCTTCTCCGTATGGTCCTTTTGGTGACACTGCTCCTACCTCTCTGGTTACCCCAAACGCAGAAGCAGCGGTAGTTCCAACGAGTTTAAACACGCCGCTACCTTACAGCCCTCTACCCACAACGCTAGTTTGATTTTAGGAAAAGTTTTTCCTATGGCGTAGCTTATCTATCTGGTCGGATAGTTCCTTGAGCTTCTTGTAAGATTCCTGTAGCTGTTCCTGCAAATCCTTAACATTCTTCCTTAGTATGACGTTCATAGCCTCGTGATCGTACTCCATTAGATACCTCTCAGCCTCTTCTTTATCGGGTGTCTCGTGTACTATATGACCGTGAGGGTTAATGACCTGATACCCAATCCCGTTAGACGGGCCTTGGTGGATGTACCTTATTTCCCTGACAAAACTTAGGCCCACACTACACCCCGCACATTCCTTCACAATTTTCAAGCTGCCCAAAATCAAACGTATCCTGCTTGGACTTCTCTATAAAGTTAATATCTCCAAGGGGTTGACACGATCTGTGTAGATACACCTTATCATCGTTCTTTGTACCAGTTCGTATCATGTCATCAAACTGAACAACATCTGCAAACTCGTTGGGAAACTCGTCCTTTAGTTGTTGCCACTCTAAATTAGTTTTATAGGGGCAGAAAGTACAGGCTGATCTAGGCGGGGTACGTTTGTAGTTTTCCTCAAACCACTGTATGCAATCAGCCCTTTTGAATTTATTTTCTATTAGGGGATACACGTTTGTAATCCATTTGATACGGTTGGTAGTCATACGCATTACTTCATCGTAACTAATGCCCATAACCATATCGACATTAGTACCCCTTTTCCTTTTCTCCCCCTTTTTAAGCCCTAGAAGCTCTCTAACCTTCTGGTTGACAGGGTTTATTTTGTAGTTAGAAGTACACTGGCGGCGTAGTAAACCCTTCTTGCCCGTCTTGCCATTAACAGTAAACAGAGGTATGGTTAAAAAATTGTACCGCCCTGTACCACAACTGCTGTTTATAGTGTCTAGTTTAAGATCACCAAAGCTGACTGTATGAACAGGGAAGGATAGCTGGTCTTTTAACCAGGATAGGTGGTTATAGGTTGCAGCCCCTTCCCCTAAAGTATCCGCAAAGATGGCGCAGTCAACCATAGGTAACTCGCCTCTTTCAATCATAAGTGCCAGTGTAGATGATTGAACTCCTGCGCCTAGGGATAGTACCCTCAAGTTAGTTTTATACACCACAAGACCCCCCGTGTTGCGTAATACTGCATATATCGTGTGTCTCTACACCCTCTTCAAACTCTTCCCCAAGCTTATCTACAGCTTCACTGTACGGCACAGAGCTAAGTGGTTGACCCCCTCTACACCCGTCAGGATACACGGTGAAACCCCGCAAGCGGTGAGCGTAAGAAGCAAGAGTATCGGTAAAAGCTTCCACAGTGTCATCATTGTTCAGCTTTGACCCCCATGCTGGTAGGTTAATCGTGGAAGATATAGCCATATCCACATAGTCTTGGACATCTGCCTGAAACTTTATACGCCTCTTATAGTCTTCAGCCAAGTCCAAAGCAGACTCTATCTTGTCTGGATTAGTTCCGTAAATGTCTATAATCTCCTGAGCAGCACTGTCTACAACATACTGGTAGTGCCAACGGCTGTTCTGCTTAAGATATCTACGGCGATAGGCAACAGCAAAAATAGGTTCAATACCAGTACTAGTGCCAGCAAGGATGCCGATTGAGCCTGTGGGTGCAATCGCTCTATTAGCCACAGGAGTACTAATAGAAAGCTCACTAGCGTAACTACGGCTAGTACCATCGCTAACTCCTCTGTAGACACTGAGCCATCTGTGAAGTTCATCTGTAACCTCATACTTGTACCCCCTCTTGATGAGCCACTCGTGTACCCCCATCAAGCCTAGTCCTAGTCTACGGTTCTTCTCCCTGACCCTATCCACTTTATTGTAAGGTAGTTTAGCCTTTAACGTACCGCACATAAGAAACTTAGTAGCAAGTTCACAGACGTTGCTAAGTTCCTCTATATCTTTAATACGTCCAAGATTGAGCGAACCCAAGTTGCAAACATCCGAATCGTCTGCGCTAGTAACTTCAGTACACGCATTGCGGAGCGTTTCGTTCTCCTTGTCAAAGAAATTAAAGCTAAAGCCTGGTTCAGCCGTACTGAGGGCTTGCTTAACATTCTGGCGAAAAGTATTCCCGACATCCCCTGTCTCCCAGTAGTTAGTAATCCAATCTGTGTCGTAGTTAAGGCTCACGTTGGTCATGTCCAAGGGGGCGGGGAAGTTAAAATCCTGCTCTTTGACCTGGCCTAAGCTAACACCTGTGCTACCCACTGGCATATCGTACCAGTTCTTAGCGTTAAGTAACTCTTCAGCGTCCTGGTGCTGCCAGTTTAGGCTTGCGTAGATAGCACTTCTACGACTTCCCCCCTGCATCACCCTGCGGCCTATCTCGTTTATCATCTGCATCTTTGGAACTGGCCCACTGGCAATACCACCTGTGGATTTCAACCTTGAGCCAGAGTGACGGTACACTGAATAGTCCACGCCGATCCCCCCACCTGTCATCAGGCAACTTTCTACTTTCCATGATAAATTAGACCAATCCTCTCTTGTATCTTCCTCTGCTCTGAGTAGATAACAGTTGTTGAAAAACTTGTTAGTCCTACCAGCGTAGTAGAGATACCTACCACCAGGTATAAACTTGAGATCAGTTATGTACTCTATAAGCTGGTCCTGATCGTCCTTGGACATCAACGGCTTGTCTATAAAGTCTCCACAGACATCCCTAACCAGAGTCTTGGAAAGGTCTGCCCAAGTATCGCACCCTTCATGTGCGTACTTGTGCTTGAAAATGTCTTCAGAGAACTTGGAACGGAATTGGGGATTTTCGTTAGAATTATATCTCATGGCAGTCCAGTGGCCTCACCTCAAATTTGGTTAATTGTTCATGCACCCTATCTCTGAAGGACAGTAGAAGGTCTATACTCTCTAGGTCTAGTATTTCCACTATCTCTTCAGGGGAATGCGCTTCTGCAATATCGCTTAACATCTCATCAGAAAGTTGCGGCATTTTCTACCTTAGCCTTCTTTTTGCCCAGGAACCATACAGGTCTTCCGCTCTTGAACTCCAAGTTTACATCCTCTGCTTCCCAACATATCTTTTTATGGGAGCAGTAAGAGCAGTTTATTGCCAGCTTCTTGCGCTTGGTAGTCCTGTCCAGAACCGCCTCAAACGGCCTCTTAGGGGGTTCCTCACCTTCTAGTGCCTTGCGTACCTCTTTAATGCGCTTAGGAGTGTCCTCAAGCTCTGAGTGGGTGTAAGTGGCAAGTTCTCCGCTACTCTTATCAAAGGCCAGGAAAGTTCCGCTATCCTTGTCAAGAGCGTTAGCATAACCGCTGATCTGAGAAATATACCCAAACGGATCATCGTCAGGTAACGTACCGTTCTTAAACTTCTTCATACCATAGCTGGAACTAGACTTTACATCAGTCAACTGGTCATCAATTACGGCATCAATGTGGCCCTTTATACCGTCTATTTCGATCTGTTTCTGTTGATCCGCAACATCGTGACCAGCTTCCTTAGCCAGGTATAAGATAACAGCCTCTACGACATCCCCGATCATAAACTTGAGCTTGGTTTGAGGTAGTAAAGGCTCAGGCTCGTGCGTACCTTTGATATCGTACCAGAGAGCGCGAGTACATGGCTTGCCTATGTTAGACATGCGGAGAGCGGGTTTTCTACCACTAGTGCTGCTCCAAAGCTGCCTACGCACCCCTTCCATCATTGTAGATGCCATCCCAAACAAGTATTCCTGGTTGGGAGACTTGGTTCCATTGTTCAGAAGACTGTATATGTCTTCCACCAGTGTATCAATTTTCTTCATTTGCGTACTCCACGGCTGTAACTCCCTTATGCTTGTCTAACTTACCATTCCTCAGATCAGAAATTCTCTGTTGGCTGTAACCATTTGACTTGCACCAATCTTTCAAAGTGATATCACGCACCCATTCTTGAGAACCGCCGTAGTAACTGACAAGAAATGCACCTCTATAGGCGGGGTTGTTTATACCAGCAAACTTAGCCCTTAGTGCCTTACTTAAATAGCTCTTGACGGGCCTGTAGAAGCGTATGCCCCCTACATTAGCGTTGTAGTAATCCTCACTCTCAAGCACCCCTAGATCAAGCTGTAACTTCATTTCGTTATAGTACAAATTACGCTTGTTGTCGCAAAGCATAAGTATTTCAAACTTGAACTTACGTTTACCTAGTTTCTTAACGTCTTCCAGCAGGTACTTGGAACTACTACAATATCCTCGCCACTCACTAGCTCTGATGCGCTTACCTTTACTGAATTTCCATAGGTGCTTACACCCTATGTACGCCTTACCAGAAACTTTGTTAGTTATCTGGTAGACAAAGCCCAGGTGGGCATCGGGGTCAAATCTACCGACTTGATCTATGTCCCAATGCCCGTAAGCCCGTCTTGGCACTAACTAGAACTCAGAAGATTTAGAAGAACCACCCTCTTCAGGCTCCCACGGGATTACATCAGTAAGCTTAACAGCGTCTAGGAAGGTGGTTATACCAGTACCAAACTTGTTATCGTAGGGACGCTGAGTAAGTCTAACAGTACCCTTAGACCCGTTACTTATCGTCCGTATTCCATCGTAAGGCTCCCCATTCTCGTCAAACAAATCTGGTGGTCTGCTCGACTTTACCTGGATATAGGGTAGGCCGTCATAGCGATCCTCGCGTACGCTTACCCGAAGGCCGATCTTCTTAGCCTTCTTTATCTGATCTCCAGCCAGTACAACGGCTACGCTGTAGTTGTCAAAGTTATCCTTACGGTCAAAGATAAAGGGGTACATTAAGCTTCCCTCTATGTAGTGTTGTGTAGCTCTTGCCATATTAGTGTATCTCACTCCAGTTGTTTCCAGTAATAACATCGCAATCCAGTGGACATCTTAGCTTAAATGTGCTGTTCACTGTCTGTATAGCTATTTTAACACACTCGCTAACTGAGTCAACAGATTTCTTGTGCGTTTCAATAACTAATTCATCGTGTACCATAGCCACTATTCGGGCATAGGTAGGGTAGTAGAAACCGTTGAAATCGTAGAGACTTTTCTCCAATCCTAGGGAGTAGTGTACGTTTGTAAACCAAGCCTTCATAAGTACAGCGGAAGAACCTTGTATTAAAGTGTTTAAACTGGCGTGGGGGTGCCTAACGTGCAGTTTCCTACCGTCTATGGCTCTAACATGGCCCCTGGTTTCTCCCTTGAGTATCACAGCTTTACGAAGCTTGGTGAAGGCGGGTAGGTTGGACAGGAACCTCTCTCTAAGCTCCTTACCATCCTTGGCAGTACCGTTTACCACAGTGCCTAGTTTAGCATCCCCCGCTCCGTAGCAGAGAGCGTAGATGAAGGTCTTTGCAGCATCCCTAGTGGGCAATCCTGCTCTACGTTGATTCTCGCTATGCACATCCCCTTCCAGTACATCGTGCATAAACTTGGGATCGTTCATGTAGTGCGCTAGTACCCGTAGCTCCAGTGATTTGGCATCAGTGTCTATAAGGACATGGTTCCTCTCAGGAACCCATAGTTTACGACACTCCTCGCCATAGGGTTTACGCATAGAAGGTATCTGCTGTAGATTAGGGTTGGAGCAACTCATGCGGTGCGTAACGGCCCCTAGAGTGTGAAAGTTGCAATGAACCCTGTCACCATCGCTTGCTTCCAGCCAGGATTTAATCATACCAGTACGCTTCTGTAACATGAAATAGGTAGCCAACACCTTGGCCTCTTCTATATCGCACCCCTCTAACGTACTCTCGTCCACCTTGGGTTGACCAGTGGGGGTAAACTCCCTAGGTTTCCAGCCCTTTGCTATCAGCCGCTCACCTATCTGCTTACGACTAGCGGGGTTGAAAGGAACTAGCTTGGTTTTAGTCTTTAACTGTACAATAGAGGGTGGGAATACGTCCTGCATTGCCAGGACTATTTCTTTCTGCTTCTTTAGCAGCTTTGCATAAAGCTTGTAGGCACTGACAATATCAAAACCAAATCCCGTCTTCTCAACGTCAACTGCCACTCTCTGCATATCGTACTCAGCACTGATGGCCTCGTAAGAAACTGGGTCTAGCTCAGAGAACAGGTGATTGTACAGCTTTGCCGTGACTTCAACATCGTTTACACAGTAGTCAATCATCTCGTCAGTACACTTTTTCCACGATCCTGTATACTCAGTCTTTGCAAGTCCTAGACGATCTCCCCAAGACTTTAAGCTATGACCCCCTTTTCTATCGGGACGAGCCATACGGGACATGACCAGAGTGTCTTCCTGCTTACTTTCGGGTACTTCTACTCCCCAAAGTTCCTTCAGTACAGGAAAATCAAACGCTATCCCGTTATGCGCCACTACCTTGTCAAACTGTCTAAGGTAGTCAGCTACGCCTTTAGGGGAGCGGAAGATACTGTCAGCGGAAAGCACAACGCCAGAAGACTTAACCATGTTCCAAACTACCAAGCAGTGTATCTTGGTGGGGTTAAGGCCGTCTGTTTCGATGTCTATAGCGCAACTGTTCATGGTGCTTTCGCCCACCCTACTCCACGATCCAGAAGCTCACCCACCACCAGCATCAGGCTGTGGTTAAGATGGCCCTCATCGCCCACTGTCGCACCTGCCAGTACAGCATTTATGGTGTCGGTTAGACTGTTTCTCTCAGCCCGTAGCTCACTTACACTCATTTTACTTAGTGGTTTATCCACCTTGCCCTCTCTTTCTTTTGTTACTCTTATGACAATTATTAGGACCAAGCTTCTTCTGATGGTTCAGAGGTCTTAACCTTGCCCTACGTCTTACCTTACGCTCTTTTGCAAAACTTTTCAAGGCCATTACTAAAAATCCTCCTGAGCAGTTTTCAATCTGCCAGTAGTCTTATCGTAAAACAGCCTACCAGCAAGCCCCACATCGCCCGTATAGCGGCACTTGAGTACTCGCAGAGTTACGGTGTTAGCCTCTATAGCGTCATCGGCCTGGGTGTCGCGCTCTGCGCCTATAACGGTGTCGCTAATCTGGCTGGTTCCATGCGATCCTCTGAGGTGGGAGAGGTTAATCTCCACTCCTGCCTCGTGTGACCTGTCGGAACCTAAGCGGCGCAGGTGAGTGACCAGGTGTATGGCACATCCTGTCTCCTCTGTTAGCTGGCGCAGCAGCGTCATGGTGCGGTCTATAGCTTTACGCTCGTCAGCTATGTCCATACCGCTCACCAGAATTGACAAGTGATCTATAAATATTATTTCACACTCCAGGCCAACCACCATATACCTAACACGGTTTAGCAAGTCTGCCATTTCCATAGAACCAAAGTGGTCGTAGAGGTAGACCCTGCGAGTTCCCAAGGTAGCGTCAAAGTACTTCTTGATATCGTCCTTATTGTACTTCTCAAACACCTCGTTCAAGTGGAGCCTGTCGTTAGCCTCAACTGCAAGTATGCCTCGCTTGGTACGATCTAAACTCTCTTCCAGAGCTATGATGCCTATTTTCTTGTCGGTTTCCTTCAGGTAAAAATGCTGCAACTCGCGCAGCAGAGAGCTTTTACCAACCCCCGTACCAGCGGCCCAGGTGACAATCTCCCTGGAACGTATACCCAAGGTCTTCTCCTGTAGCTCTTTCCAGGGGAATGGTATGCTGGTGATGTTGTTAGCGTCCCACAGGGAATCAAAGTTGTCAGCAGCGTTGGCTATACCGCTAGGCGTGTAACAGGAAGATGTAGTTACATGGGTGAGGAACTCAGCATCTTTTCCTGCACTGGTGTACTCGCAAGCGTCTTTTAGCTCTAAGTTTACGACAAACGCTTTACCTGGAGAAACAAGCTTGGCACACTTGAGCGCGGCTTCTTTACCCACTGCATCGTTATCAAAGCAGATATAAACCTTCTCAAACTGCTCCAGTAGCTCCAAGTTGTTTCTAAAATCTCGCTCTGCGCTTGCTACTCCACTCTTGATAGACAGAGCGGTTATGATCCTACGCTGCGCGGTGTTGCTGTTAAACGTACTGGCCTCTGGAGATATGCGGTTCATCATCTGGAACGCTGCCAGAGCGTCTGCCTCACCTTCTGTCACGATAACAGCCTTATCCCGCTTCTTAACAGACTTGCCCAAAGTGTGCGCTCCAAACAGGGAAGCCTCGTTGAAGTTACCCTTAGTATAGAAATTCTTGGCGGTGGAGCGAAACTTTGATCCTAAGCGTAGCCCGTCATCATCGTAGTAGGGGAACTCCACAGCATCATCGTTCTTAACCTGGACATCGTAGAAGCTCATAACGCAACTACTGATTTTCCTGTCTGACCACTGCATTACCGTTGGCCTCTCTTTCTTGTTAATGTTTATGTCTCTACTCCCCGCAATGTCAACCACCCTATAGGAGTTACAGCTAAAGCAATAGGTGTGATCGTCATAGATCGTCAAGGGGTCAGAGCCGCCGCAATCTGGACACGGTTGGTAACGTATCTCAGTCATCCCCAACCTCGCTACCTAGGGCGGCGTAGCCAGCCATGTCTATGAACGAATCATCGCTCAGTTTGTGGCGCAGACGAGCAGCTTTGAGAAGCACCATCATAACACAGACATCAGAAGGTGTTATATCCTTCTCAAGATATCCGCTCCACATTCTAGCTATCCTTGCAAAGTTGTGTCTTGGCAGACCGTGTTCCCTTTCGCGGTCCTGAGTAATCAACTCTCCCGCCTTTTTTAACACTTCTCGCCTGTGCATTGCTCTCCTCGCGTTTCATTAATATGTTTGTGGCAACGTCATCCATCGCACACAGCGAGGTGACAAATATGGTTGGTAAGAAGTCAAACATCTTCATAGCGAACCTTTGGAAATTCCCACTGGGCAAACTCAGGCAACCTATGGTCTGTGGAAATTGGCTCGTAATACCCAAGTGCATCCCTGATGGAATGAACGCAGGTGGAGCATAGATCGCTTGAGCTAATCCTGGGTAACGAGACATCACAAATAATGCACCTCATCTACTTTACCCCCTTTCCTGACATAGCCTCTACAGCAGTGTCCATTTCGTTTGCGATTGTCTCCAGGTCACGAATTTCGGACAGAGAAATATCCCTCATATCCACCACACCCCACATTATAGAGTTGATTTTTGCTCCCCAACGTGTTAAAGCGTCAACAGCCTTCTCCCTTCTGGGTATGGCTACGCTCTCACCCTTCTTAGGGCAATACTCGTACTTATTCTCCACAGTGAGCATGGCATTTTTAGTTGCAATGTTGTGGGGCGGTAGGTTCATTTTACTCTCTCTAGGCATTAGTCTAGTTCTCCTTCCTGGTCATCGCGCCGTTGCATCGCTTCTTCGATCTCTGCGCGAAAGGTCTCAGCCACATTGTTCTCAACTAGCCAGTTGGCAAAGTCTCGCCGTAGTAGCGGCTGGTTGGCAAAATCGTGCTTCTTTAGCACTTTATCCACAGTCATTTTTACTGCTCCTCTAACAAGTCTCTAAGATGTTTGCGCTTACGAGTGTAGATACGAGCGGAGTTTATGCGCCGCTGTGCGTATTGCTCCTTCTCTAGCTCTCGCGCCATAGTAGAACGCCTAAGCTGACGCTGTAGACGGTCTATCTGCTTCTGCCTGTAAGCATCGTTGTTATCGTTGTTGCTCATCATAACCCTATTCTAGCAGAATTGCGGTAATTAGCAAGAAGTGAAGCGAATTTGTACGGAACACACCACACCGTTTTTATCAATTTCGGCGTATACGGGATATTCGCCGTCACCGTAGCCGGTGGTGACACAAACTCCCTCGCTAAACTCTTTGACGTTAGTTTTGAGCATTGCCGCGCAGAACTCGTCCCAATTAGCTCCAGGGTTGCTCCTAGCGTCATCAGGTAGCACATAGCATGGGTCACCTATCCAACACATACCAGCGTCTACGCCTATGTGACCTATTAGGGTTAAATTCTTGCTCATTTATTCTCTCGCTCCCTTCATACTTGTTCAAGTATGCTCTCAATTGTTAATTAATCTTAAATATTGTTCATACTTGTTTACAATATTGATTATACCACAAATAGCAGTAATTACAATAGTGAATTTTGTTTAATGCAATTTTTGGTAAAATTTTACCTGTTCTGTGTCTTCTTCTTCCAGGGATTGCGGCAGTTCTCGCAGTAAATACATCATATAAGTTTCTATAGCCTCTACTAGAAACTTGTCGGGCTTTGTTGCGTTCAATTCTGCTAATTCTTGAAAGAATAAAAGCACTTCTGGTCTTAGTTCTAAACTTACTTTAGACATTGGCTGTGTTTCCTATTGTTCATCTTTCCCCATATTGGGGGCTTCATAACGCTACTAGTCTACTACAAAGCCGCTAGTGTCGTGCTTGGCACTACCTTTAGCGTATAGCGCAACCACTACGCCAGTAGGGTCATAGGGTCTTAAATCGCTATCGTCACCGTCAATGCAATACAAGCCCATAAACTTGCTAGGAATAGCTTGCTTGTCTCTAAATACTACCGCTATTCGCATACCTTTGGCAATTGCTTTTTTTACAAACGGTTGGAACCTGGCCACGCCGCTATACGAAAAAGTGAGATCGTAGTTGGGAAAGTTGCTAACGTGGCGGTTAATTAGCTTGGTGTAGTCGTAGAATTGCAATTCTGGAAACATTGCAAACACTTCAGGGAACTCTACTTCCCAACGTATGTCGCTAGTCCCGTTTAGGCGTACCATTGGAATCATGCCAAGCTTGCCAGCTTTCCGTATCAACCGTTTAATTTCTCTTATAAGCAAAGCTTTGTATTCTTCTCTATATTGCAAGAAAAACAATGTTTTACGCAACCTAGCCAGCATAACATTGTGCATCTTGCCGCGCCCTGCTGTGTATAGGCAAGGTTTGGCGCATTGTGCCAATTGTGCCAGGGCGCATACGTTTACGCCGCTTCCGTTGCTTGGTGTGAAATATTGAACGCCAGTAAGGTTACCGTATTTCATACCCTTTATTGTTTTGGCGTCTTGAGCAAAACTTAGCAAGTTGCGTGGCTTCTTCGAGAAAAGCTTGGCATACTTGGGAGTGTTTTCTATAAACTCCCTAGTTTCTTTAGGAAGCTTCGAGAGATCGTATATAATGGTCATTAGAAAATGTACCTTTCGTTAACGCCAGCTTGACGCTTAAACCTATTCCATTGAGCATTAGCCCGAAATTTTGCTATCCTCCATATTTTGTTACGGAGTGCCTTATCTGTAATGCCGTGATCGTTAACTACGTCGACGACTGCTTCTTTTTCTGAGCCGCAAAAATCCCTAGCGTTGATAATTGCCTCTACCGCTTCGGAAATAATATCATCGGAAATAAATATGGCCATTAGCTTGTCTCACTCATATATTCAGCTTTACGCGATAACTTACCTGGCGCGTGCTTACTGTTCCAATCGTGGCATATTTTACGTGCTTCTTCTTCTGTTGGCACGTTGCGCCTGATTGTTGTGGGTTCGCCTGGACAAGGCTCTAGTCCGTTAGGATAGTTGGCGTTTTCTGTCCACCATGTTCTGTGGAATACTTCATATGTCATTAGAGCAGTCACCGCTGCACTTATTAGGCGCAGCGGCTCTCTTTGCTAGTGATTAAACTTTCTCGCCAGTGTGGATATTCTCCAGGTAATAGAGATATCCAACATTGGCAACATGGCGCGTCTTAATAGGGACGCCACGCGCTCTTAAGTGTCTCAGAGTTCTTCCAACGTCAGCTACTCCACGCTGCACTATCCGTTGATCGTTAGCGGTATATTCTGCTCCAGGATTATCGAGCAGCAGCTTGGCCACAACCTGAACGTGTGTAGTTGGTTTATT
>Ga0114933_10000741_pt1 | contig 38361 bp, 33 predicted proteins | sample 4SBtaG_FD_89691 | JGI IMG/M metagenome (GOLD analysis project Ga0114933, IMG submission 89691) | Deep subsurface microbial communities from Kolumbo volcano to uncover new lineages of life (NeLLi) - 4SBTROV12_W25 metaG | ecosystem: Environmental > Aquatic > Marine > Volcanic | place: Kolumbo... | reverse complement strand
TCGTTAGGGGCAAGGTTTGGCGCTGGTTTATAGTGTATGATATTAATGGCTTAGCCTACAGCTGTATTTGCAAGGAGTATAGCGACACTGTCTTTGCGAGGAGTATAGCGACGAAGCAATCCAGGGATAGCCACTACCACTGTATGCGGGGCGGTGTGGCTCGAAACCCTGAAGCAATCTATTATTTATTTATCTAATGTGGCGTCATTAGTAAGCAAGGTTTAAAGTTGATGTATCTTGAGCGTGGATCTCTATTATGAATATTGTTATATGTGGTGTTAAAAGCTCGGGTAAGTCTACTGTTGGCAGTTATATTGCAAGTAAGATGGATTATGATTTTATAGATACAGACATTAGTCTTGCGCAATACTTTAATACTAAAAACAATACTGATCTTGATATTCCTTCAATATTTAAGATGGTAGGTAGATCATTATTTACTGAGTTGGAGCGAGAGGTTATCACTAAGATATATCCCTCATCACCAACTGTTATCTCCTTAGGTGGCAGTAGTTTATTGGATGAGTCAGTTGCGCGTCACTGTAAGTGTTTGGGTGTAATTTTACACTGCCAAATTAGTTTTGATGAATTTATTTGTCGAATAAGGAAATTGGAGCCGTCTTCTTTTATTGGAAAATTATCACACTCTGAGTTATTGGATTACTTTAATAGTCGTCATGAATATTACCAGATGGTATCTGATTATGTATTTAGTAATTATTAAATAGCTTATCTATATAGGTGTTTGACAGCATAGTTGTCGTCTCTGATTTGCTACACCGTTTGCCCTTTCACACCGCCGTTCGCCCTGAGGAGGTGGCCTGCAAGCAGGGTTAGGTGAGTGGGGCTGTTGATTTTACTTCCTGGATTGCTTCGTCGTTATACTCCTCGCAATGACATTGGTTTTTATTTTACTTCCTGGATTGCTTTGTAATTATACTACTCGCAATGACATTGGTTTTGATTGCACTTACACACCGCCGTTCGCCCTTAGGAGACAGCGTAGCTGTCGTCTCGAAGGGTCGCCCTTATGAGATAACGCAGTTGTTGTCTGTGATGGGTCAGGTCTTTCAGACCAAACTAACCTGTTCGTCTATGGTGTGATCCTGATATGATCTCTTGGTGGAGTCTAGAAAAGAATCATAAATAGTTTATTATTTATTATTTATTGTTTAGTTACTATAGTAGTAAGATACTGCCTGCATTACAGGATATATATTGTTCATTGCCGCAGTGGGGCGCGTAGTGGTCAAGCCATATCAAAGATTAAAGAATCTACAGGTAGATCTGATATATAATCTTGGTGGTATTGACAAAGCCTTGCAGCTATAGGTTATTGTTTGTCATTATTGGTTTGGTTGTGATTTTTTCAAAGGAAATAAAATGCAAATAATAAGACAGTTATTTGATATTAACACTTCAACATATACATACATAATTGCATCAGGATATGGCAGAGAAGGTATTATAATCGACCCAGTTAGTGCAAATACATCATCTTATATAAATCTATTAAATGAGTTAAATCTGAAGTTGGTTATGTGTGTAGATACCCATACTCATGCCGACCATGTTAGTTCGCGCTGTCAGTTGTGTACGCAGACAAAGTGTTTGTCTGTTATGGGTGAGCAAACAAAAGCTGAATGTATATCTGTTTATGCAAAAGATGGTGAAAGTATCCCGTTTGATGGGATGAAGATACTACCTATATATACACCAGGACATACCGATGATTCGTATAGCTATCTAATTGATAATAATGTTTTTACCGGGGATACTTTATTTGTTCGTGGCACAGGCAGGACTGACTTTCAAAAGGGTAACCCATCGGCATTGTATGATTCAATAACTGAAAAATTATTTTCTTTACCTGAATCTACTATTGTATATCCGGGGCATGATTATAATGGCAACACTGTTAGTAGTATTTATGAAGAAATTAGATATAACCCGCGTGTTGCTAATAAATCAAAAGTTGAGTTTATTGATATTATGAATAGCTTAAATTTAAAAAAGCCTGCAATGATAGATAAAGTTGTTCCTGCTAATTTGTCATGCACCTGTGGTTTGTAGCGGTTTTTCAAACCAAAATTCACCGTTCGCCCTGAGGAGGCTTTTGCCGTCTGTGATGGGTCGCACTGAGGAGATGGCCTGCAAGCAGGGTTAATTGCTTTGTCGTTATACTCCTCGCAATGACAGTGGTTTTGATTGCACTGATACACAGTTGGCCCTGAGTAGATAGCTATGTTGTCACGATATGGCGGTGTTATTGTTATAATAAACCACCTGTATCATATTAATAAAAAAAATAGCCAATCCTTAGGGTAGAAGAATGCTACATTGATTCCAGAACGTCTTCTGGGATGTCAGCATTAGTATAAACATTTTGAACATCATCTAAATCTTCCATTGCATCTGTCATCTTTAGTAATGTTTGGGCATGATCAAGGCCTAAAGTTACCTCAGTTGAGGCGATAAGTGTTGTGTCAGCTTGGGTTGCATTAAAGCCTGCTTCTATTAGCTTATCTTTTATAGTAAGAAAGTCATTGGCTGTTGTGATAACTTCAATGCTATTATCTTCTTGAATTACAACATCGACAGCGTTAGCGTTGATGGCAGCCTCCATTAATGCATCTTCATCGTTACTAGCATCAAAATTTAGTATTCCTTGCTTTTCAAAAATATAAGCAACAGATCCTGTTGTGCCCATATTACCACCATATTTATTAAAGGCGTGTCTTACATCTGCAACCGTGCGATTTTTATTATCAGTTAAACAGTCAACAATTATAGCCACACCATTTGGGCCATATCCTTCGTAGCGCATTTCCATCATGTTGGTGTCTTCGCCGCCACCTGCTCCACGTTTGATTGCTCGCTGAATTGTATCTTTGGTCATATTGTTGCCAAGAGCTTTATCAACAGCGGCGCGCAGTCTTGGGTTTGAGTTTGGGTCTGGATCTCCCATTTGAGCTGCAACTACAATCTCTCTAATTAATTTGGTGAATAATTTACCACGCTTTGCATCTTGTGCGCCTTTGCGGTGTTGGATATTATGCCATTTACTATGACCTGCCATGTTGAAACCTTTTATTGTTTATCATGAAATGAGACGTAGCATAAAGTATTTGTGGTTTATTGACAATTGAGATTTGGGATCTATGTGTAATGATGATCTTTATCTTTAAGCATTAGCATATGGTGATAAACAAGATATTAGTATTAACTGGAGAGATAAGTGTTAGATGGTAATGTTTTATTGCAAGATGATGTGCATGAGTATTTGCATACTTTAAACGCACTAGGTTCCAAACAATCGAAAGGGGTTGTAGACGATGCTTTGCATGATTTATATGAAGCGTCTATTTCTAATACCCAGTTCCCACAGTGGGTGTCATCTCCTGATCAGGTCCAGTTATTACGGTTGTTAATTAAGTTATCTTCTGCAAAGAAAGCCATAGAAATAGGTGTTTATACTGGTTATGCCAGTCTTGCTATTGCTGATGCTCTCGGTATTGGTGGTGAATTAATAGCTTGCGATAAAACAGATGAATGGGTGCAGCTTGGGGTTCCATATTGGAAAAAATCAGGTTTAGATAATAGGATTACTTTGCGTATTGCTGCAGCTATAGATTCGCTTTCTGAAATGATAACGCAAGGTAGGGAAGGTGAGTTTGATTTTGTATTTATAGATGCCGATAAGATTAATTATATGTTGTATTATGAGGCAGCTTTAACTTTGCTTAAAAATGGCGGCATTGTTGTAATTGATAATGCTTTATTTTTAGGTAGGGAGTACGTATCAAATCATGCGGTGCCGGCGACAAGATCTGTCCATGCTTTGAATGAGTTTATTATGCAAGATGAGCGCGTTAATGTTAGTTGTTTGCCTGTTGGTACCGGAATGTTACTTGCAGTTAAGATTTAATTATATCGTTCCATGTTGTTAGTATCTTCTCACAACATAGTGTTATGCGGCGCATAGTAAAGGCAACAACTGATGATTGCTGTATTTTATCATCACTTAGTGTGAATGATGCTAGAGCTTTGGATGTTGTTTCTTGGGTTGATTGTAATTTTTCAATTATTTTTTCTGTTTCAGCGGTTGGTTGTTCAATTTCAAATATTTCAAAGATTGATTTTAGTTCCGTCATGTATTCTTTTATGTATGGAGCCAGAGAGGCTATTACTATAGGCTTACTACGCTTGCCATCATTCATGGCGGTATCTATAAATAGAAGGTAATGGTATATGGCTCGTTGGTAGCGCAGTATAAGATATAGTTTTTCTTTTATTAGATTTTTTCTAAATGACTCATATGTTATTCCTTTAAGTATTTGGCGTTGCTTAGAAAATGTATTACTTATTTTTGCGTCTAGTTTTACTAGCTCTGGTTGGTTTCTTTTTTCAGCTCCAATAATAAAAACTTGTTCTATATATTTATTTACATTGGAGAAATTGCCTACAGTTGAAATGATAAATGCTCGCCGTGAGTTTAATGGAAATATTAGTCTTGATACAAACAGGCTTATTAATATTCCAATAATTATGTCTATAATCCTATATGCTGCTAGGCTATAAGATGGTTGTATATTAAGAGCGGTTATAGCAAACGTTGTCATGCCTAATGTGCTGATGTAGCTTAGGTCGCTATTGCCATAGGTTAGAATTGAGAAAAATAAAGCAGCAATAATAATTGAGCTTACAATAATTATTGGTTGGTGGGGGAGTGATATAGTTATGAGCCCCAGGGCTGCCCCAACAAGTGTGCCTAGCAGTCTTAGTAGTGCCCGATTTACCTGGAGGCCTATTATTGTTTGAGAGCCCATTAATACAGCTATGGTTATTATAACCCATTGGGACTTGCCATCTGGTAGCAGCTGCATTACAAAATATCCAATTAAAAACGCCAATAAATACTTTACTGTATGCAGTGTGTTTTCTTGGTGTTCATAATAATATTTTCTAAACTTAGTGTTCATTTTTTTGAGTTGTTGTTGTCAGTTTAATTGATAGCGTTAATTTAAATATTGCAACTGGAGTGTTGGATATTGATGGTGATGTTGCAGTTACTGTTATTTCTTGATTTATTCTTTTTTTGGTTGTGATGGCTTGTGTGATCATATCTTGAATTAACATTCCGTCATTGCAAGTAAAGTGTGTATCTCCATTTGCTCGGAGCTTAAAGTCGGCATTAAAATCTTTAAATAATAAGTCTATTGGCTGCTTGGTTTGTTTGATCATCATCATGGCAAGCAGGCCGCCAGCAACGTCGGCGCCAACAGACAGTGCTCCAAAATACATGCAGTTAAGGTGATTTTTTGTTGCATCAGCTAGTGGTATTTTAACTTCGCAGTGCTTCGGTGAAATACCGACTATAGAAGCATGACAGTAGTTGATCATAGGTACGTCATTGCTGCTAAAGTTGTCTAGTAATTGTTGTGCTTGTTTTATATCCATTTTTTATCTTATTATTTTTAATTTATATGATATTACAAGCTATAATGCACCTCTAGCATGAATGATGCAATATTAATACTGGCTATTCATAGTCTCTTGAATAATCTGGATTATTTTTCTTTCCTTAAGACTTAATTATGTTGTTATGAAGTCTTGTTTTATCATTGATGGAAAGATTAAAATACTGTTATGAGGACAAATGTATCTACTAAATTGTTGTGTCGATCTAAGCGTAGTCATTTATTGGCTGGCGTATGTAGTGGTATTGCCGAATATTTTAATATTGATCCATTATTGATTCGTATTTCTTTTCTTTTGTTATCATGTTTTTTTATTGTCGTTCCTTTAATTTATCTTGCGCTGTGGTTTATTATTCCTAGTGAGTCTGATGTTACTTGTGATGCTAATATTAGCGATGAAGAGGTAGGTTCATGTAGCCATATGCTATCTGTTGAGAAGCCTGATATTGTTCGGTTGTCTCATAATGATATAGATCGTCAGCAAGAGATAGTTTCTGCAAATATAGTACCAAGTGAGGTTGTTATGCCAGATTTAACAGAAATATTAGTTGATAATATTAGTTCTAAAAAAATGCCGGACCTTGATGAAATGTTATTAGATTTATCTCAAAATAGTAATGATAATGTTATGTCTGATAATGATTCATTTGATAGTGATTATATGGATGATACAAGTATAGACATAAAAATGGATGTTGATAGTGGCTTTAGAACTATCAATAGTAGAGAAAGTGATAGTAGTGCAAGTAGCATTGCTGATGATGATTTATTTCCCAAGGACTTTTTGGACTCATTTGCTGATGCTGATAACGAAATCACTAGTGGTACAAATAGTAGTGCAAGCAGTATTGCTGATGATGATTTATTCCCTGAAGACTTTTTGAGCTCATTTTCTGATGATAAATTATTGGCTGGTAGTAATATCTCTAGTGGTTCTAGTGATTTTGATGGTTTTCCGGCAGAATTTGTTGATATGTTAAAAGATAGTAGCAGTAAAGATCCTATGCGTAGTGATCAAAGTTCTTTATCAGATGATATGTCTGATGAATTCCCAGCAGATTTTTTGCAGTCTATATCGGATGAAAGTTAGAAATATATTTAAAGCATATAATCAATAAGGATGAGTTAATGTTAAGTATTATATCGCCGGCTAAGAAGCTAAATTTAGATTATAACTACAAAGGCAAAGTAAGCGAGATTAGTTTTCCACAACAAACCAAAGATCTAATTACTATTTTAAAGCAGAAAAGCGCAAGTGATTTATCATTGATGATGAGCTTAAGTGCTAAGTTAGCAGAAGTTAATGTTGCTCGGTATGATAATTTCAATCCAGATGTATACGATGCTTCATCTTCAACCCCTGCTGTTTTTTTATTTCAAGGTGACGTATACAAGCATTTAGACCCGGCGACGTTAACTGCTAATGAGATAGTACGCTTGCAATGCCAGGTTGGCATTTTATCTGGATTATATGGTTTGCTCAGACCGCTAGATCTTATTCAGCCATATAGGTTAGAGATGGGCACATCAATAGCTAATGCCGCAGGTAATAACCTATATGATTTATGGCGACCTAAGATTGCAGGGTTGATTAATGAAAGATTGCAACAGACTAAGACTAAGTATCTTATTAATTTAGCATCGCAAGAATATTTTGCTGCTATAGACACTAGCCTGATAGATGGGGTTATTATTAAAGTTGAGTTTAAGGATAAAAAAGGAGATCAATACCGAACTATAGGCATTAATGCTAAGCGTGCTCGTGGTGCCATGGTTAGGTATATTGTTCAGCATAATTGTATGGTTCCAGATGATTTAGCGGGCTTTAACTGTCTTGGTTATGCTTATTCTGCTGATCTTTCATCCACAGCTTCTATGGTTTTTCTTAAGGGTTAGTTACTCTGATATGCCTCCGTTCTCCCTTATGCGCACCATCCGCCCTGAGGAGGCTTTTTTGCCGTCTCGAATGGTCGCCCTAAGGAGGCAGCACAGCTGTCTTTGCTAGGAGTGTAGTGTTAGGGCGAACGGTCGTATAAGGGGAGGTGTTGGAGGTATTAGGGCGAACGGTGTAGTGAAGGTGACAAATACTATAAGTTGCTGTTTAATAATGATCTGGTTTGACTATGAATAGATATCACTATGATTTGGATACAGTATATTGTTGAGTTCATTATTGGAGCAGGCTTGTTAGCATGGAGTGCTGGTAAGTTTATTAAAGGCGGTAGTTGGGTTGCCCAATACTATAGTGTTCCACCTTTGATCGTTGGTATGGTTTTATTAGGATTTGGTACATCATGTCCAGAATTAGTTGTTGCAATATTCGCAGCGGCAAAAAATAACCCAGGTATTGCTATAGGTAGTGTTATTGGCTCTAATATTTCTAATATTGCACTAGTTGGTGGTATGGCGGCAATTTTATCGCCATTTGCTATGAAATCTAGCCTATTATCGCGCGAGTTTCCATATTTGATTTTGGTTGTAGTTGTTGTTGGTGTGATGTTTTATATTGGGCATTTAACACCTATAGATGGTGTTATCCTGCTAATATTGTTAATTGTTTATTTTTATATTATGTATCGTGGAGTAAAGGGTGCACCTAAAAATGATTCTTTATTGAAAGAAACAATTGATGAAATTCCATCAGAATCGATGAGTGCTAAGGTCGCTGTGTTTTGGTTGGTATTTGGACTTGCTGTCTTATTGGTTAGTGCTGAGGTTATGGTTAATGCTGCATCTAGTATGGCATCAATGCTTGGTCTTAGTGATTTAGTTATAGGGTTAACTATTGTTGCAATTGGTACGTCGCTGCCAGAGCTAGCTGCTACTATAGCTAGCTGTCTTAAAAAAGAGACCGACTTGGCAATAGGCAATGTAATCGGTTCGTGTATTTTTAATTTATTAGCAGTACTTGCAATGCCGGCATTAATTTCACCAGGACGAGTTCCGTTGTCATTATTAAATAGAGATTATCCTGTGCTGCTGGTTGTCACCGTATTGTTTTGGCTGATGGCGGTATTACCTCCTAAGCGTAATCAAATTAGTAGACTCAGTGGTTGGATACTATTTTTATCTTACTTTGTATACTTGGCAGTTATTGCGTGGCAGGCGTTGTCGGCATAGATCAGTCGTCACCTCATGCACAGGCATTGTGGCCTGGGTATTGATTTTGTTTTTCTGTATTCCGTGGTCAAGCCACGGAATGAAGTTGTTCTGTCTCCTCAGGATGAACATTTTAGTGAAAGGTAGAATGCTTGAGCAAAGCGGCATTAAAGGTAATATTTAACATATAGGATTAACTTGCCAAGCAAGCGTTGATACCATGGTCTATGTGCTTTCCAGCTAGAAATAGAAAGTTGTTGTGAGTGCATAATATCATTTAAAAAAAGCTGTTTTACAATGTTTTTAGATCTTTGGTTGCGCAGGCGTACATCTACCTCAAGGTCATGTAGTAAACTGCGATGGTTTAAATTACTAGAGCCAATTAAAACCCAGTTATCAAGGATTAATGACTTTGCATGCAATATAGATGATGTATATTCAAAAATTTTCACCCCAGATTGCAAAAGTGTTTCAAAAAAAACTGATGAGGCCCAAGGTAGTGGTAAGAAAATAGCAACCTTTCTAGGCAGCAAAACTCTAACGTCGACACCACGACTCGCCGCTGCGCATAAGGCTTTGAGCAGCCTGTGATCGGGTATAAAGTAAGCATTAGTGATCCATATTCTTTTTTTAGCAGATCGTATCTTGTTTAGTAATTGCTTGTATAGTTCACGCCGCCGATGACGAGAGTAATTAAGTCTGAATATAGGGTCTTGTTGTATGTTCCGCATTGCCTCTATTAACTTTTCTTTGATGCTTCGGTGATTAAATGCAGCTAAAAATGCATTTGTTAATGGCGATAGGTCGCAGTGAGTTAAGCGTACAGCTGCATCTCGCCAGCCGCGACCCTGATCTGAAGTCATAAGGTGTTGCTTAGTTATATTAATGCTACCAACATAGGCGATTGAATCATCTATAACACAAGTTTTTCGGTGGTTACGTAAGTTCATACGACCAAATAATACGATCCACTTAAATAGCCATGGTGTCTTGATAGCGCAACGACTTAAATTCCAAATCTGCCAGGGTAATGCATGGTAAATGCTAGTTTTTGCGCCAGATCTTTCTAATCTTGAGGCGTGTTGTGTTGCCCAAAATGGACTGCCATATCCATCTACTAAGATTTTAACATCAACCTTACGCAAGGCAGCAAGCTGTAATGCATGTGTTACACGTTTGCCTAAGTGATCGTTTGCAAATATGAAGGTTTCAAATAAGATGCAATGTTTAGCGTTGTTTATGTCCTTAATTAAGGCGTCAAAAAAGCTAGACCCATTGTCATAAATTATTTCTGTATTATCTTCTGTTGTATTGTTTGTATTATCAGTTATGGTCTTCATCGTTATCGTCATCATCACAAATTTTAAGGTTATTGGTACTGGCAAAGTTTAGGATGGAATTATATAGCTTTGGGTTTGACTCTTTTAGTTTGGGGTCAAGGACAACGCATTTATGGCCATTTTGAGTTGATGGCTGTAGTAATGGTGAGTAATGGATGCGGCGCTTTTTGAAGGTAGATAATGATTCACTCATTCTTTCTGCCCAGTTGCTAGGCCTAAAGGTTTCACCACTGGTGTTGTTTATGCCCTCGATAATAATTTTTTTTGGTTTTTTATCCATTGTGTCTCTGGGATCTTTATTTTACTCTGGCTTATCTTTAGTTTAGAGTATGTTGCTGCATTTTTGCTGACGACATCCTAGCATTGTTGGCCGCAATGTGCTACTTGCTAATATTGGAATAATTTAATTATCAATAGTCTACTCATAGAGAAAAACATATGAACACTGAAATTAATGGCGATAATCATATTACTGATGAAAATCAGGAAGATAGTAGTAAGTCCGATGGCGGTAAGCTCCGGCGTGGAATATATCTAATTCCTAATCTATTTACCTTGGCAGCACTATTTTCTGGTTTTTATGCCATGATTATGGCAACAAAAGGTGAGTTTTCACTGTCGGCAATAGCTATTTTTGTCGCTATTGTATTAGATGGTCTAGATGGCCGGGTTGCGCGGCTGATGCATTCTCAGTCAGAATTTGGTGCGCAGCTAGATAGTCTGTCAGATATGGTGTCCTTTGGTATTGCCCCATCTTTAGTAATGTATATCTGGGTATTGCATTCACTTGGACATTTGGGGTGGTGTGTTGCTTTCATCTTTACTTCATGTGGCGCATTGCGGTTAGCAAGATTTAATACTCATATAGCTGATACAGTAGAGATAAGTACAAAATATTTTATCGGCTTGGCAATACCGGTGCCGGCAGGATTTATTGCAAGTTTAATTTTGACTTGTCAGGAATTTGGTATCCATGGCGGCGTGCTGCCGTATGTTGTAGCAGTACTAGCTGTTGTCTTGGGATTATTAGAAGTTAGTATGGTGAAATACCATAGCTTTAAGGCAATGGGCACGCAGGGCAGAGTGCCGTTTTATTTTATATTATTAGCTATGCTGTTAATTGTGCTAATTGCATATGATCCACCTATTGTATTGTTATCTTTAGCTGTTATCTATGTTTTAACTGGACCTATAGGTTGGGTTTGGAGTAAAAGAAACCATGGTGATATCTTAAAAAATAAAACAAAGAACTAGCAATGTCAGGTAAGCAAAACTACCCTGGGTTATATAACAGTAGAATGTTGGCGGTTTTGATTACTAGTTTGTCATCAGGAATCCCTTTATTGTTAACTAGTAGTACCTTACAAGCATGGTATAGCCAATCTAATGTTAACTTAATGACTATAGGCTTATTAAGTTTTATTGGGATGCCGTACTTACTCAAGGTTTTATGGGCGCCATTAATGGATAGGTTTGTCCCTTTTGCTATTGGTCGGCGTAAGTCATGGATTGTATGTTCTCAGGCAGCAGTTATCGCCACTTTGCTTATTATGTCTGTATTGGATCCAGGGTCATCGCCCAATGCTTTGGCTGGAGTTGCCTTGGCCTTAGCATTTTTTTCCGCATCACAAGATATAGTAATAGATGCTTATCGAACTGATATCTCTATGGTTCATGAGCGTGGCTTAGCTGGATCTTTGCTTGCAATTGGTTATCGTCTTGCCATGTTGTTGTCAGGAGCTTTAGCTTTGATCCTGGCAGCTAAATTTAGTTGGCATCGTACCTATCAGATTATGGCTATTATAATGCTATTGCTATTAATTTATAGCTTGTTTATCCCAGGGTCATCAGATGATGATTTAAGGCCTACAACTATAAAGAGCGCAATACTTGATCCCATGTCTGATTTTTTGAAGAAAGACAAAGTAATGATGGTTGTCTTGTTTATTATATTATATAAATTTTCAGATGCTTTGGCATTATCTTTGAATACTACTTTCTTGCTACGCGGTGTTGGATTTGATTTGGCAACAGTGGGTGTTGTTAGTAAAGGTGTTGGGTTATTGGCTGTTATCTTGGGTAGTTTGGCGGGCGGCTTATTGTATCCGAAGCTTGGTTTGTATCGGTCGCTAATGATATTTGGGGTGCTGCAAATTACATCTAACCTATTGTTTGTGTGGCTAGCTATTGTAGGACATAGCATTCCAGTGCTGACAGTGAGTATTTTCGGTGAGTATTTTTGTGGGGGGATAGCAACTACAGCGTTTGTAGCACTTTTAATGTCTTTATGTAGTCGTCGCTATAGTGCAACCCAGTATGCTTTGCTTTCTGCTGTTGCATCTATTGGTAGAGTGTTTTGTGGTCCATTAGCTGCGGTTTTAGTTGCAGATTATGGCTGGATTGATTTTTATATAGCTACATTTATATTAGGGATTCCCAGCTTGCTTGTGTTGTTTTGGTTGGGGCGTTGTGCTGGTGGTAAATTGTTTGCTGAAGTTGCTAGCAGGGCACTTCCTTGACATGTTTTGCATATTCCATAAGTAGTTGTACTGACTTGAGGGATTTGTTGAGCAGGGCTATCTCAAGAGGAGTTTGGCCATCTGGGAAGGTTTTAGCATAAATGGATGCTCCTTTTTCAATTAGCAGAGAAATGCACTTGATGGCGTTATATTGCGCAGCATAGTGTAGTGGGGTGACGTTAGCGCCGTCTAATGCTTTGCTTGGGCTGATGCCTTGATTGATCATTCTAAGTACTGCCTTATTATTGTCCAGCATAATGGCGTCTATTAAGTCATGTGTTCTATGGTTGTTTTTTCTCATTGTGTAGCTGTTCCGCGGTAATCATAAGTTTTATTACTTTGTCGTCTATGTGGAGTATAAGATATCAGCTCCACTGCTATTGTCTAGTGAATTTGATTGTAATTGTAATATCCAGTGTGGAGTAATGAAGTATCTTAGCTCTAAAATGTCATTTTCATAGAGCAATCCTTGGCTATATTTAATATATATTTTGGGTGACAGGTATTTTCCTACTACGAAGTAGTCTTCTTGATCTGTTTGATTGCCTAAAACATCAATAGATGAGCTTGATTCTATGCCAAGCTCGGTAATTCCTAGTGTTTGTTGTATCGTGTTGGTGATACCGGCTGACTCAGATCCGCTAACTCCAGTTTCAATAAGCTTGGTGGTATCAAGTATATTGGCTAGTGCTTGTTTGTAGTTGGTATCACTCTCAGCACTGTCGTTATTATCACCGCTTGTGCCTGGAGTATCGCCATTAGGTGTCGTAATGGTTGATTGCGTACTTAAATGCCCTAAGATTAAATACGATAGTATGTCGCTAGTTGATAGTGTTGCTGGTTGTGAATACAGGCTTAGAATAGGGTTGTTGATTGACCCTGTTAGTTGAATGCCAACTCTGACATTATTTAATCTAAACATTTGTTGTGATTGTTGGTTGGCGTTAGAGATTACTTTGCTGGCACTAAGATTTAATGTTGGATTATTTATTGAGCTGTTATTAAATATGAGCTGAGATGAGTCATCTACACTTAATTTATGTCCGTATGCTGTATATGTGCCTGTTACCCCTACTTGCCCATTGCCATAAATATTTTCATTAGGTTGCTTGGTAATTTGAACCTTACCTGTGGTTTTTCCATTTATACCTATTACTGTAACGTTAACATCATCTCCTAAGGTGACAGTTGTATCTATTGTAGTCTCCCATGATTTTTTGTTTTTATTTTTTTTGGTTGTATATATGATGTCTCCCTTCGGCATAGTGGTTACGCCTGTCATTCTGTATGGCTGTATTGTTGCCGTTGGTATTTTTAGCTCTCCTGCAATGCTTATTGAGTTATTTATTATATTTATTGTTATATTTGGGCTTGCTGATATTTGGTATTCATCGCTATCTATTAGTGTAAAATTAGAACCCTTGATATTGATTGTTGTTGGCCATCCATCTTCTGTAAATTTTGTTGATCCTGAAATATTAAGAGGACGATTATTCGAATTAATTTCGCCATTAAATTTTGTAATGTTATTGTTGCTATCTATATTTAAACTTATACCTGAAAAATTTAAGCCTTTATTTTCTGATATTAAGCTTACATTATCAAGAGATGCGGTTCCTGAGACGTCTGGTGATCCTATGGTTCCATGTATTTTCATGGCAGCAGATATTGACCCTTTAGTTAGGTTTATGCTTGGTATAAGTACATTGTATTTGCTGATATCAGGAGCGTTTATATTTAGTGATCCTGATATGCTTTGATTTTTTCCTATATTACTTAGTGATTTTATTTTGTCTATTAGAAGGGAAGCTTGAATGTAGTTGCTGTTGTTTAGTTTTAGCTGAATATTTGATGTTAGTTTGCTGTTATTGTAGTTTGTGTTTATATCAGCTATCTCCATGTCAAATGTTTGTTGTTTATTGTTGTGTTTTGTATTTATTTTCCCATTTTTTATATTGGCATTTAGGGTTGCTTTATTGGTTTTATTTTTAATGCCATCTATGGATGCAGTAAAATTTAGCATGCCAGAGATGTTGGTATTAGCAATTATTATATCTTTGGTTATAGAGCTTAATCTGGTGTTGTTTGATGTTATGTCTGCACTCCAAGAGTTGTCTTGTTTTTTATTTATAGTTAAGCAGCTAAGGCTTGATGCGTTGTTGTTTTGGGACATGCATAATTTGTTTATATTAAATTGTGATGGCGATATGTTTATTGTGTTCGGCTGTGTTAGTGACCAGTTGTCAAATTGACTGGTATTTATAGTTAAGCTATTTAGTGTATTTTCAAATTCATTGTTTATGTATTTCCCAGATATCTTTGTTGCTATGTTGTATTGTTTGTTTGCAGCTGTGGCGGAGATATTATATTTTTTTATGGTTCCGTCTATAGATAACTGTGAATCATTAATTTCTGTGTTGTTAGTGATAAGTTTTTTACTTTCTAGCTGTAGTGATGATTCATTGTTTTTGTTTAAGTCTATTTTAAATTTACTATTAATGCGTTGCGCTGAGTTTTGTTTGAATGATATGTTTTGTGAATTTACCGTCCCTGTGATAAGCGGTGTTTTGTATGGACCTGTTATGCTGCCTTCTGTTTGTACTGATCCCTGGATACTATTAACTAATTCATTTAACTTGCTGCTGTTTAATGACCATTTCACATTGCTGTTTTGGTTGATGCTGCCATTAATCATTAGTGCGCTGCTTGAGGTTTTAGCTGTTGTTTGTAGGTTGAAATTAGCTTGTTTATTTTTAATTTCCCCAGATGATATAAGTTTCATATTAAATAATTTAGGCCAGTCTTTATTTAATATTGTAGGTTTGATGTTAGTGATATCTGTACTTATATCCCACTTTGTTACTGGTAGCCATTGTACTTTGAGGTTGGCATTAATGTTTCCTTTGGCTAATATTCCTTTAGATGTTTGTAGGTTTATGCTGGTATTGGATCCTGTTCCTGTAATTTTTATATCGGTATTTTTATTCTTGAGAGTTATATCAGTATTATATGACTCTGGTGCTCCTTTGGCTGTGGCATTAACGTCAAGCTGTATAGGACTTGTCATTGATGCATTTGCGCTTACTGATAGTATATCTGGAGTTATATTTGAGTGCGCTACTATCTTTTTAAATGCGATTATTTGTCCTGTTTGATTAATGATTCGTATATTATTTATTGTTGCATTCTGCAGATTGATTGTGATTGCCTTTTTTCTTTGGCTTTTTTTCTTTGGTTTGTTATTTTTTTCTTTTTTAGCAAGCGTAACGGTAACGTTATCGGCTGTAATGTTATTTATAGTTAGTGTGTTGTGTAGCAAACTTCGTAGCTGCCAGTAAATGCTTGCCTTGTTCGCCGTGACGCAGGTCTCTTTGTTGCAAGCAGATAGGTTGTTTAGTTTGATGGGGCCAAGGATTGTTCCTGTAATTGCTTCGTACTTAATTGTTGTTTTTGTGGTTTTATTGATTAGTGCTATTGATATTTTTAACCCGCTAGTGCTTGATATCATGAATATTACAATTGATGCTATTGCGATGATAAGTATTGCTAGGTATGAAAGTATTTTTCTCATAAGGCAGGCCCCATGGAAAATTGTATTTTGAATTTAGATTGATCTTCACCGGCGTCAATTGGAAATCCTGCAGATATCTCCATCATGCCAAGAGGTGATAGCCAAACAATTCCAGGCCCAGCATCTTTGTATAGGCTTTTGTAGTTGAATACGTTCTGATTTGATACGGTTCCTATGTCAAAAAAGCCAGCAATAAACCAGTGGGTCGATCCAAATATGCTACGCTGTAGTTCAATTGAGTTTGTTAACAGGTTTCTACCAGGACCAATGGAGTTATAGCTGAACCCTCGTAGGCTCATGCTACCACCGGTAAACAGCTGCAGTGATAGTGGTAGTGTATCAAGGTTAGTTATTGTTGTATTTCCTATGCTGTTTTTAAATAATATTCTTGTTTTTATTTTATTTATGGTGGCAAGAAAAATGCTGTCAGCCCGTATTTGGAAAAAGCCTGCATCTTGAGTGGATAGAGCTCTATTGGTTCCTGCGATATTAAGAGATACAGATAATCCTTTAGATGGGTTTAGAGTGTCATCAGCGTTGCGATAATACCAGTTGAGGCTAGGGTATATCATTGCTGTATTGGTGTTTGGCAAGGTGGTTATATCATAGTGTTCATTTAGAATGTTTAATGAAAGTGTTCTACGCCATTTGCTTTTCGAGTATATTTGGCTAAATGCTATTTTTTTTGCATTACTAGTTCCAGTTGATTGTTCGGTATGACCGATGCCTGTGCTTATGTTGTATTTTGTTGTAAGTGGATTGCTGCCAGGTCTGCTGTAGTTTATGGCAGCACTATTATTGATATTTTGTGTTGGCCCTAGTGTTCCAAGAGAACCTTGTGATAGAAAGCTTATTTGGCCACCATTGTTTCCTACGTGGTTAAACTGCATGCCAAGTGTTCCTCTGGCTCCAGTGTCTGTGCCGTAGCCTGCGCCAATTAAGTACTCACGCGGCTTTTTATCAGTTAAGACTACTGCTATATCTATGGTGTTATTTTTATTGTTTTTATTTTTGGTTTGTAAGTTGGCATTACTAAATAGGTTGCTGCTAATAAGGTTTTTTTTACTATTTGATATGTTCTTGGAACTGTAGTTTTCTCCTTCTTTTATAGATATATATTTTTTTAAAAAGTCAAGATTGTAGGAGGTGTTATTGATGGTGACTTTATGTATTTTATATCTTGCTCCAGATTGAAAGTTAATTAATATTTTAGCAGTTAGTTTTTGTTTATTAATTATTACATTGCTTGTTTTTATTGTTGATTCAAAGTATCCCCTGGCTGATGATAAATTGTATAGGTCATATTTTAATTTATTATATTCTTTTATATTGAGCTGAGTATTTTTTTTAAGTTTTGTACTATTGATTAACTTAATAAATTCAGGGTCATTTTTAGCTTCGCCTTCGATTGTTATTTCAACTTTCGTTACAGTGACGGCTCTTCCTGGAGATACATCGGCTGTAATTTTGTAGTCGTTACTTTGTTCGACAATGGTTGTTGATATTGTTGGACTCAAGTATCCGAATGGCTCTAATGATGATGTTATAAATTCTTTTGTGTTTTGCTGTATTGACTCTACGCTTACCTTATGTTTTGAGTCTTGTATTTTCTTGCTTAGGTTTTTTAATGCGGCAGTGGTGTTCTTGTATGCCTCCCCTTGCGGTATGCCATTTATTTCAAAAGAAGCTTTAGTTGATGCGCAAACATTTATGGTTAAAAAAACCATTAATATCATTATGATAGATGTAAAAATATGTCTCATTTCGCTGATTATACTGCAATGTCGGGCGCGCATCTAGGCGTGAATTAAAAAGAATATAAGTGGTTTGGTGTGAGATAAGTCGCTACAATGTTGCCCTTTTATTGTTTTGGTTAATTTCAATTGGAGATATTTATGTCTGGGTTTGCATCAGTTAAAACCAGGTTTCCACCAAGCCCTACCGGGGATTTGCATATTGGTGGTGCTAGAGTTGCTTTGTTTAACTATCTATTTGCCAAGAGCTTGGGTGGTCGGTGCGTATTGCGCATGGAAGATACAGATAGGAAAAGGTCATCTGATGCTGCAGTTAGTTCTATATTGCAAGGGCTAGATTGGCTTGGGTTGGTGTTTGATGAAGGTCCTTATTACCAAACAAAGCGGATGGCACGATATTCTGAGGTTGTGTCTCAGTTGTTAGAATCGGGGCATGCTTATCGTTGTTATTGCTCTAAAGATCGACTAGATGAATTGCGTAATCTGCAGCAGGAAACTAAGCAGAAGCCTAGATATGATGGCTGTTGTCGTGATTTGCAGCTAGTAGATGACAGCCGAGACTATGTTATTAGATTTAAAACTCCACTAGAAGGTAGTGTTTTGTTTGATGACTTGGTTTTAGGTCAAATTGAAATCTCTAATAATGAGTTGGACGATCTAATTATTGCGCGCACAGATGGCACTCCTACCTATCATTTGACTGTTGTGGTTGACGACTGGGATATGGAAATATCTCACGTCATTCGTGGTGTTGATCATATTAATAATACTCCAAGGCAGATTCATCTATTTAATGCATTAGGGGCTACCATCCCATCCTATGCTCACTTACCTATGGTGTTGGGCGCTGATGGTAAGCGTTTATCCAAGCGGCATGGCGCTGTTAGTGTGTTGCAGTATAGGGATGATGGTTATCTTGTGCCGGCTATGCTTAATCAGTTGGTTCGTCTTGGTTGGTCTTGTGGTGATCAGGAGATATTTAGCTTAAACGAAATGGTGCAACTTTTTAGCTTAGAGTCGGTTAATAAATCAGACGCTATATTTGATCTTGCGAAGCTAAATTGGCTAAATCAGCATTATATTAAATCTTTGTCTGCTGAGTCTATTGTTCCTGAGCTGCAGTTTCAGTTTGATGCTATGGGTGTAGATTGTTCTGGTGGTCCTGATCTAGAAGAGCTGATATTAGTTCAGGCGGATCGGTGTAAGACTGTACGCGAGATGGCCTGTAATAGTGTTTATTTTTATCAGCCAATAGTTGAATATTCTGATAAGGCGGTAAAGCATTTAGTTGTAGAGTCTGTTGTGTTGTTGCGGGCGTTAGGTGATGACCTGGCTAAGCTTGATTCTTGGCACAAAGACACGATTCATGATGTTATTGTGTCTGTAGTTGAGTCTCATGGTGTAAAGTTTGGTAAGTTGGCTCAGCCGGTTAGGGCTGCTGTAACAGGTGGTACTAGCTCTCCATCTATCGATGCGACACTGTATTTGTTAGGTAGAGATAATGTTGTTGACCGGTTGGGCGTAGCAGTTAGTTATATTCAGGGTTTGGATAACTAAAGTTCTTGACATGGTGTTGGCTGATCCATAGAATGCCTGTCTTTCGGGGCTATAGCTCAGCTGGGAGAGCGCTTGCATGGCATGCAAGAGGTCAGCGGTTCGATCCCGCTTAGCTCCACCAGAGCGAGTGTAGTTCTGAGGTTAGGTTGCTGTATAGCAACAATAATGGCGTGATATTTATGTTATAGATGGTTATGCTGTTTAATAATAAAGCTAGAGTCTTTAAAGCTCAAAGCTATGCTAAGGTCCCCATCGTCTAGAGGCCTAGGACACTGCCCTTTCACGGCGGCAACACGGGTTCGAATCCCGTTGGGGACGCCACTATTGTGGTAATAATGCATAGTAAATCTTGGAGAATAATTGCAATATGAAGTTATATTGTGTGCGCCACGGTCGTGCTTTATCATCAATAGAAGATCCAATAAGACCTCTTTCAGATGCAGGTCGTGTCGATGTTAATAAAATAGCAAATTACTTGGTGCGCCATGACTGTATTCTCGATCATGTATTGTATAGTTCAAAAGAGAGAGCCAAGGAAACTGCGGCTATAATTTCATCACAGTTAAACTGCAAGAATGTTGTAGAGTGTTATACCCTCTTGTGCGAGCAAATGGATGTTATGCCAATTGTAGATATGATTGCAACATGGCATAGCGATACCATGCTTGTGGGACACATGCCGTTTATGCCTAATCTTATCAATTTTTTGCTTACAGGTGGCGATACAATGGTGGTTGATTCTCTGCCCACAGCATCCGTTGTTTGTCTTAACCGAGATGATGACGGTGTCTGGAGTTTTGATTGGAAAATCTCTCCTGATGAATTGTCTAAGTAGCTATAAGTAGCTCCGACACTGACCTAGGCCGCATCAACCCAAGCTACTGTCATTGCTCCGTTCGCTCTTAGGAGATAGCACCGCTGTCGTCTCTAAGGGTGCGGTATTTTATGTGCTTTTAGTAAGAATGTATAAAAAAATACATGCACGCTATACCTTAATATTATATAACCAATTGATTTAAATGTGTTAATTTTATCAAATTTAATGAATTCAACAATCTTCACGAATTATTATGAGAATATTGAGCGGCTTATTTTGTGTATTAAGGAAAAGTTATTTTCATTTTGAGTATGGTTATTTGAAACCTCTTCAGGTACTGTCCATGACATAAGGTTGTCTCGTCTGGTTGCTTTTTTATGAGCAGATTACGATAGACTGTGTTCAATAAGTTGTGAGATCAATATGCTAGGTTATAATATGGGATCTGTATTCAATAGCAGTGAAGCAGGCTATAGTGAAGAAAGCGATAGTGAATCTAATGGATGCCAGGTCGACCCACGTGCAGTTTTAACATTACTCCCCACCATGCGGGAGCTGGCAGCAACAACTGCCGTTCTAACATTGCAAGTTATTCTATTGCTACAGGATAACAAAAATGAAATTCAGTTAGATTCTATGGCTAACCCGATATTCTTGTCGATCAATGCGTCGATTATTTTATTTTATATGGCTGTCACGAGAGTTTTATACCCGTCCACAGGTCCGACGAGTTTGGAGGTGCTTGACTTGTTCCATCACCACGGGCAAGAGGATAAGAATTCTCAACTCTTCATGGGATCCTGGTTATTTTTGAGTGCAGTTGTTAGTGCGCTGGATTTATGTTCAGTTCAAAAGAATTGGCAAGTGGGTACTTTTATATCCTTATTTGTAGCTCAGGTTGTTATTCAATTGCATTTGCAGCCGACATTATCAGGCCTTTGGTGTAAACCTGTCCATGATGCTCTAGTTGAATCAAATTCGAGGAATAATGAATCGCGTCTTTGTACTAATGTTTTCACTGGGGTGGATCCGAGGGCGGCAATGTTGTATTTCGCCGTCACACTTTTTGGTCTTGTATGGGATGTCTTAGGCGCTGAAGTTCCTGAGGGCGGTAATCATAAGGAAAGTGTAGCTAATTGGTTGGCTGGTCAGCCTAAGGAATTCTACCAGGTTGCTTGTCTAGTTCTGGGTGGTTTGTTGACTTTGGCTGGTTGGCGTAACTATTGTTTGTCACGAAATACTGCTGCCATGTTAAATAAATTGAGGGATGCGGATCTATCATCGAGCGAGTATAGTTATGACGCTTTAGGAAGAGTAGCGTGACGGTAAATGATGACATTATCATAATCTAGGAAACTGGGGTGCTGATGCTCCTTGCAAAGACAGTGGTTTGGTTTGCCAGTATTACTACCTGGATTGCCGCCTCTAGTGCTACTCGCAATGACAGTAGCTTAAGTCGACAATAGTTACAAAATAATCACAAAAACCAAGCTTTCTTGACTGTCCGTTAAAGTAAGAGGTTTGTGCAAGTAAGGTGATTAATTAAGATAAGCCTTAAGTGCAGACCAGAGCTTAGTTGGAATGCTGTCGATTGTTAAAATTGCAGTATGATCTCTATTTTTGGAATGTAGTTCTAATAATATCCAATGCCGTGTAACTCTTGTTTTAGTCGATATTTTGACATCGAGCATTTTTTTATTTCTTAAAAATACTATCCATTTGTCGGTGTCTCGCTGGTAGCTTAAGCCGGTTACACTTAAAGGGTGCTTTAGTAAACTATAGCGCATAATTAAGTATGTAATATATAAACAAAGCAGTGCAAAGCATGCAGTATGCCATAATAATGGTAGGTGTATTTGTGTGAGGGCAATCTCTACTGTTATTGCTATCATTGTATAAAACAATAGTAATAGTTTAGATGGGTAGATATTAATGTATTGTGAAGAAGCTGTTTGTTGCATTACAGTTAATCCTAAGGCTTATCTGTTGGTTTGATTGTTTTTGTTAACCTTAGTCTAAGCCTGGATGTTATGGTTATAGTCAGGGGCATAATGCCCCATATTGATAGCATTGATCCCGTAGCTTATTCTTTTTTTATGTCATGATCCATGAAGCTGTGTAGTTTGTCAGAGCGAGAAGGGTGGCGTAGCTTTCGTAGAGCCTTAGCTTCAATTTGGCGGATACGCTCTCGTGTCACATCAAATTGTTTGCCAACCTCTTCTAGAGTATGGTCGGTATTCATATCGATACCAAATCTCATACGTAGAACTTTAGCTTCACGTACGGTTAGTGAGCTTAATACTTCTTGCGTTGCTTCACTAAGGCCGGCTGCTGTTGCAAAATCAACTGGAGCTTGTGCGCCAGAGTCTTCAATGAAATCACCTAGGGTCGAATCATCGTTATCACCAATTGGAGTTTCTGTTGATATTGGCTCTTTTGCAATTTTTAGTACTTTTCTTATTTTATCTTCTGGCATCATCATTATGTTAGATAGCTCTTCCGGTGATGCCTCTTGCCCTGTTTCTTGTAGTATTTGACGCTGTATGCGGTTTAGTTTGTTAATGGTCTCTATCATGTGCACAGGGATTCGAATGGTTCGAGCTTGATCTGCTATTGATCTTGTTATTGCTTGACGTATCCACCAAGTAGCGTAGGTGGAAAACTTGTAGCCTCTTCGATACTCAAACTTATCAACGGCTTTCATCAAGCCAACATTACCCTCTTGAATTAAGTCAAGGAATTGTAGGCCGCGGTTTGTATATTTTTTTGCAATTGAAATAACAAGACGTAAATTAGCTTCAATCATTTCTTTTTTGGCGCGACGAGATTTAGCTTCACCAATTGAGACGTTACGGTTTATTTCTTTTATGTCATGAACACTAAGGTTGGCGCGGTCTTCTATTTCTTGCAGTTTACGTTGTGCGCGTTTTATTTCTCTAGAGAAGCTGGCTAAAGTATCGTGACTTTCCGGATTGTCGTTTGCTAATTGCTCTAACCATGTTGCTTCTGTTTCATTTGTAAGGAAGCTGTCAATGAAGACTTTTCTGGGTAGTTTGGCTTTATTAACGCAGAAGTTCTGAATGATTTTTTCTTGGGCTCTTATTTCATTTAAAAATACTCTTATCATGTTAGTTATCTTATTAAATGGTTTGATAGCTAACTTGAATTGCGCATAGTGTTCACTTAATACTGCTAAATGCTTTTGCGTGGTTTTGTTTTTCTTGCCGCGTTTAGTTAATGCATCGGTGTAGCTTTTTAGGTATTTGCGTAATAGGTTAATTTGATTGGCTGTAATTTCAGGATCAGGGCCGCTTTCTTCCTCTTTATCATCATCTTCTTCTTCATTGTTATCTGATGTGTCTTCTTTGTTCTCGTCGGTATCTGATGCATTGTCTTTGTTGTCTGTTGTCTCGCTTTTGTTTTTTATTTCCTCGTTGTTTTGCGTATTATCTGGACTTTTATTGTTGATTGCGATTTCGTCACTAAAGAATCCAATTATGAGGTCGGATAGTCTTGCTGATTCATTATCAGCTAAGGCGTCGTATTGGTCTATAAGTTCTTGTACTGCTTCCGGGTAATGCGCAAAAGCATTCATCATCTGCTTTATGCCATCTTCAATGCGCTTGGCAATAGTTATTTCGCCTTCTCTTGTTAGCAGGTCTCTCATTCCCATTTCTCGCATATACATGCGTACAGTATCTGCGGTCGGGTGTTTTATAGACTCTAATTCTAGGATTCTTTCTTTAATGCTTTCTTCATCTTGTGATGGGTTTGATGATGATTGTAGCTGCTTTAGGCGTAAGTCTTCTTCGCTTGGTGGGTTTTCATATATGGTGATCCCACTTTCTTGGATACGTGAATTTATACGATCTTTTTCTTGAGATGTAGCATCGTTAGGGTAAAGCTTTGCAGCCTCTTGTTCTGTTAGCCATCCTCGTTCGGCGGCCTCTTTTAATAACATGCTAGTGCTATCAGTATCTTCTGTCATTTTTTTATGGCTCCAGGAGTGTGTTGCTGTGCAAGACAGCGTAGTTTACAGACAACTATTGCTGCATGCTAGTTATTATTATATTTGGATTATTTGTTGTTTTGAGTCTAATTTTAAAGTGATTTTATAGTGTTATGATTAGGCTATCTGCTGCGTCTGTTGTTTTTTTGATCAGCAGGCTGGCGTCCAGGCCGCTGTCATTGCGAGGCGCATGACAACGGCGCCACCTGGATTGCTTCGTCGGACACTCCTTGCAATGACAATAGTGATATCTGGATTGCTTCGCTGCTAACGCGTTCTAAGACTGTGGCTCTTTATCGTTGTTGGTTGCATTAATTAGTTGTTGTAGTTGTTGTTTTGATGGCTCATCTAGTGGATCTTGCTTTGATTTATGGATTAACTCGTTAATTTTTTCCTGGCGATGTTGTGTTTTAATGTGTTGCAACGCTCCCTGTAGCTCATCTTTTAGTGCTTCCTCTGGCAGTTGTACGGTTTCATGCGCCAATTCAGCAAAATGTTTTTTTAAATCTGTATCTAAGATTTGCGCGCAAATTTGACCAGTAGTTAATTTAGGGCTCTGTTGTAATAGTGACAAAAGAGTTGTTAGCATTTTAAGCTCAATCGTTGTTGGGCTTGGTAAATCATTTGGTATGGAGATCCTAGTTATAAGATAGGGGTAGTGAACCAATAAGGTGTTGGCTAGTATGACCGATGGCCTTAAATGTATTTTTTTAAATGATGGTTTGCGCTTTATGTTGTGTATTGGTTGACGCTTAGTATGTTGGTCTGTTGCGCCTGGTTGTTTGATGAGATTTTGTAGGTTGTTGCGACTCATATTTAATTTTTCTGCAAGCGATACCAGCATTAAGTCACGATAAAAGCCAGTGGGAATGGTTTGAATGCATTTACTTGCTTCGTGTGCAAACTGTGACTTGTTAGCAAGATTATCGAGTGGGAAACGGTTTTGTAGTTCTATAAATAGTTTTTCTTCAATACGTGGGGCCTGCTTTAGCTCAGCTTTAAAGGCTTCACTGCCATGTTGTCGTATAAAGCTATCTGGGTCTTGTTTATCTTTGAGCTTTAGAAACTTAACATCTACGCCTTGAGTTAGTGATGGCATTGTTGCAAGCAAGGCATTCCACGATGCTTTTTGGCCAGCATTGTCACCATCAAAGCAAAAGATTATACGTTTAGTGTAACGTAGTATCTTTTTTATGTGCTGCTCATTCACAGCAGTTCCAAGTGTTGCAACGGCCATGTTAAGTTTGTATTGAGCTAGGGCTACAACATCCATATAGCCTTCAACTACTATGACATACGGTAGTTTTGATTGTGCTTTTCTAGCTTCATATAGTCCATATAGCTCATTGTTTTTGTGGAAGAGAATAGTTTCTGGAGAATTCAAATACTTTGGTGTGCCATCAGTTATGATACGACCACCAAATCCAACTACTTTTCCTTGGGTATTGCGAATGGGAAACATAACTCTGCCGCGAAATCTGTCGTATGCATTGTCTTTATTATTTTCTTTTTGAATTATCATGCCAGTTGCAATAAAAGAGCTTGTTGTTTCTGCTGATTCAGTTATAGGTATTAGGTTTTGCCATTTATCAGGAGCATATCCAATTTGGTATTGTTGTAAAATAGTAGGGGTTAGGCCACGAGACTTAAGGTATTGCTGAGCTATAGGGTGTTTTTCAAGATAGGAAGAGTATAGCTGGCTTGCTTTGTCTAATAGGTTGTATAGCTTGCTGTATTTCTCAGTATTTGGTTGAGTTCCGCTATCATATTCTACTTGGATGCCAGCAAGGTCCGCCAATGTTTGAATGGCCTCAGGGAAGGTTTGGTTGCTGTATGCAATTAAAAAATCAATGGCATTGCCGTGAGCGCCACACCCAAAGCAATGATAAAACTGTTTGTCTATGCTGACAGTAAATGATGGCGTTTTTTCTTGGTGAAAAGGGCAGCAGCCAGTATGGTCTTTGCCTTTTTTAGTGATAGTTACATGGCTACTTACAATTTCAACTATGTTTGTGTGTGCAATAAGGTTTTGAATGAAATCTTTAGATATGTGACCGCTCATATTCTGTTCTATATTGTGGTTGAGTTGTATGGTCACAGTATGCAGGATTTTATTGGCTAAGCATATCCTTTACTTGTTTGCTGATAGCGCCTATATCTGCTTTCCCTGCCAATTGATCTTTTAGTATCGACATGACAGATCCCATGTCTTTCATTGTAGTAGCATTTGTACTGCTAATTGCCGCCTCAATTGCAGTTGTAACGCTGGCCGCATCTAGTTGTTCTGGCAAATAGTGTTCTAGCATTGCAATTTCAGCTTGCTCTTTGGTGGCTAGATCTTCGCGACCGGCAGCAATAAACTGTGTTGTTGACTCCCTTCGTTGCTTGATCATTTTGTTTATAATGGTGATGATGTCGATATCTGAAGGGGTTATTTTGTCATCTATTTCGCGTTGCTTGATTGATGCGGTGAGCATGCGCAAAGTAGTTAGCTTTATGCTATCTTTTGCTCTCATGGCATCTTTGATATCGTTGTTAATTTGAGATCGCAACTTGCTAGTCCATTATTATGTTAGGTTAGTGTCTAACGCGCTCACGTTCCATGTTTTCTTGTTCTTTTTGTAGCTTTTTAAGATGTCTTTTAACCGCAGCAGCCTTTTTGCGTTTACGTTTAGAGGTGCTTTTTTCATGGAACTCTATTTCGCGAAGCTTGCTAGGGATGCCTGCTTTTTCGCATAGACGTTTAAAGCGACGAATAGCAACGTCAAAAGAATCATTTTCTTGTAGTTCAATTTGTGGCATAAGTGTTAATTACCTTGTTTGTATCATTAAAATTAGTTCGCCATAGTAATCACTTTGTTTTGAAATTGCAAAGATAATTGCATGTAATTATGCTGGCTATTACTAATAATGATAGCTCATGGAGGACTGGCTCTGTAACTTGTTGATTTTTATTTAAAATAATTGGTTATGTTGGTGTCAGCAATAGCTTGCGAGAAAGCAGCGCTATGTCATGTCGTAGAAAGAATCAACGCTTTTTCAATTTTGCGCAATAAGTAGAACCAGGACTCTAATAGCGGATGCTTGCTTAAATTTATATATGGTTTTTCTATGTATATTCCATGACAGTTAGCCAAGCATGTAGCTAGCATACCTGTCGTGAGTCTATCGTCTATTAACGTTATGTTTTCAAAGTTAATTTTTGTTTGAGAGCTAACTGAAATCAGGCCTTCTGGGTATGGCTTTTTCTGTGCTGGAGTTAGGATTTTCATATAAGGGCAATGTGTTTGCAGGAACTGTAGTCTTAATTTTAGATTGTTATTAGAATGAAGGTATATATTATCCTCTCCAAAGGTATCTTTGCATTTATCTAGCCAGGATAACACTTCAGGTGAAATATCTAGTTTACCGTGACTTGCTAGCACACCATCAAAATCTAATACCAAAACTTTAGTGCCACGTTCCTTTAGCTCCAGTGGGTTTATTTCTAAAATATTATCAGCATGGCAGAAAGGATCTTTGAGGATATTTTTTAGTTGGTTCTTGTGGTTAATTGCTTGTTTGATTGCATATATTGTTTTGGATGTCATGCTATTTCCCGGAAGATTCTAATTTATATGCAGCTAGTGATTTTTTAGCTAACCCTGAGATAGTCGATCCTTGAATGATAATAGCAAAGATAACAATGCCATAGGTTAGCGTTAAGATTATGTCACGATAAGGTGATAATGGTAGCGATAACGCAAGGGCAACAGCAAGCCCTCCGCGCAAGCCCCCCCAGCTAAGTATGCGGATGGTATAGGCTGGAAATTTATTAGTTTTTTTGAAAAACATCATAGGTGTGCCAGCAGTAAATAATCTTACAAGTAAAACTACGGGGATCATTGTAATGGCTAAGAAGATCTCACTGCTATTGGCGCTCATATCTAATAGCTCAAAGCCAAGAAGTAAGAATAAAACTGCATTTAGTAGTTCATCAATGATTTCCCAAAACTTTTTTAAGTCATGAAAATGTAATGATTTAATATGATAATGGAGGCGCGCGTTAACTAATATGCCAGCTGTTACCATGGCAAGTGGGCCTGATATTTCAAGTTTAAGGGCAATAGAGTACCCCGCTATTACCACGCCTAAAGTTAGCAAAATAATTGCATTAGCTTCTTTTAGTGGTTTTGCAAGCATTGATGTTATGCCGCCAAGAATAAGACCAAAGACAATGCCGCCAATAGCCTCCTGCAGAAATAGCTCAACAACATTGGTCAAGTCAAATTGAGTAGAGTTTGATAGCACTAGTTGACTTAAAGTAATAAACAAGACAATACCAACGCCATCATTAAATAGAGACTCGCCTGCCACACAAGTGGTTAGCTGCTTTGATACGCCTAGTCTTTTAAATGTTGCAAGGACAGCAATTGGGTCTGTTGGTGAAATTAATGCACCAAACAAAAAGCAGTAGGTGAGTGGTATGTGTATGCTAAATAGCGATGATATAAAAAATAGTAGATAGCCAACTATTGCGGCCGAACAAATGGTGCTTATGGAGGCTAGTGTTGTAATTACCCATTTTTGTGAGCTTAATGCATTAAAGTCGATAGTGAGTGCGCCAGCAAATAACAGAAAGCTTAACATGCCGTTTAAAAGCAGAGCATCAAAGTGAGAGCGAATAACTAATATATGCGCTTGTTCATAAAGTGACCCAAAACCAAAATACTGAAGTATTATTAATACAATTGATACCAGAAGCGAACCGCTCATGATGGCTATGGTGGCTTGTTGTTTAAATATGCAGCTATTTAGATAGCCAACAAAAATAGCTAGCGATGCGATAACAGAATATAAGGTGAAAACATCCATGTGGTTGCCTTTGTTGTATTTATTTACTATTTACGAAGGGTGGCATTGTATTTTAATAGGGAGATGATTACAATTTCGCTCCAGTCTTTTTTGTAGGATATCTGATGTATTTGTGCCTTGATATTGGTAATAGTAATATTTTTGTGGGTATTTACGCAAAAGATGAAATAATTGCAACATCACGCTGTGATACCTTGGCGGATAATCTAACATCTAGAATGCTTGGTAATTTCTTGCTTGGCGTGTTAACAGAGAACAATATAGATAAAATAGAGATATCTAGTGTAGTTGTATGCTCTGTGGTGCCATCTTTAAATGCAGTAATCAAAGAGTGCTGTAATATATATTTTGAATCAGCATATTATATAGAAACTAGTTCTCTTTATTCTGGTTTAGACTTTCAAGTAGAGCTGCCAGAGACCATAGGTAATGATAGGGTTGCTTGCGCCGTGGGTGCAGCTTTTAATTACCCCGGTCAAAATATTATCGTGGTTGATCTTGGTACGGCAACAACGTACTGCGCGATTTCAGCAGATAGGAAATACTATGCCGGTCCAATTGTATTGGGCTTAAACTCAAGCATGCAGGCATTACATTCAAGTACAGCATTACTGCCTGTGGTAGATATAATTCAATGCTCAAAGGTTATTGGTCGTAATACTCAAGATAATATTCAATCAGGATTGTTTTTTGGGTGTGTCTCCATGATAAATGGTATAACAGACCAAATTACAAAAGAGTTATTTCCAGGAATGGACGTAACCATAGTTGGGACGGGGGGTGGCTCTGGCCTATTTGCTAAACATAATGTGTTCGATGATATTAGTGCAAATTTAGTGTTTAAAGGAATGATATGTTTAATTAATAATTCAAGGGATCATAATGGGCATAAAATCGTTACGTGAATTTATAAAAGCTGAGTCAACAGCAGGTTTTCTTTTATTAGCAGCAGCTATTTTAGCCCTGGTGATAGATAACTCATCTTGGGCTCACTACTATCATGATGTTTTGCAGCATGTGGTATCTATTCATTTGGGCTTTACTATTCTTGCTATTACTGTTCATCACTGGGTTAACGATGGTCTGATGGCAGTGTTTTTTTTATTAGTCGGCTTGGAGATTAAGCGCGAAATATTGGTTGGTGAGTTAAGCTCATTTTCATGTGCTGTGCTGCCAGGTATTGCTGCTATTGGTGGTATGCTCTTTCCTGCCATAGTTTATTGTTTATTTAACTTTAAAGATACTGTGTCTTTGCAGGGATGGGCAATACCAACTGCTACTGATATTGCTTTTTCTTTAGGAATTTTGGCAGTCTTGGGTAGTAAGATCCCATCATCTTTAAAAGTATTTTTAACAGCGCTTGCGATTTTTGATGACATTGGTGCAATTGTTATTATTGCTATTTTCTATACTGCAAATGTGTCGGTTACTGTATTAGCATTAGTGGCGGGCTTATTGTTGTTATTGTTTATTTTAAATAGACTTAAAATACAAACATTAGCCTGGTACTTGTTAGTTGGGTTTGCACTTTGGGTGTGTGTTTTGAAATCTGGCGTGCATGCAACCTTGGCTGGGATTGTGTTGGCATTTATGATTCCGTTAAAATCTACAGATGAATCGAAAGAGCCGCCGCTTGATAGGCTGGAGCACTTTTTAAATCCCTGGGTAACTTTTGTTGTATTACCTTTATTTGCATTTACTAATGCAGGGGTTGACTTCTCACAGCTATCCTTTGCTTCGCTAGTTAATCCAATATCTATTGGGATTGCAGCAGGACTGTTTCTTGGCAAGCAGTTTGGGATTTGTTTTTCTGTTTGGCTTGGGGTTAAGAGTGGCTTTGCCTCGATGCCAAAATCCATGACTAGTGGTGGCATCTATGGTGTTAGCTTGTTGTGTGGTGTTGGTTTTACTATGAGTTTATTTATAGGCAGTTTAGCCTTTGATAATATTTCAGAAGCTTATGAGCCATTAGTTAGGGTTGGGGTTATAGCTGGGTCCTTACTCTCTGGAGTTGTAGGCTATATAGTATTAAATCGCGTTTATTCTAAATCGAATTAAATTAAAGAGGTTATTTATGTCTGCAGCAACATCACCGATTACTACATATTTAGATGAGTACAAGTCACCATTGTTTAATGTGGATTCGGTTCAATTGTGGTTTGATATTTATGAGGATGAGACACATGTGAGGTGTGAGTTATCAGTTAGCTATGCAGGTTCATCTGGTGATATTTCTCCTTTGAGTTTGGATGGTGAGCAAATGTCATTGCAGTCAGTGGCTATCAATGGGGTATCGCTAAATGAAGATGAGTATACTTTAACTGAAAAGCAGTTAACTATTTTGAAGCCGCAACATAAATTCACTCTAACAACTCATGTTATTATCAACCCTAAGGAAAATACTTTATTAATGGGTCTGTATCAGTCTAGGCATAATCTATGTACTCAATGTGAAGCAGAAGGGTTTCGCAGGATTACTTATTTCTTAGATCGTCCTGATGTTATGTCGCATTATAAGGTATCTATTGTAGCAGATAAGGCTAGCTACCCTATGTTGTTGTCTAATGGTAACCTTATTTCTGAGCAAGACTTACCTGATGGTAGGCATCAAGCTATATGGGAAGATCCTTCGCTTAAGCCTTGTTATTTGTTTGCTTTAGTTGCTGGTAGCTTTGATGTTATAAGTGACAGCTTTATTACTTGTTCTGGGCGCGAAATTTTACTTAAATTTTATTTGGAGCAGGGATTTAGTGAGCAGGCTAGATATGCTATTGGTGCATTAAAACGAGCTATGAAGTGGGATGAAGAAGTATATGGTCGTGAGTACGATTTAGATATATACATGGTGGTTGCTGTTAGTGACTTCACTATGGGGGCGATGGAAAATAAAGGTCTTAATATATTTAACACTAGTTGCGTATTAGCTAATCCTGAGACTGCAACAGATAGAGATTTTTTTCGTATCGAAGCTGTAATCGGCCATGAGTATTTCCATAATTGGTCTGGTAATAGAATTACTTGTCGTGATTGGTTTCAGTTAACTTTAAAAGAGGGGTTAACTGTATTTAGAGACCACCATTTTTCTATGGATATGAGTGATGCTGATTATGCTCGTATTGCGCAAGTTGATATTATGCGTGATCACCAATTCAAAGAAGATAGCGGCCCTATGGCGCACTCTATTCGTGAGAGGTCATATATTCAAATAAATAACTTCTATACATCAACTGTTTATGAGAAAGGATCAGAAGTTATTGGAATGTTAAAAACTCTGTTAGGGAGTAAGCTTTTTCATGAGGGAGTTGATTTATATTTGTCAAGACATGATGGTCAGGCGGTTACAACTGAAGACTTTATACAAGCTATGGTAGATGTGTCGGGACGTGATTTAACACAATTTCAGCGCTGGTATGATCAAGCTGGTACTCCAGTTGTGGCGATTGATCAAAGCTATGACTCTGCCAATAAGCAGTGGATAGTAACAGTTGCGCAGTCATGCCCTAAAACTCCTAATCAAGATAAAAAACTACCGTTTCATTTGCCGTTAGCAATAGGTGCTATTACAGAAAAAGGTGACCCAATATTATTGTCGTTAGTAGATGGCGATGCTTCAAGTCAAGAAACTATTGTCTTAGAAATAACATCAAGACAGCAAAAGTTTGTCTTTAAGAATGTGAAATCACAACCAATACCATCATTGCTGCGTGGGTTTTCAGCTCCAGTTAACATCTCATATGACTATAGCGATGAAGAGTTGGCTATGTTGATGCGTTATGATGGAGATATTATTGCAAGATGTGATGCGGGTCGCAACTTAATGACTAGAGCTTTAACAAAGTGTGCTATGCAATATGAGTCTCAAGAAACATTGGTAATGAGTCTTGCCTTGATACAGGCTATTGAGTTTGTTCTAAGTAATGTTTCTGTGGAAAGTTATAAAGATTTAATGGTTGCGGCAAGACTTCTTTCTATGCCAGCTATTAGTTATTTAATGCAAACTAATTCAAGTATTAATATTATGTCATGGGGCGCTGCTGCCAAATTCATTAAAAATACAATTGCTAATATGAATGAGGATGTGTTCAAGCAGCACTATGAGCTGTGTTGTAGCGATGCAAGCTATAAGTTAGAAATGCATGATGTTGCAACCAGAGAGTATAAAAATTTATGTTTAGATTACTTGGTGGCAACTAAAAAAACAGAGTACTGCGCATTATCATTTAGACAGTTTGGGGTATCTCATAATATGACGGATGCATGGGGTGCTTTGGTTGCTATTAATCAGGCTGAAGGCCAAGAGCGTGATGAGGCATTAGCGTCTTTTTATGATAAATGGCAGCATGAGCCTTTAGTTGTTAATAAGTGGTTAAAATTGCATGCAAGTGCAAATATAGACAGTTGTCTTGAGTCATTGCAGGGCTTGCTAGATCACCCCGCATTCTCAATGTCTAACCCCAATAATGTATATGCATTGTTTGGTGGCTTTTCAGCAAATATGATTCAATTTCATCGAGGAGAAGATGGTGATGGCTATGCCTTCTTAATTGATAATGTTATAAAGCTAGATAAAATTAATTCATTGGTTGCAGCAAGAATGGTAAGACCTTTAACTATGTGGAGAACTTTAGATGCTAAAAGGTCACAGCTAATGAAAGATGGTCTTGCTAGGTTGCTGGAAGTTGATGGGCTGTCTACCGACTTGTACGAGATAGTTTCTAAGTCGTTGGAGCAAGTTTAAGCAAAATAGCTTCCATAATACTGCTTTCATCTAGTTTGCAGAATTTATGCTGAAACGGCTCATCTCCATGAGGGATGGCCGTATCGGGAAGGCCTAATTGTAAGGTGCGCACCTGTATGTTTTGCCTTGATAGGCTCTCTAGTACTGCGCTACCTGCGCCGCCTTGAATTGTGTTTTCTTCAAGTGTTACTAGTAATTCGTGCGACTGGGCAATGGATTTAATTGTTTGATGATCTATAGGTTTGATGAATCTCATGTTAACTACAGTTGCGTCTATTTTATCTGCCACATTCAGCGCGCGCGTTAAGGTGTGCCCAAAGTTTAGTATGGCTATTTTTGATCCTTTTCTGATTACTTCAGCCATGCCGATTGGTATCGCTGTCATTTGTTCTTGTATTGTTTTGCCAGGCCCCGTGCCTCTTGGATAGCGTACAGCTGCCGGTCCTGGGTATTGGTATGCAGTATATAGCATTTGGCGACATTCATTTTCATCGCTTGGTGACATTATAATAAGATTTGGTACGCATCGAAGATAGCTCAAGTCTAAACTTCCCATATGTGTGGCTCCATCGCCGCCAACAAGTCCAGCTCTATCTATTGCGAAAGTTACATCTAATGACTGCAGTGCTACATCATGTATTAGTTGGTCGTATCCTCGTTGTAGGAAGGTAGAGTAAATTGCAACTACAGGTTTTTTGCCTTCACATGCAAGGCCAGCTGCAAGTGTTATGCTGTGTTGTTCGGCTATGCCCACATCAAAGTAACGGTCTGGATATTGTTTACTAAATTTAATTAAGTCTGATCCCTCGCGCATAGCGGGTGTTATGCCGATTAGTTGTTGATCTATTGCTGCCATGTCGCATAGCCATTTACCAAAAACATTTGAATAGTTAAGAGTTGGTTTTTTTTCTGTTTTAGCTGGCTTGTGGTTATTTTCTTGTTGCTGTTTATCTTTAGTATAAAAGCCAGGGCTGACCGCGTGGTATTTAATAGGGTTTAGTTCTGCAAGTTTATAGTCTTTGCCTTTAGTGGTTATTATATGAATTATTTTTGGTTTGCTGATATTTTTAGTGTTACGTATGGTGCGCAAGCATGCATTTATATCGTGCCCATCGATAGGGCCAAAATAATGAAAGCCTAATTCTTCAAAGATAGTTCCAGGTTGGACCATACCTTTCATGTGTGTTTCTGTGCGTTTTATTAGCTTTGATAGTTGCGGGATTGTGGCTAGTATTTTTTTGCTATGTTCTCTTGTTGACGTATAGGCTTTACCAGATAGTATTCGACCAAAGTATTTTGTTAGTGCGCCAACATTTTCTGATATAGACATGTCGTTATCATTTAAGATGACGGTTAAATTACAATCTAAATCTCCTGCATGGTTTAGTGCTTCAAATGCCATGCCGCCGGTCATGCCGCCATCGCCAATAACAGCAACAGTTGTTCTATTTTTATTGTTTAGTTTATCGGCAATACTCATGCCAGCTGCAGCGCTAATTGAGGTGCTGGAATGACCAACGCCAAAGCAGTCATACTCGCTTTCATCTTTGCTGGGGAAGGGGGCTAGTCCATTGCTTTGTTTGATGGTCGCTAGCTGGTTTGATCTGCCGGTTAATATTTTATGAGGATATGCTTGATGGCCTACGTCCCAAACTATGTTGTCTTCTGGTGTATTTAGTAGATAGTGTAGTGCAATAGTTATTTCCACAGAGCCCATGTTGGCGCCAAAGTGCCCACCGCAAGTATCAAGTGACTCTAGCATATGTCCCCTGATTTCTGCGGCAAGGTCTGCTAGTTGATCTTCACTAAGTTTTTTAAGATCTTTAGGTGAATGTATGTTATTTAATATTGGAAATTTAGTTAATGTCATCTAGCTGCTCGTATGAAAAAACAGCGTTATGATGACTGTTATATTGCTTGGATGCAAGAATGATTAAACTATTTTTTGCGAGATTCTATGATGTGGAATATTTCCTGTAACTTATTGGTATTAAAGGAAAGTTTATGAAGGAGTTGCTTGGTTTCTTTAAATAGTTGATCTACTTTTTGCTGCGCACAATTAATACTAGTAAGTTGTGGGTAAGTTGATTTATTGAGTGTTATGTCTGATTTGGCTTGTTTGCCTAGGGTGGCAGTTGAGGCTGTAATGTCGAGAATGTCATCTTGAATTTGATAAGCAAGACCAACTTTTTGTGCACACTTGGCTAGGATTGAAATTTCTTGAGTGTTGGTAAGTCCAGCACTAAGAGCCCCAAGGACAATGCTTGCTGATATTAATTCGCCAGTTTTTAATTGATGAATGGTTTCCAGTTCCTCTATGGTAATTACAGTGTTCTCTGCTGCTATGTCTAGCGCTTGACCACCGCCCATGCCAAATACTCCGCCGGCATATGCTAGTTTATTTATCATTATTATCACGGTAGTGGCTGGGATGTTATGGTTGATGGCTGTAGCTATAACTTCAAACGCTAGGCTTTGTAATGCATTGCCAGTTAGTATTGCTGTTGATTCAGTAAACTCCTTATGACATGAAGGCTTGCCGCGGCGAAGATCGTCATCATCCATCGCGGGAAGGTCGTCGTGTACTAAAGAGTAACAGTGTATTAACTCTATTGCTCCAGCGCTTGGGTTTAGTTGCTCTATAGGCGCATTAAGGTCTAAGCCTATTGCATATGTTAATGCGGGGCGTAGCCTTTTGCCGCCATTAAATACAGCATAGTGCATTGCCTTGGTTAATCCTGCTAGGTTATCTGATTTTGGATTTGGTAATACTGTATGCAAATATTCATTTACTATTGATTGATAGTCGATGAGTTTTGATTTTGACAGGTTATTGCTATTCATCTTTGTTAAATGGCTCTAGTTGTTGTTTTTGCAGTATTTGTATTTGTTGTTCGGCTTTGTTTAGTGTTTGTTGGCATTGGTTAATTAGCGCCGTGCCTTGTTCGAATTGTTGTAATGCTTGTTCTAGCGGTAGGTTATTTTGTTCTAGCTGAGTTGTTATCTCAGTTATTTGTTTAATTGTTGACTCAAGGTCTGCTAGCGTATGTGGTTTGCTTGTTTTGTTGTTGGTTGTCATTTTGCTTGGGCCGTATTGTAGTTAAGTTGCATGATTGTATGTTTAAATTTAGCTATAGGCAATATTGAATTGTCATTTGAGATTTTGCATGCCTGCATTCCATGTCATCGTCATTGCGAGGTGCAGACAACGACCAGATCAAGTGCCAGTTTTGCAACCCTATGCGACCCGTCACAGACGACAGCAAAAAAGCTGTCTCCTCAGGGCGAACGGTGTGTGACCGTTCGGGAGGATGCCGGTCCTCTGGTAGGTAATAGCACTTAAGCTGTTTCTGTGCTGTTTTTGGTGAGAATGTTATTTATTAGGTCGGTTGCTGTTTGTGCGCCAGATTTAATTGGTGTAGCTGATGTTGTTATCTTGCTTGATAGTTGATTAAGTTTAGTCATTGATACTTCTGTGGCTGGTATTTGTTGTATGTTGTCAAAACTAGATGTAAATATATTTGCAGTTAATTGTTGGGATGGTTGTTTTGGTGGGGTAATTATAATTGTTGGTATGCCTATGCATGCAGCCTCGCAAGCAAGTTGGCTACCTGGGGTGCAGATTAACATGTTGGCTGTGAGTACATCATGCAAGAACTCTTGGTGTGATGTTGCGTAGTATTTTGTGTTCTTCTGCCAGGTTGATGGTGTTTTGCCATAGAAAGATAAGCTGTAGTTTTGTTTGTTTGCAAATGCAACCAGTATGTAGTGATCTATTGGTAGTACTTGATTAAAGTACACTACAATATGAGTGTTTTGTGGTTGCCATGTTTTGTTTTCTATTTCTTTTGGCATAAGTGGTTTGATGTTTGCAAGTGTATTGCTTTGGTTGCCGATAAATGGGCTGGCATTAATGCGTAAGCATGGTTTCTGGTAGCGGTATAATGTTAGTTTTCTTACAATCTTCATTCTTATGTTATGTATAGTTGATATGGCTGGGCTGTATCCTAGTAGGTAGTTGTGAAATGATATTGATACATATGGTATATCCAGCTTGTTGGCTGTTATTGCAAGGCTAGGCTCATCATCTGAGATAATAATATCTGGATGTATAGTGTTAACCAATTCTTTTAGTTTGTTTTTTTTGTCTTTATTAAATGGGGATAGCATGGTTAGGCTGCTTTTGCAGTAGCTGCGTAGTGTGTTTTTATGGTTGCATGTAAAATTTGGGGTCGTGTGTATTGGTATGTTCGGTATGTGGGTTTGCATGAATAGCTCTGCAGTGCCATGAGTGAAGATTGTTACTTCATGGTTTAGTTTGAGTAGATACTGTATAAGAGACAGTGCTCTAGTTGCATGGCCAAGTCCTGAGCCATTAATTCCATATATTATTTTCACGACACATCCTTTTGTAGTGTTGTAATTATTTAGGCATAAGTATTAACTAAATTCAATTTGTTCTATTTTAGATCTAAAATTGACATCCTCTATTCCCTAAAGGAATGGGACTCCTATGCTGAGCTTTGTCGATAGCTTGGATTGCTTAGTCGCCATGCTCCTTGCAATGACAGTGTCGCCCCGTGCCTCGCAATGACAGCGGTTAGGATAAATAAGACATAGATG
>Ga0114933_10000737_pt1 | contig 38572 bp, 38 predicted proteins | sample 4SBtaG_FD_89691 | JGI IMG/M metagenome (GOLD analysis project Ga0114933, IMG submission 89691) | Deep subsurface microbial communities from Kolumbo volcano to uncover new lineages of life (NeLLi) - 4SBTROV12_W25 metaG | ecosystem: Environmental > Aquatic > Marine > Volcanic | place: Kolumbo... | reverse complement strand
TGAAACAGGTAAACCGTACTGTATCGTTGTGGTTGGGTTAAAGGGATTTGGGTGAGCAGAAGACCATTCATATTCTTTAGGGATAAGCGTAAACGCTTGTTTCTTTAATCCAATATCGACAGATTCACACTGGGGAGATGTAGATGGAGACTCTTGTGTTATAGCATCAACCGCTTTTATGGTATAACAGGCTCGATTTGAAAACTTTTTTTCATTATTAATGGTTACTTCTGTATCTACCCAGTTGGTTTGTGAAACGGTTGCTGTTAAAAGAAAAGCACCATAATTCAGGCTTCGATAAATAAAGAATTCATTTACATCACTTTCTTCATGTTCATCCCAGGTTAATTCAGGATGATCTCCCACATCTCCCAGAATGGTAAAACCTGACGGAGGAGAAGGAACGTTATCAAAATAGAAAGCACCCATATCAGCCATGGTGCCATCCGGGTCTAAAGGACTGTCTGGATCTCCTGCATCTATACAAGGGCTGTTTTCTGTTAATTGGTGATTGCTATTTAAAAGGGGGTCCACAGAGACATCGGTCTCTGAGGGGTAAATGTTGCAATAATTTAGCTCATTTCCCCATATATTATTAAAGCCATCAGACAATACAAATGGATTATCTTCACAATTTGTCGGAAGAAACGTTGATGTAATTCCTCTTTCACAATTGATAATGATATTATTCTTTACCTCGACGTCAGGGCTATAAAGAGCCATTCCCATTGTTTGATTCGGATTACCCACAATTGTATTATTTATAATACGATTAGTGGAATAGGGATTGATGGATGTTATAATCGAAGCCATTCCATAAGAATCTTGAGAGAAAACATTTCTGTTTACTCTAATAGTAGCAGATCCATCTGCCATAACCCCAATTGAACAATTATTAAAATCATTATTATTTATATCAGCAATCGTAATGCCATTAGAGCTAAATACGCGTATTCCAGATGAATGACGAAATGAATTATTTGATACAGTAAAAATGCTTTTAGATAACTCTAACCCTGTCCCGCAATTTTCAAATTGACAATTGAATATAGACGCAGGTTCAACATTATCCATTTTAATAGCTGTTTCTGCATCTTTAAATATGATGTGCGATGGATTCCAATAACTACTTGGCATTACTTCTATGCCCGCCCATCTTTCATCAGCCACGCCTTTTAATGTTATTGGGGCTTCTACTGTAGCCTGAAAATCCAGTTCTCCTTCAACAATTATCTTGAACCCTTCTGCGAAGGTAATTTCGGAACCACTAGGTATGGTTAAAGTTTCCCCCTGTTCGATGGTTAAAGTATAATTTGGAAGTTCTGAAGCAGGTGAGTAAACAGCAATGACTTCTGCATTGACATCTTTGAATACCACATCCGTTTCTAAATCATTTGATATTGTATTAATGCCATTTCCGTAATCTATATCTTCATGAGCTGCCCAATGAGAAAAAACAAATATGTCATTTTGGGTTGTTTCCCCTATGGCTGGTGCTTTTATGCGGTAGATGGGTAAGTCGGGAAGAAAATTAGGATTTTGATTTAGGAATACATTGATATTCCCACTACTATTTAATTGTTCGTTTAAAGGTCGGAATGCGTCTGGCTGGTTCCAATCGCTTGGGTCTGCTTCAGGGTTTTCTAAATACCAGGGATCGTGGAGTTGGAGTGAGACTGGTAGAGATGCTGTAATAGTAACTTGATCCCGAAAATCATACCAAGCATTAATGTTCTGCTCTTCAATAGATTCAATATTTTTCCCCAGCAGGAAATCTTCCTCTCCCGCCCATTGTTTATGGATTGCATCACCGTCCACATCCAGATACGTTTTTGTTGTATATGGATCTCCAATAACGATGTAGGCATCGAATCCTGAAGAATCACGATAATAATCAAATTGAGGTGTAATTAGATTATCTAGACTTAATGTACCGTTTAGATTGTTTTGATTATCGCCTTGCAAACGATTTGTGAGTTTAATATCAGCATCATATATAGCATCCCAAAGGTCATCATTTGTTAAATTGGTCCCTTTATTATTTCCTCCAGAACTTGTACACCCACCATCCGTATGTATGCCAACCGCTTTCCCATTTGATACTCTAATTATAGGACTACCAGAGTTACCTCCCATAGTGTCAATTTCGTATCGCAAAATATTCCCAACCAATGAATGAAAATCACCAGTTTCAGTTTGCTGTGTTTGACTATCTGAATTTTTTGGATTACCATTAGAGCCGTAGTAGGGAGAAGGGCCATCCACACCACAACCAGTTATCCTAAAAACTTCTGTATTATTGTAGGAATCTTCTGCTTCAATTATAAAATAGTCGTTTTGAAATTGTATTGGTTGCAGACCTGTTTCAATATTATTATAAACATCAAAAACAATCCAATCATCTCCTAATCCATTATCATGATATTCATAATTATTTACTATATATTGACTCTCTGCACCCGGGTGTTGCGGGGTTCCGTTGCTAGTGGAAACTGGAACATTGAATTCTATAATCTCGTTTCCAAAACCGTTTTCATATATTTCACTGTAATAAACACAATGACCAGCTGAAACTAATTTACCATTATTGGCAATCCATGCTGTGCATCCAACAGGAAAAATCCTCCCAATTGCATCATTAGATGATGAAATTCTATTATCAGTACCGCAGATTGTTCTATCGACACCATTATTGTCTGGAATTTCACCTACAAATAGTTTTAAAAGTTCAATTTGAACATTATCATCATTTCTATGTAGATACAATTCCACTAATATTGAATCACCATTAAAGAACATTGTAGAATTGTTCCAGTCATCAAGAGTTGAAGATGTATGTGTCATCTGCTTGTTGTCATAAATAGACTTTATCATAACATAACTTTTTGTACCCAGCTCCATTTCTCCAAATAAAAGTCTAACATAAGGAGCTTCATATTCTCCGATTATGATGGAATAAGCTAACGAATAGTAATCGGTATCTTGAGGATTTCCTTCAAAGATTTCCGAAGTAATATCCAAATCATTAATATGATATTGAGTTTGGATTTCTTAGGCAAAGCTAACAACTATAAATAGTTGTGATATTAAAATACGATTAATGAGATTATTCATCATATTTTCCTTTCAGTTTTGACTAAATGAAATTGAAATGACAATTTATTCTAATTTTCACCTTTTAAATCTTTCGGTTAGATATTTCTCTGACCGGCAAAGAGATTAGAAACTCCAGTCGTTAAGGTAGCAAATTCTTTTCGCTAATACATAATACTCCTCATAATTAATGCTGTTTGAGGAACTGACACATACCCAACTACAACAAAAATACTACCATTGTAGTCAGCTGATTTTGACCAGACGTTCCAGTCACCAAAATATTGATTTATTACATCATCATAATTCCAATTTAATCCGTTAAAATGAGCCGTACACCAAGTGGTATTTACCATAAAAATATCATTCGAATAAAGTGCCGTCACATTTGTAGTATGGAAATAATCACCTTCATTGTAATCACTTTCAGGTATTAAAACAGATGTCTGATTTAAATAATTATATTTCCAAAGACCGGCCATGGTTGTGATATAGGCTGTATCTGCTAAAACTCGTGTATTTAAAACACCCCCAAAATCATCATCTTCAGGTAAGTAATGGTCAACTTCATAGAGTGTATTCCAAACATTATTCGAATAAACCAAAACCAAATTACTGTACCAACCCGTGTTTATTCTTCCAATTATATAAATAGGTTCCCCATCTGGCGTACCATCTATATCTATCAAATCCACATCCGTCCCACTTTCCATTTTCGTAAACTCATTCCCATCATAATGAACGATACTACCCGTTCTTCCCACAAAATACATATTGTTGGATGAAGTCCCCCACAATTGAGTTACGCCTCCATCATCATTATCCAATACACCCATATTCCATAGGTGATATAATGTCCAATTATTTCCATCCCAATGCATAGGTAAACCAGATGTAATCCAAATGTCATTTTCTGAAAAATAATGAATACTATTTAAATCTAATGTATGACTACTATAATTTTCTATGATTGGATCAATCCCTGGGTGTCCTATTTGTTCATCTTGAGATACCAACCCCATTAATTCCCATTCCACACCATCCCAATGTGCCATATTATATTCCATACAATCCGTTTCAATATTTCCCACCACCCAAATATCATTTTCATCCACAATCCAGACATCATTTAAATAACTTCCGTATTCTCCTAAAGTATCAATCTCCCAGGTAAAATTATGGCTGGTGGTATCCATGGTTGTTAGGGTAAGTGTATTACTTTCTCCAATGCGTTTTGTCCCATCCATCCAATAGCCAGTATAGGTGTAAGATGTATTTGGGTTAAGGCCTGTATCTTTGATAAGGGTATCCGATTGAAGTGAAAGCGTTTGGACGGTGGAATCATCTCTTGTGAGCTCAAAGGTAAATTCAGCGAGGGAATCTTCCGGTTCTACTTTTAACCTTACGGTGGTAACACCTATTGCGCCTTCAGATAGTGTTAGATGGGTGTTTTGATTTTCGTCTTCATCTTCAAAAAGAAAACAAGCTGAAAAAAAGAGTAAGATGGGGAAAGCTTTTTTCATTTTATTTTTAAATTTATTTATTTTTACCTATAAATTAATTCCTTTCCACGATGTAATGCTTTTTCGTTAATGGGGAGTAAATGATGATGTCTTTCTGGGAGTACTTTTTTTAAGGCTGTCATGATGGATGTATCATGTAAGATGGGATTGAGTTGTGTGAAGGCGCCTAAAATAATCATATTCATGATTCGTTTATTGTTTAAGGATTGGGCTGCGGCATTTGCAGGCAATTTATATTGGCGAATATCGTTACGGGCGGGGGGAGAAAGAATGGTAGATGCTTCAAAAAGTATTTCACCATTTGGCTTTACCATTGATTCAAATTTTTCCATGGAGGGCTGATTTAATATGATAGCTGTATCAAATTCATTTATAATAGGAGAACTAATTTTTTGGTCAGATAAAATAACAACGCAATTGGCAGTACCGCCACGCATTTCAGGTCCATAACTTGGCATCCAAGCTACTTCTAAATTTTCAACCATTCCTGCATAGGCAATGGTCATTCCCATACTTAAGACTCCTTGGCCACCAAAGCCGGCAATGACAATTTCTTTATTCACTTTTAGATTCTTTCGGTGGAAGTTTTAAATCTCCGAGTTCATAAAAATCAAATATTTCATCATCTAAATATTGGTTGGATTCCACAGGAGTCATTTTCCAACCGGATGGGCAATTGGATACAATTTCAACGAAACTGGTTCCCCCTTTTCCGTCCATCTGATATTGGAATGCTTTTAAGATGGCTTTTTTTGCTTTTCGAACAGATTTGGCAGAATGGACTGCTTGTCGTGTTACATAATAAGCACCTGGAAGTACAGATATCATTTCAGCCATTTTTAATGGATAACCCATTGTATGTGTATCACGACCATTGGGCGATGTAGAAGTCACAAATCCAGGCAAAGTTGTAGGCGCCATTTGTCCGCCTGTCATGCCATAAATACCATTATTGACAAAAATAATAACAATATTTTCACCACGATTAATGGTATGAATTGTTTCGGCAGTTCCGATGGCGGCCAAATCTCCATCACCTTGATAAGTAAAAACAATTCGATCAGGCAAAACACGTTTTATTCCAGTAGCAACAGCGGTAGCTCGACCATGAGCTGCTTCCTGCATATCAATATCCATGTAATGATAGGCGAATACAGAACAGCCCACTGGTGCAACACCAATGGTTGTTTCTTGAATATTCAATTCATCAATGGTTTCCATAATGAGACGGTGAGCGACGGAATGACCACACCCTGGGCAATAATGAAGTTTTCGATCAATGAGAGTTACAGGTCGGGTCCATACTTGATCCATTTGGTCTAAATTTTCGCACTGAATATGTTGTGGCTCTATGAGTATATCAGTCATATTATTTGGAATGAGTTTTGGATGAATCCATTTGAATTAATTTATCCACTATTTCGGATGGTTGGGGTATAACGCCGCCCATTCGCCCATAAAAGTCCACGGGAATTTTACCATTCACCGCTAAACGTACATCTTCCACCATTTGCCCTGCATTCATTTCGACCACGAGGAATTGGTCCACTTTTTTTGATAGGGTTAATAAAATTTCGGTGGGGAATGGGAAGAGTGTAATTGGACGAATCATGCCCACTTTCAATCCTTTTTTATTAGCATTCTCCATGGCTTTATGAGCAACACGAGCCACCAGTCCAAAAGCGACAATAATAATATCCGCATCTTCCGTGTTAATGGCTTCGTACCGTACTTCATTTTCTTGAATTGTTTTATATTTTTTTTGAAGATGTATATTGATATCTTCCATTTTTTCCGCTTCAATATGAAGCGATGTAATGACATTTTGAGAGCGAGATGTGAGTTTGCCTGTTGTAGCCCAACTGGAATGATCTACTTTATTTTTTTCAACATCATAATCAGGGAATGTGACCGGCTCCATCATTTGTCCCAAAGCGCCATCTGTTAAAATGAGTACAGGCATGAGATATTTATCAGCAAGATCAAATCCTAAATAAACAAAGTCAGCCATTTCCTGAACACTATCCGGCGCTAGCACAATAAGTTTATAATCTCCATGTCCGCCCCCTTTTACAGCTTGAAAATAATCTCCTTGGGAAGGTTGAATAGTTCCTAAACCTGGTCCACCGCGAACAACATTCACTAATAAACATGGAATTTCTGCACAAGCAATATAGGAAACACCTTCTTGCATTAAACTGTAACCAGGGCTACTGGTACTTGTCATAGTTCGTACACCAGCTCCAGCTGCACCATAAACCATATTTATAGCCGCTAATTCACTTTCAGCTTGTAAAAAAGATCCTCCACGATTATTTAAATGATGGGATAAATATTCTAATAGTTCTGATTGAGGTGTAATGGGATAACCAAAATAGCCTTTTAATCCAGCTCGAATGGCCGCTTCGGCTAATGCTTCATTTCCCTTCATTAAAAGTTTTTCGCTCATGAAGTAATATCCACAGTTATATTTTCTGTTACATGAGATAAAATAGCAATTGGTTTTTTCTTTCCTTCACGGAAAACGGTAATAACCGCTTCTGGGCATACGAGAGCACAATTGGTACATCCGGTACATGTATCATTAACTAGAACGGCATAGGGATATCCGGAAGTATTGAGTGCAGTAGATAATTGTAGAGAATCTTGGGGACACTCATGCACGCAAAGATCGCACCCTTTGCAATTTTTAGTTCTTATGGTTACGTGTCCCTTTATTTTTGCCATAACAAATATATAATGGATAACATTATCTTGTATTCTGAAATTACATAATAAAGGCACAAAGATTCAATGTATATTTGCAGAATGAATATGTACCCCGGACAGGATTCGAACCTGTGACCCTCTGCTTAGAAGGCAGATGCTCTATCCAACTGAGCTACCGGGGCATAAAAAATTTGGTCAACATAATATGAAAAAAAGAATATAAATGCCATAAATCAGCTTAATAAATTTACCAAAAATCCAGTATCTGGACAGACAAAAAAACAGGTAATATCTCTCGTCGGAGACTCGTCGAGAAAAAACTTGACTCTATAAGGTAGAATATCGTACACTTCTCGTCGAGAGGTAAAGAATTTTCTCTCTATTAACCACAAACCAATAAAAAAATGGAGGTCTTAAATGGCTGAAACTGTAAAAGCTACAGGAGTATCTAAAGAAAGCGGATACTTATATTATCTCGGAAAAGACGGCAATGTTTGGCGTTCTCAAATGGCTCGCGCTGGAAAAGGCGGGGGCAATGCAGAAAAAGTTGCAGATGCTGGTGTAACCCGTGAAGGTGGTTACCTTTATTTTATTGATAAAAATGGCGATGTTGCACGATCCCCTATGGCTCGTGGACGTAAAAAATAAAACCATTTACCGGAAAAAAGGCTCTCTCCGGAGAGCCTTTTTTTTTGTTTAATATTTGTTTTATATAATTAAATTCACGCTTGTATATTTCATGAATCAACCGAGGTAGGAATTTTCATGACAAAGAAAATTGTATCCATCATTATTTTGACATGCTTGTTTGCTCCTAATTTAAGAGGAGCGGACTTAGGTGAGTTTGAGGCTCAGTGGCTTAAAAAGAAAGATGAAGCGACTGAATCAAGCGAAACCGTAAAGAGTATCCCCAAAGAAGAATCCGTAATAACGCGGAAATCAACTCAGGTTATTCCTGTGAAGGCGCTACCTGGTGGCTGGGTCTTTAGAGATGAATTACTCGCTAATTGGGGCACAAATCTTCCAGCCGTCATTTCCATTATTCCAGATTCATCTATTGAAGTCGTTTACCAAGATGAAAAGAAAACGACCAAAGATGGTATTATGATTCCCATCAAACGAGCATCTGTCACATTCGACTATACTGCCCGTCTGACACAGGAGCAAATTACACTATCATTTGTGAATGTTGATTTTATCTATAGTACGACAAATAGCAGTGATTCTCACTTTATTTTAGAAAAAATTACAAAGAGACTCAAATTGAGAGATGGCGGTTTCCCAAAATTAACTTCGGATGATGTGATTAAGTTTAAAGTATTAATGGAATATGGGACGCCTAGAGAGTTTGACGGTGTTTGGCATATTTATAATAATTCAACTTCTGGTTTTAGAGTTAGAAAATTAGATGATAGAAATTTGAAGGTAGAAATGACTGGGCTTAAAATTAAAGCTCAGCTAGAAGAAGCCATTGATGAAGTCTATAGTAAACAAGGTATTGAGCATAAGAAACGCTTAATGATGGAAGGTATCGATCTTTAAGGTTTTTTGTATGACAGCTATTATTATTAAAAAAAGGCCATTAGGCCTTTTTTTATTTATTTTATTTTATTCTTTTATTTGGAGCCAAACCGTTTCCGATATTCACTTTATTGGCCTGAATAAAACAAAAGAATATGTTATAAAAAGAGAAGTACTTCATCCTGTTGATGTATCGTTAGATAGTACTCTTGCTAAGGCGGATAGAGACCGAATAGATAATTTAGGGATATTTAGTGAAGTCGAATGGAAAGCAGTTCCTTTGGAGAATGGGTCAATTGTTTTGCAATTTAACGTAACAGAGTCATGGAATAATATAAAAGGGGCCATGCCAATGTACACAGAGGAATATGGGTGGTCTGTTTCACGCGGTTATATTGTAAAAAACTTTAGAGGTCGTAATCAAACATTAGAATTAGGGGGCAGCCTTGGTGGTCAAAATACGTACGGATTTCGATTTAATGATCCGTGGATATTTGGTGATCATGTTTCAGCTGAACTTGGCGTTGGAAAAAGTATTAATGACCATTTGTTTCTGGACGTTGTAAAAAAAGTGACATCCTTAAGTGTGTCAATGGGGCGTTATTTTGGAAAATATATTCGTTCAAAATTAGAAATCGAAATTGAAAACAAAGTTTTTGAAGATGAAAAGAACTATTATAAAACTAAATATAATTATATCGGTCTAATTGGATCTGTGGGTTATGACTCCAGAGATTTGTATTCTAACCCAGGAAAAGGATTAAAAGAGAATCATGTGTTTTATTATCAAATTGATCAGGATACTGGCGTAAAAAATCGATTTGTTTGGAACCATTCATTCAGTGTATTCCATTCTTTAATTCCGGGAGACAAAAAACTTGTTTTAGGATTTAATATTTCAAACCAGTTTAGTTTGGGTGACACAAATGCTGTATGGATGGATTATATTGGCGGGAGTTATTCTGTAAGAGGATGGAAAATGCCTTCAAGGGATTTATATCAATCGGGAAAACAACCATTTAGGTTTGGGCATCATTGGGTGCAAAGTTCAATTGAATTAAGACAAGTGATTATTCCAAAACATGCAACAAAATATGGAAATGAAATTGGATTAGATTTTGGTCTGTTTTTGGATGTGGGCATTAATGCCATTAAATTAAATAATCTAATAAATCAGACACCTCTATTCGGAACAGGGTTTGGACTTCGAATTCCAATGCCCATGATGGGAGCGCTTCGTTTAGATTATGGATGGGCTTTTTATGAAGGAAAGTATGTAGAATCTTCCTTCCATTTGGCCATGGGCCATCGATTCTAATCTTTTGTCTTTTTAAAAATCATCGCCTTTTCAAACCGGTCTTCAGTCCCGCTTTTCAGACGTGAAATATTTTTTCGATGGGTAAAAATAACGAACCATGGTATGAGTAGGCTAAAGACTAATAATGACAAAGGTGGATGAATAGAGACAAATATAGGCATTATTCCCAAAAGGATTATCGGAAGAGATAGTGCCGCTAAGAGAGAACTCAATGATACGTAACCTGTCATGAGTAATGTGGCAGTAAAGACTGCCAAGGCCATAGGAAATGCAAGGGGAAATAATCCGATAAGTACGCCGGCTAAAGTGCCAATTCCTTTTCCACCTCGGAATTGCGCAAAAAGAGAATAGGTGTGGCCTAAAACGGAGGCAATTCCACATAAAATTTGTAATGCGCCAAAATCGGGAATATTTTGATACTCAAATCCCATTCCTGCAATAACTTTAACGGATAGCCAACCTTTAAATCCATCGATGAATAAAACAAAAAGTGCCGGTTTCCAGCCAAGAAGTCGAAAAGAATTCGTAGCACCAGCATTACCACTTCCATGATCACGTATATCGATATTTTTAAGGAATTTCCCCGCTAGAATACTCGTTGGGAATGAACCTGCAATATAACTTGCAATAAGGAGTATGATTAAATTTGCCATGAAGATGAAATTTTATTCTGTATCAGGAAGCGGGTTTTTATCGGGGGCTAACATACCACCTGAAATAATGGTTTTTAATCCTTCTTCCACTGTCATACCTGTTGAAATGGTATCTTTTGCTGGAATCATTAGAAAAAAACCAGATGTGGGGTTGGGTGTGGTTGGGACAAATAAATGGTAATGCAATTGTCCATTTTCCGTTTCAGATTCCCCGCTGATAAAAGCCATTGTCCATAACCCTACTCTTGGATATTGAATATAAACGGCTCCTTGAAAAGCGTCGGCTGTTTTTCCTGTGAATGTTTCAGTGATTTGTTTTAGAGTACTATAAATCGTATTAACAATTGGAACACGTTTAAGAATTCTTTCACCTAAACCAAAAAGTTTCCTACCTAAAAAATTAGAAACGGTAACGCCTAATAAATATATGAGGACAAGAGTGAGTAGAATACCTAAACCAGGTATTTCATCTAAACCAATTTTTCTTAACATGGGTAAAGACATTTGGCTTAAAATATCTAATAAGAATTTTAAAACAAAATACGTTAGATAAATGGGGAAAAGGGCTGCAATTCCCGCAAATATTTTAGATTTGAAATTTTGTAATAGTGGATTTGGCATAGTCTAAAGTTATTGCGATTCTAGGTCTAATAAAAATTTCTTTATCATTAATCCACCGCCAAAGCCTCCTAAAGTACCCGTATGGGTCAATACACGATGACACGGTATAATTAAAGGGATAGGATTATGTGCATTTGCACTTCCGACTGCTCGAACCGCCTTTGGGTTATCGCATCTTATTGCAATATCTTTATAGGATGCTGTTTCTCCATAAGGGATTTTGGCTACTTCTTTTAATGCCTTTGTGTAAAAAGGAGATGTTTGAAAATCAAGCGGTAAACTGAATATTTTTCTTTCTCCATTTAAGTATTCCAAAATTTGTTTCTTAAATGGATGAGGATCTTCAGTTGAAGAGTGAATTTCATCTTTTGGATATAATGATTTGAGTTTGGGAATAAAAGGAGCTTCATTCTCAAAGAAAAGTCTTCGAATACCTTTTTTTGAATATAAAAGGCCCAGTTTTCCGATCGGAGAATCAAATTGAAGGAATGTTAGCACTAGAGAATTTAATTCAATAATTATGATTTAGATGGTTTAATCCAATGGATAAGTACAGCTCCAGACACAATCATGGAAGCACCAATGATGGCTGATAGCGTTAAAACTTCATTTAAAAATATCCACCCCAAAGTTGTGGCAATGACCGGAGGGAAAAAAGCCACATAAGAAATTTGGGGCATGGTTAAATGAGAGAATAACCAAACATAAATTAGCCAAGTAATGACCGTTCCAAATACGGTTAAATATCCAATCGCAAAAATATTATAAGGGCTCCAATTCATGGTCATATCTGCTTCAAAAATAAATGATATTATCATTAATAAAATTCCAGCAATTGTTTGGCTTACTACATTTAATTGAACGGTTGATAATATTTTATGATGTTTTTTTAAATAGACATTTGGCCAAGCCGCTACCAAGACTGCTAACGCAAGACCTGCAATACCTAACGGTACATTATCCCCACCCAGTCCAGAGCTTTCCCTCAATAAAATAAGGGCACCTGTAGTTCCGATTGAAATAGTACCCATTTTTTGAAAGGATAATTTTTCATCCGCTAACATGAAATGTGATATGAATGCTACAACGAGTGGAAACCCTGCCCACATAACAGAAGAAACACTTGAAAAAACAAATTGAGTTGATATGTATGTTAAACTATAAGATATAACAAAATTGAAAATGGCAAATTGAAGGTATAAAGACCATGCTATTTTTGACATGGGTAATTTTTCTTTTCGATAAAAAAGAATCAGCCATAAAATGATTGCAGCAATAATAAACCGAACTGCCACACCAAATATGGGTGGTGTTCCTTCATTGAGACTAATTTTTAATACAATCCAAGTTGTACCCCAAATGACACAAAGAAAGGTGTATAATGATATTATCTTAAGTTTCATACGTTTAGAAGGCGGTAAATTTAGGTTCACTTTATAGACGAGAAGGACATTATTCTTTGATTGAAATAAAATCTTTATCTAAAGAATTTAAATTAACAAAACAGCACCGAAGAGAATTAGGTGAATCATTTACGGATAAGAAATCTATTTGTGCGGTGAATGATATATCGTTTTCATGTAAACCAGGACAAATATTTGGATTAATCGGTCCAAATGGAGCGGGGAAAACAACTACTTTACGAATGGTTGCTACCATGTTAAAACCAACCCACGGATCGATTTCTGTCTGTGGACATGATACGGTTCATGCCAATCAACAAGTACGAAAAAAAATTGGCTTCATGACGGGGCAAACAGCATTGTACGATCGACTAACCCCAAATGAAATGGTTCAATACATGGCAGAATTACATGGAATGAAAAAAGATTTATTTTTTCAACGCAGGCAGTCTCTTTTCGATTTATTAGATATGCATGATTTTGCAGATAGGCGTATAGCTCGGTTAAGTACAGGCATGAAACAGAAAACATCTATTGCTAGGACCATAATCCATGACCCAGAAGTCATGATTTTTGATGAACCTACCTCAGGACTAGATGTAATGACTTCACGTGCCATTATGAATTTGATCCGATCTTGTAAAGATGATGGAAAAACAGTGTTATTTTCTACTCATCGCATGGGAGAAATCAATCAAGTCTGTGATCATCTTGCTATTATTTATAATGGGGAATTATACTTTAATGGTAGCTTAAATGTGTTCAAAGAAGAAATGACTCAGCCAACATTTGAAGATGAATTTATTTTTCGAGTGGAGGGGAAATAAAATGAAAATCTGGATCATTTTTAAAAAAGAATTAAAAGATATTCTACGCGATAGACGAACTATCATGATGATGATTGTATTTCCACTCCTTTTAGCACCTGCGCTTATAACAGTTGTATCAAAAGTTCAGATGATGCAAATGAAAAAGGCGCAAGAGAAAAAACTGAAACTACATTTTATTGGCAAAGAATATGCCCCGAATCTTTATCAGGATTTTGTTTCTTCGGAACGTATTATTATGATACCATATCTTCAGAAAGATAGTATTCAGCACTATATACAAGACGAATTTATTGATGCTGTTATTGAAGTATCGTCTCATTATAACCTAGCTTTAGGACAAAACAAGAAAGCGAGTATAAAAGTATATTTTAAAGGATCAGATTCCATGGGTATCACCAAAAAGCGTGTGGAGCAGATTATAAAAGAGAGAGAACGATTCATTATCAATGAGCGTATGGCTCGGTTACATTTAGACATAGATATTGTGGACGCCTTTGAAATTGATCGTGTGGATATATCATCTTCTCAAGAAAAAATCGGAAAAGCTGCAGGCGGATTCTTGCCATATATATTCATTATTTTTGGGTTTATGGGCGCCATGTATCCTGGATTAGATTTAGGAGCAGGAGAAAAGGAGAGAGGGACATTAGAAACAATTTTATCATCACCAGCATCCCGTTTCGATATTGTTATGGGCAAATTTCTCGTTGTCCTATCCGCAGCTATTGCAACATCATTTATTGCTATTGGAGGATTATATTTAGCTGTTCAACAATTCCCCGATATACCCGTAGAAATACTTCAGGTTATTCAAGACGTCTTAAGTTTAAAAGTTTTTCTAATGATTATGGGATTGGTTATTCCCGCGTCGGCATTTTTCAGTGCAATTATATTAAGTTTATCGATATACGCAAAATCATTTAAAGAAGCTCAGAGTATTGTGGCTCCATTAAATATTATAATTATTTTTCCTGCAATTATTGGCACACTTCCGGGAATTGAATTAAATCATACAACTGCATTAATCCCTGTTTTAAATGTATCATTAGCAGCCAAAGATCTTGTAGCTGGAATTATTGACCCTATATTAATGGCTGAAGTATATGGCTCTCTTTTCTTCTTAGCTGGATTATCAATTTGGTTTTGTGTTAAATGGTTTAATCGAGAAGAAACAATTTTCAGGAATTAAAAAAAATGTGTGAAATAAAAAAACCCGCATTTCTGCGGGTTTTTTTATTTAAGCTTATTGAAAAGTATTAATCTTGTTTATTCTCATGCATGCGAATCACAATAGGACTTGCAACAAAAATGCTAGAGTATGTTCCAACAATAACACCAATGATTAATGCGAAAGCTAAATTGTGTATTACTTCGCCACCAAATAAAAATAAAATCACCACAACAAAAAAAGTAGTCACAGAAGTAATAAGCGTTCGACTTAATGATTCATTAATACTTTGGTTAATAACATCTGTATAATTTGCGCGTTTATTGAGCTTTAAATTTTCACGAATACGATCAAAAATCACAATAGTATCATTCAAGGAATAACCTACAATGGTTAAAAAGGCTGCAATAACTGCTAATGTTATTTCATATCCTAGAATAGAGAAAAAGCCAAGAGTAATCATAATATCGTGAGCTAAAGCCGCAATTGCACCGACTGCAAAGGTAAACTCAAACCGAATTGAAATGTAGATTAAAATCAATACAAGAGCTGAGAAAACAGCCATCATAGCATCGCCACTTAATTCTGCCCCGACTTTTGGACCTACCTTTTCGATTGATAGAATAAAGTCCATCTCATTTTCTGGTATTTTGTCCGGAAAGATACTTCTCATAAATCCCACAACTTTTTGAGAAAAATTTTCAGGTTCATTATCTAATGTTGCAATTCGAACAGCAACATTGGAATCGTCCCCAAAGTGTTTTATTTCTGCTTTACTAAAGTCGAAGTGTTGTCCATCAAGGGAAACATTTGCGAGTGCAGAACGCACTTTTTCAATATTAACCGTTTCAGTATAATTCACCGCAATCATGGTTCCGCCATTAAAGTCAATCCCAAGTTTTGGGCCTCCATTAAGGCCGAGAGAAATGATTCCGGCTGCAATTAGAAAGAGTGAGAAAAATCCAGATAATCTGGACTTTCCAATAAAATCGATATGTGTGTCTTTGATAAATCTCATAATTAAATACTCAAGCTATTCATCCGCCCGCGAGCAGATAATGAATTAAAAATTGTTCTAGTGACAAAGACAGCTGTAAACATACTTATCAAAATGCCCCAGAATAAAACGGTTGCAAATCCTTTAATGGGTCCAGTACCAAATTGATACAGAACCAAGGCAGCAATTACCGTTGTAACATTTGCATCTACAATGGTTGTTAATGCTCTACTATAACCGGCATCAATAGCTGTTTTGGGCGTTTTCCCTTTTCGAAGTTCTTCACGAATCCGTTCAAAAATAATCACGTTAGCATCAATAGACATACCCACTGTTAATATTAAACCGGCAATTCCAGGTAATGTTAATGTGGCTTTTAATGATGCTAGGACAGCAAGGACTAATAAGATATTCCATATTAAAGCAAAGTCTGCAATTCCGCCTGATCCTTTATAGTAAATCACCATAAAAACGAGAACCAAGGCGAGACCAATTACAACTGAGCGCGTTCCTTGAGCAATAGAATCGGCCCCTAAAGATGGACCTACGATTCGTTCTTCGATGATATTGACTGGAGCGGGCAATGCACCAGCTCTAAGTATAATACCAATATCTTTCGCTTCATTTATATTTGCAAATCCTTCAATTTGTGTTCTTCCACTTGGGATTTTTTCCCGAATATTAGGAGCCATGTGAACTTTTTTATCAAGAACAATGGCAATTCTTTGGCCAACATTCGCCCCTGTAACTCTAGCCCATGTTCTCGCTCCTTCGGAATTCATTGTTAATGATACAACCGGTTGACCGGCAGATCCGCCACCTAGAGAACCTAAGTTAGCTTTAGCTTCTTCAACAACGCCACCCGTGAGTTCGGAAGTGCTTTTTAAATAATAAAGACGGTAAAACCCAGGCTGATCTTCAGCACCTGCAGGTTTTTCAATATCATTCCCAAACATAAATTGTCCACCTGCTGTTTTAACAATGGACATTACTTCGGGGTTTTGTAACATTTTTTTAACGGCATAAACATTTTTTTCATTCACGCCATAATCTGTCCCCATAGGAATTAATAGAGATAATAAAGGTCGCTCCGCAAAAAGAGCATCATCCACTAAAAGACTATCATTTGATTCTGCAGGATTGACATCTTCTTCACCAAATAGTTCGCTAACCGTTTTAGTGTCATCTGATTCTTTTAGTTCGTTTTCAACTAAAGTTTCTTTTGATGCGACTAAATCGTCAATCTCTGTTGTCCCTTTGAGTTTATCATCAATGCGTTGAATAATATCGTTTGATATTTCAGGTCCTTTTACGAGATAGAATTCTAACAAAGCTGTACTTTGTAACAAAGCTCGAGCTCTTTCAGGATCTTGGATTCCGGCTAATTCAACAACAATACGATGTTTACCTTGCTTTTGAATGGTAGGTTCAGAAACGCCAAATTGATCAACACGATTTTGAAGAATTTCTAAAACACGATTAATTGCATCGTCCGCTTCTTGCTCTAATTGAACAAATATATCTTCAATTGTGCCACCAAATTCATGATAGTATCGCGGAAGCTTTAAACCTGTTGAAGCAATTTCCTGTTTGAATAGTGGAAAGAATTCTGCATCGGGAGCCGTTAGTTTTTCCTGAACGTTTTTAATGACATTCTCGAAGCGTTCATCTTTATTTTTTGCCAAGTTTGACATAAGGAGGGGAATATCTGCCTCTAGGACAATATACATCCCACCTTTTAAATCTAAACCTTGACGGATAATTTTGGATTCTAATTGCGCTAATTGACCAGATTCTCTAAGAGACTCTTTTTCATCTTCGCTGAGATTTTGGTACTTCCATGAAGGAAGTAGAGCATATAATGCCCAAGCCAAAATGATGCCAATGACAATATATCTTGGTGTAAGTTCTTTATTCATGTGCCTTTTTTGTTGTAAATATTTTTGATTTGACTATTAAAGCCCGGGAATTTACTTGCCGACCTTTCCACAGGCAATTTCTATTTATTTTATCAAAATGATCTTTTGTGTATCATAATAGGCGCCAGATTGCACTCGAATGAAATAAATACCGCTAGAATAGTTGGACGCATCCCATTGAATTTTATGATTCCCGGGTTCCAATTGTCCATCGATCAATGTTTGCATCAAACGTCCGGTTGTATCGTATATTTGTAGAGACACGGCATGCCGTGTCTCTACTATGGAAAACTGGATCGTGGTTGTTGGATTGAATGGATTGGGATATGCGGGATAAAGAGCAAACTTTAAAGGTACATTAGATTCTGAATCAGAACTTAAATAGGTATGATTTTCAATGGATTCCGCATGTGCCATAATATCACTTTCATCATACCATCGTTCTTTTAGACTATCCTGCGAATAGAATTCGGTTAAATCATCATAATGAATAGATGTTGGATCTTCTGATTGACCATTAGGTTTCATAGCCCAAGCTTTAGGTGCTTCTCCTTCCTTTATGCGAATTAACATAATATGATCATTTCCAGCGGTGGAGTGAAATATATTATCATCATTATGTAAATTTCCTTTTCCCATTTTTGCTGCAGCTAGATCGTGTGCTGTTCCACCAGAAAGGGGGAAATAATTATTGCCTCGGAAATAGCCATGAATATCTCCCCATTGGATGTCGGTGGTTCCATAGCGGCTGGTTATTTCATCTTTAGCGCTTACAAGTGATTCCACTAATGTTCTTCTGTCAGATTCATTGAAAGAATATGGATTCACAAATGTCAAATTTTCAGGAAGGATTTCACGCAAATAAAAGAGTAATGACATTTCTGTAGAAGTTATTTCTGCTTTCCCATTCCAAGTAAATAATACGTTTGCTAATGAATCTGCTTCAAATTGTCGAGGGAATGAATCTGCGGCAGATTCTTCTAAAGCTAAAGGCAGAATCTGTTTAAGAGAGTCCCATCCCAAGATTTTATAATCTAAAGCGACATTTTTAAGATAATCGGTTGTAAGACTATCTCCACCTAAATCCAATAATTCTACAACACGTCTTCCTCGAACACCAAAGCTATCCCCTTCATATAATTCGATGGGAACATCATCAGGACCAAATCCAGGATCTGGGGTTACATACCAGGGAGCGTCATTACAATTTTGCATATATCCTGGAGCAGGGTTTTCCACACGCGGTAAAGATGAAAATGGAATCACATCTAACCATAAGGTTGATGAAATAGATCCATCTAGTGCACCTTCTCTTGCGGATATGGGATCATTTCTATAATGAGTATGCCCATTAAAAATAAATAATAAATTTCCTTGAATATCGCCACCCATACAATTCCATTTATCATATTGATGTAGCGATAAAGCTTCTTCCCATTCTGCAACAGATTCTGATGTCATAACTCGGTAACCTTGCTCAAACCCTGAAACGAGATTCTCCACTTCTAATTTGGCAAATAAAGCCGTAGATCCATTAATAGATTGTACAAATACGCCATGGTCATCTGATTGTTTTGCGGTTCTGTTTACGGAAGAACCACCTGCCACAGCGATTGTTTCAGTCCAAGTGCTAAATGGTTTTGAAATACCATCTAACAGATAATGGTTTTGTACATTGGGATCGAGTGAAACAAGAAAGGCATCCGCGAAATCCACTTGATTAGCTGTATGAGACCAAGCGAAAGTTTCGTTATGTCCCATCACTGGATGCGTTCCACCTAAAAAGAAAAATCCATTATAATTTAAGGTTCCGTCCGCAGATTTTAAATGAGCGCTCCAAGATCCCGTGAGACCATTAAAGGGTAAATGGGGGTCACATAACAAATAGAGAGCATCATCTGCTGTGCGCTCAGGCGATACGACCCATTGATTTGACATATCTTGTTTTGTATCGGGCAAAATGTCTGTTTGCGTTAAATAATGGCTGGCATCCTTCTGAAATTGATTCCATTCGTGTGTTAAAGCTTTAATATAACTCGCAGTAAAAATATCTGAAGCTGTAACGGGAAGAAATGAATTTGCGTCAATCGATGATGGTATTTTTTCTGGATATGTAGCAAACCCATAATTGACTCCTGCAGCCAGTCCGTCTAAATAACTTAATATATCATCGGAAACAGTTTCCATTGCTATAGTTGTTTTTTCCTGAAAACGAAGGGATCGAATAAATAAATCTTGATTAATATAATTTTGGCCATAATGTTGGGCCATTTCTCCGCGAGTTGTTAAAATATTATCAATCAAATATTCAGGATGATCCTGAAACATGGCAATGGTTAAGCCAAAGCCACAATCTTTAACTGTTTCACCTAAAATATGGGGAATACCATCGGTATCCCGAATAATTTCAACCGATTGCGTAAATCCTATAGAGGTAACAATGATAATTAAAAACAATCGTTTATTAGATATAAAGGTCATAAACCACTCCAAGTTAGATTAATATGTAGGCTAACAGACCCGAATATCTTATAAAGGTTAAATAATTACAACTCCTTTTTTCAGAATGATATTTGCAAATAGAGCAGACTCACTTGAGGCGACAATCGCAAATGCATTTCTTGATCTTTCATAAAATGCCTCACGAGAAATGGATGTTAGTGTAGATCGATTGGGAGATTGATTGTGCAAAATAGATTCAAACTCAGTCCAAATGGGTGGAATAGATTCATTGCCAGTTGCCATTACAATGGCATAATCATTTACAGATTCATCCATGGGGAAAAAGGGAATGAATGCGTTTACAATATCGCAAACACCATGCCCATCTGCGCGAATAAGTCGTTCAGCATGTGTGTCAGCTGGAAAATTACCATCAGCGATAACAATTTCATCTCCATGTCCCATGCTCATTAAAATATGTAAAAGATCGGGGGATAGAATGGGTGGTATATTTTTTAACATAAAGTCTCCATCATTAAATTATTTTCAATTCTTTTCCGACTTTGATGAAAGCATTTATGGCTGTATCTAAATGCCGTTGATTCATTGCAGCAGAAATTTGGACACGAATCCGTGCTTCCCCTTTGGGTACAACTGGAAATAAAAATCCAGTCACATAAATGCCTTCCTTTAATAGAGAAGCTGCCAATTTTTGAGCTAAAACGGCATCATATAACATGATGGGCACAATAGGATGAACGCCGGGCTTTAAATCGAATCCAGCATTGGCCATTTTATCCCGAAAATAGGATGTATTTTCTTCAAGTTTGTCTCTTAATTCTGTTGATGATGAAAGTAGATCAAATGCTTTTAGTCCTGCAGCAACAATGGATGGAGCCACACTATTGGAAAAAAGGTATGGTCGAGAACGTTGCCGTAATAAATCAATTATTTCCTGGTTACCAGATGTGAATCCACCTGATGCGCCACCTAAAGCTTTTCCAAGTGTGGATGTAAAAATATCAATCTTATTTAAAACACCATTATGCTCGGCAGACCCGCGACCCGTTTCCCCGACAAACCCAGTCGCATGTGAATCATCCACCATGACAAGTGCATCATATTTTTCAGCTAAATCAGTGATTCCTTTTAAATTGGCTATATATCCATCCATGGAAAAAACACCATCCGTAGCAATCAGTCGAATCCGCGCATCGTGCGCTTCCTTGAGTTTCGATTCTAAATCGCCCATATCATTATTAGCATAGCGAAATCTTTTTGCTTTGCACAATCGAATCCCATCAATGATGGAAGCATGGTTTAGGGCATCTGAAATAACGGCATCTTCGGGGCCAAGCAGTGTTTCAAAAAGGCCACCATTTGCATCAAAACAACTTGTATATAAAATGGTATCATCCGTCTCAAGAAAAGTTGAAATAGATTCTTCCAGTGATGTGTGTAAATCTTGAGTACCGCAGATAAATCGGACTGATGCCACCCCAAACCCATACTCATCTAATGCTTGTCTTGCCGCTTGAATTAAACCGGGATGATTTGCCAAACCTAAATAATTATTGGCGCAAAAATTTAAAACTTCACCCCCTTCTTTGGTTTTAATATCAACCCCTTGTGGTGTTGTAATGGTTCGTTCTTTTTTATAAAGTCCTTCCAGCTCAATTTGAGACAGAATGGCGGCGAAATATTGATTAGATTTATTCATATGGTTTAAATAGGTTTTTCCCTTCAAATGTTTTTGTCCCATTGACATAACTAAAATATTTTCTATTTTCACACGAAATATATTCAATATCAACAGGGGTCAATGGTCTTCGACACGATGGCCAGTATTCATTTTGTAATTCAATCATTTTATCAATGGTTTCATGATGGTTCTCCAAACCGAGATAATGTTGTAGTCGATCTAAATATGGCTTTGCTCCAATGCCCGTTGGCACAGGACTTTTTGGACTAATTATGTCTGGCCTAAACCAAGAAATATCGATGACTGCCATGAATATTGGGAAATCATTTGTCATTTTAAACGTTTGATTTATTAGGTGTGTTGCAGTAACAACATTTTGATTGGATGCCAAAATAGTCTCTAAGAGAAAATCAATAATATTTGGAAAAAGCTCCGTGCAGGCTTCCAGTCTATTGTATTGGATTCCATCCCATTGAATTGGTACAACAGGATAAGCTTCAGATGACCAGGGTTGCTCCATTTGGTTTAACAGTATATCCTTTAAACGAGATGGAGTGGTTAATTCTGAAGGGCTTAGGCGTTTTAATGTTGAATGTTGGTTGCACCATCGAGCGAAAAATAGAGCATGAATTAAATCTTCTAAAGAATTTTTTACAGGTTCGCAAAATTGCAATACTGCTTTAGATCCTTTGTCATTTTCTCTAAAAGTATTGAGAAAGCGCCCTTGTTGAAAAATTGGATCAGACGTCCAAGGCGACTTTTCTCCATTTTTTCTTTTAATGCGAATATTTTCTCGTTCTTTACACCAATCAAAAAAAGATTTTACCGGGTCATCGATGATTAACCCATCCAATGAATTATCGTAGGGATTATTGATCATTGATTTTTTGCTGGCAAAAAATGTTGGATTTTATTTACCATTCCAGTACTACTTTTCCGCAATTACCCGATTCCATTATATCAAATCCTTTTTGAAAATCGTCGATAGGAAAAGTGTGAGTTAACACTTTAGAAATATCTAAACCACTTCGAAGCATCTGGGTCATTTTATACCACGTTTCAAACATCTCCCGTCCATATATACCTTTAACATGTAATCCTTTAAAAATAATATCATCCCAGTTGATTTGGGTGGACTCAGGAAGTAATCCTAAGAGAGCAACACGGCCACCATGATACATATTATCTAACATAGATTTGAATGCTGTAGAATTCCCAGACATTTCGAGCCCAACATCAAAACCATTAGACATGCCTAAATCGGCAATGACATCTTCTATTTTATCCTGAGTTACATTGATTGCTTTTGATGCGCCCATTTTTTTAGCAAGATTTAACCGGTACTCATTCACATCTGTAATCACAATATGGCGTGCACCCACATATTGACAAATGACTATTGCCATAAGCCCAATAGGACCAGCGCCCGTAATGAGAACATCTTCGCCGACCATTTCAAAAGAAAGAGCTGTATGAGCCGCATTTCCAAATGGATCAAAAAAGGCAGCAATTTCAGAAGGAATATCATCATGCACAGGCCAGACATTAAACTCTGGCAGAATCAAATATTCAGCAAATGCACCATTGCGATGGATCCCAACGCCAACTGTTTTATGACATAAATGGCGTTTACCCGCTCGGCAATTTCTGCAATATCCGCATGTAATATGTCCTTCGCCCGAAACACGATCTCCAATTTGAAAGTGTGTAACTCCTGGACCAATTTCATCTACGATTCCGACAAATTCATGTCCCGTAATTAAAGGGGGGATTATATTTCGTTGAGACCATTCATCCCATTTATATATATGCAGATCTGTTCCACAAATGGCTGTATGGGTAATTTTAATCTTTACTTCATTTGTGCTACAGGTTGGAATGGGAACATCTTCCAGCCAGATTCCACGTTCAGGAGATTTTTTTACAAGTGCTTTCATTAAAGAATTCAGTTCATTTGGTAGAGAAATTTACAGATTGAACTTTTAGAATACTAACTGATGCCTCAACATTTTGAGATTTGATGAAACATGTCAATAATTAAAATGTTTAATCTTATTCCTTATCCTTAAGGCTTGGCTGGATATAAATTCTGTGCCCGAAAAAAAATCGGAATATTACATTATGGGACATATCATTTCATTCACAAACCAAAAAGGCGGTGTGGGAAAAACCACATCAGCTGTAAACGTTGCCCTGAGTTTAGGCGTGACGGAAGAAAAAACATTACTCATTGATTTAGACCCGCAAGCAAATGCGACGACAGGTGTTATGGATATTACAGAAGCACCCACTTCATCCATATATGATGTTCTTATTAAAGATTTGCCCATCAAAGATGCTATCACACCAACGAAATTCCCTGACTTGGATTTAATTGCTTCTACAAATGATTTAGTTGGAGCGGAAATTGAATTGGTGAGTGTCTTGGCTCGCGAATATCAATTGCAAAAATGTCTTAAGTCCATCAAAAAGAAATATAATTTTATTATTATTGATTGTCCACCATCGTTAGGACTTTTAACCATAAATGCATTAACGGCATCCGATTCAATCATTATTCCAATTCAAAGTGAATATTATGCATTAGAAGGGTTAGGGCAATTATTGAACACAGTTCGCCTTGTTCAACGCCATTTGAATAAAAAATTGGAAATCGCAGGTGTATTGATGACCATGTATGATGGACGATTAAATTTATCGAAACAAGTAGCCGATGAAGTTCAGAGCTACTTTAAAGACAAATTGTTTAATACGTTGATCCATCGTAACGTCCGCTTAAGTGAGGCTCCGAGTTTTGGTAAACCAGCCTTATTATATGATGCCAGTTCAACGGGAGCCATGGATTACATGAATTTAACAGAGGAAATATTGCAACGTGTCGGTTAATCGATTAGGAAGAGGTTTAGAAGCTTTGATTCGGCCTGAACCTGAACAAAAGAAAAAACAATCATCAAAGAAAAAGAGTAAACCCGGTGTTTCACTTATACCTGTAAAAGAGATTTTTTCAAATCCGAATCAACCTAGGCGAGATTTTAATGAAAAAGCGCTCGATGAATTAATTGCGTCCATAAAGGAGAAAGGCATCATTACACCTGTTACCGTTCGAAAAGTGGATAATGGGTTTGAACTTGTAGCAGGGGAACGACGTTGGCGGGCTGCAAAAAAGTTAAGATTGAAATCAATTCCGGCTTATATTATTACTGTAACGGATGCAGCTGAAGTCATGGAGTTGGCACTCATTGAAAATATTCAAAGAGAAGATCTAAATCCGTTAGAAGAAGCAGAGGGGTATGCGGTTTTAAATAGTCAACATAACCTATCCCATGAATCCATCGCAAAAGCTGTCGGCAAAAAACGAGTTACCATATCGAATGCCCTTCGACTTTTAAAATTACCGCCTGACATAAGAAAAAGCCTTCGGAATGGAGACATTTCAGGCGGGCACGGTAGAGCGATACTTCAAGCAAAAACCACTCAATCAATGATGCGTATCTGGGAAAAAATCCTTAATGAAATTTTAAGTGTTAGAACAGCAGAATCATTGGTTAAAGGTTCAGGGCCTACGGCAAAAGCTAAACCCAAAAAGAAAAAAGGGTCTGCTCATATTCGCGCCATTGAGAATCAATTAATATCTGTACTTGGAACGAAGGTTAAGTTAAGGCCTAGCAAAAAGGGCGGAAGTATCGAAATCGTTTATTTTTCAAAAGATGATTTAGAGCGACTATTAGACTTGCTCAATACTCTTGATTAGGTATCCATTTGGGTCAAAAATATACAGCTATTCTCATTCCAGATGATGAAGGAGAGACAAAACGATTTCGCATATCAGGTTTTCGGTTAAAAAGTGCTATTGCTAGTGTTGTCATTTTTTTGACACTTGTCGTAGGGTTGTTTTTATATTATGTCCTCAAGCAATGAAATATGATACTATGAAAAAACAGTATGAACTATTTGCTGCTGAGAGAACACAAGTTTTAGAATTAAGCAGAGATCTACAGCGATTGCAACAAATGGATAAGCTAATCCGTAGTTCTCTAGGGACGCCCAAAAATGTTGTCATTGATACAACAACTGATGTGTTTATAACCAACCAGAATCAAACTATTTCCTATATTGATAATATCCCTTCTGTTCCTCCCGTCTTGGGGTACATTTCTCAGAGGACAGAAAGCGACCTTTCTTTCATAAAACGAGGTCATTATGGCGTTGATATTGTTGTCAAAGAAGGAGAGCCAATTCAAGCATCCGCTGCGGGGTTAGTTGTATTCTCTGATTGGACTTATGACCAAGGAAATGTAATTATATTATACCACGGTGATGGTTACTTTACTCATTATGGTCACAATCAGAAAAATCTAAAAAGTCAACGAGATATCGTTGCAAGAGGGGAAGTGATAGCTTTGTCTGGGAATACCGGTAATTCTTCTGGACCCCATTTGCACTATGAAATATGGAAAGATGGTGTAGCTGTTGATCCTTTGGATTATTTTCCAGCATTCAAATCAAAAGATTTAACACCAAAAAATGGCTAAAATAAATTTTCAAAATGTTCACACGATGATTGGTGCTGATGCTACCATGCATGGCTCAGTTGAATTGCAAGAAGGCATTATAATATATGGTAAAGTTTTGGGCGATGTTACCACCCAAGGTCCAGTTCGTATAGCTAAAGGCGCAAGCGTAGTTGGCAATATTTCTGGGAGTGATATTCAAGTCGGAGGGCAAGTTACGGGCAATGTTACTGCGGTAGGTTTGGTCGTATTAGGGGAAAAGAGTATCATGAAAGGTGATATCATTTATAAAAAACTATTAATAGAAGATGCAGCTCAATTTGAAGGTAAATGTAATCTTGCTTCATCAAATTAATTCATATCTAATAAAACTTAAGATGTTTTTTTATGTCAGAAACTGATAAAGAAACGCCTGAATATTTCTCTATTAATTCTTTATCCTATTTTCAAAAAATGGTTCAAAAGTCGGGTCCTGCTGCAGGTGCATCTTATGCATTAATTGGCGCGGTCCTTTTATTTGGTTTATTGGGTTATTACTTAGATTCTCTATTTCAATCGGAACCTTGGTTCTTGTTAGGGGGGATTTTATTAGGCATCATTTCTGGGTTTTATCAATTAGCGAAAATTATTTGGTTAAATAAATGAAAATATATTTTTATGCAATGATGATTTGTCTTGGACTTTATGGGCTTATCGCGGGAGTAAAGCCTGAATGGAGTCAGGAAATATTATTAGGATTATTGGCGCCTTCTGTCGTCGGATTATTAACGGTTTTAATGTTTTCAAGATTTAAAACAATGACCGTACAACAAATGGCGCAGTGGCTCATGATAAGTTTTGGGATAAAGATGATTATATATCCTCTATATTTTATTATACTTTTTAAATTTTATTCCTTTGCTCCTTATCCGTTTGTTTTTAGCTTTGCCGGCTATTTTATAGGTCTTCACATTGTGGAAGCCGTAGTCTTAAAGTCCAAATCGAAATAAACATAAATATATTTATAGCATGAGTAGTGCAGTAGAGTCTGGCACAAACGCCGGTAGCGTAATGGCGCAAGTAGGAGACAATATTATTCACCATGTCTCTAACTCGTCCGTTGACCACCCTTTAATCCATCTTCCAAAAATATTTGGGATTGACATGTCTATTACTAAACATGTTTTAATGTTATGGATTGTAGCCGTTATTGTATCAGTGACGGTTATTATACCCATTCGTCGATATTTGCGTGGAAGTAAAGTTGTTCCGAGTGGCATGGCAAATTTAATTGAAACGGTCATTGTATTTATTCGAGACACGATTGTTAGACCTAATGTGGGTCCTCGGTGGGTGAATACATGGTCTCCCCTTATATTTACATTATTCTTTTTTATCTTTTTTGCAAATGCAATTGGTATGATTCCAATTTTTGATGTGTTAGGTTTAGCGGATCGATTTGTTTTCCATACTGATTCTCATTCGTTTTTAAATCAATTACTTCATGGTGGAACAACCGCTACAGGGAATTATAATGTGACGGCAGGACTTGCTTTCATTACCTTTTTTTCGATCATGATTGCAGGAACATTAGCACATGGTTTTATTAAACATTGGATTAATTTGGTTCCACATGGTTTAGCATGGCCTGTTTATATTATATTAATTCCAATAGAAATTATTGGTCTATTTGTAAAGCCATTTGCATTAACAATGCGATTGGCAGCTAATATGACAGGTGGCCATATAGCTTTATTAGCTATTTTATCTTTCATGGCCATTTTTGGCGAAATGTTTCACAGCGTTGCTGCTGGGATGGGTGTTGCGATAATATCCGTTCCAATGGCTGCTGCTATTTCTGGTCTAGAAATTATCGTTATTTTAGTACAAGCGTATGTATTTACGCTTTTATCAGCTGTGTTTATCGGCATGGCTATCAATGTTCATCATTAAACAATAAAAACGGAGGTCCTTAACATGGAAAATCTTCATTATTTTGGTGCTGCAATCGGTCTAGGTATGATCGTAATTGGAGCTGGGTTAGGCATTAGTAAATTCACTGCAGCCGCAGCGGAAAGCATTGCTCGTCAACCAGAAGCAGCAGACAAAATCACAGGTGCAGTGAATCTGCCTTTATTCCTTCTCGAAGGGGTAGCAATTCTTGCTGAAGTATTTGTGCTGTTAATCGTTTTAATGAAATAAAGGTAACCCTTTATTTTAAGAAACGGAGAAACAAATGGATAATCCTTTAGTCCAGCTAGATCCCGGTCTATTTATTTGGACCATTCTCACTTTTCTCATTTTATTTGGGGCGTTGGCAAAATTTGCCTGGAAACCTCTTTTAAAAGCGTTGGAAAGCAGGGAGAATATGATTCGATCTTCAATTGCGGATGCTGAAAAAGCTCAACAGGAACTGGAAACATTAAACCAGCAATCGGATGAGGTCATGGCAAAAGCTCGTGCTGAATCGCAGTCTATCCTTGCGGATGGAAAAGCAGCAGCAGAGAAAGTAAAAGAAGATACAGTGAATCAAGCAAAAGAGAAAGCAGCTGCAATCATAGAATCTGCCGAGAAGCAAATTCTGGTAGAAAAAGAAAAGGCCATTTCTGAAATAAAAGGAGAAGTGGCAAATCTTGCAATTCAGGTTGCTGAAAAATTGATTCAGAAAAATCTTACCAGAGATGATAATCAGTCTCTTATAGACGAGTCATTGCAAAAAATAAAAGGATATGAAGCATAAATTAAATGCGAAGCAATATGCTACAGTATTAATGACTGTGGCAGAACAAGTAGGCGCCACGAATGAAATCAGCGCTTCTTTTCACGTTGTGGAAAAATTGATTCGCACCAATGCGCAATTCAGATCCTTTCTCTTGTCAAAACGAATCCCATCTGATCAAAAGATGCTATCGTTGAAAGCCATTTTAGGAGGATCCTGTCACCAAATTGTGATTGAATTCCTTGGATTACTTTCAGGGACTCAAATGGTTAAACTTTTTCGCGAAACAGGGAAATTGGTTCATGAAAAAGTAAAAAATTCTCAAAATAAGATATCTGTTACTGCGCATGTAGCAGAAGCTTTATCAGAAAGTGAAACAGATATTCTTAAATCATCTCTAGAATCTATTTTGGATAAAACCACAGACTTACAAGTTGCGGTTGACCCCAAATTATTAGGTGGGATAAAGTTGAGAATAGAAAATCTATTTTTGGACGCGTCCATTCAAAATAAATTGAATGTGCTACGTTCAGATTTAATGCAATCCTAATTCTTAAGGAAGAAAATGGAAATACAGACTGAAAAAATAACACAATTAATTAAAGAGCAAATTCAAAAATTTGATGGTGCAATTGATGTTGCAGAAGTTGGCGAAGTTATCGAAATCGGTGATGGTGTTGCTCGTGTAAGTGGCCTTGAAAATGTTATGAGTTCTGAATTAGTGGAACTCCCAAACGGCATTTTTGGAATGGCCTTAAATTTAGAAGATGACAATGTAGGTTTGGTACTATTCGGTGAAACACGTCTCGTAAAAGAAGGTGATTTAGCCAAACGGACAGGCCGCGTTGTTGATGTACCCGTTGGTGATGCAATGCTTGGACGTGTTGTAAATCCCCTCGGACAACCGATTGATGGTAAAGGTCCAATCGAGACCCCGCATAAATTACCCATAGAACGAAAAGCATTAGGTGTTATGGCAAGACAACCAGTTACAGAACCTTTGCAAACGGGTGTGAAGGCTGTGGATAGTATGATTCCGATTGGCCGTGGTCAAAGAGAATTGATTATTGGCGATCGTCAAACAGGTAAAACAGCCGTGGCAATCGACACGATTATTAACCAAAAGTATACACATAAAACAGATAACCCTGTTTATTGTATCTATGTTGCTATAGGGCAAAAAGCATCAACAGTCGCTTCGCTTGTTGGTGAATTAGAAGCAAATGGTGCTATGGAATACACAACCGTTGTTACTGCAAATGCATCCGACCCTGCCCCAATGCAATATATTGCTCCTTATGCAGGTGCTGCAATGGGTGAATATTTCCGAGATGGTGGAAAACATGCCTTAATTGTTTACGATGATTTATCAAAACAGGCTGTAGCTTATAGACAAATGTCACTCGTTCTTCGCCGTCCACCAGGACGTGAAGCATTCCCAGGTGATGTTTTTTATCTTCATAGCAGATTGCTTGAACGTGCATCTAAATTGTCCGATGATTTAGGAGGGGGTTCATTGACGGCCTTGCCTATTATTGAAACACAAGAAGGGGACGTTTCAGCTTATATCCCAACCAATGTGATTTCGATTACAGATGGACAAATATATTTAGAAACAAATTTATTTAATTCAGGAATTCGACCGGCTATTGATGTAGGATTGTCTGTTTCCCGAGTAGGTGGAAATGCCCAAATAAAAGCGATGAAATCTGTGGCTGGGACTTTACGATTAGACTTGGCGCAATATCGTGAATTAGAAGCATTTGCTAAATTTGGTTCTGATTTAGATAAATCGACTATGGCTCAATTAATTCGTGGAGAGCGGATGGTTGAAATTTTAAAACAAAACCAGTATGTACCCATGGATGTTGAAAAACAAATTGCAATTATTTTTGCAGCATCTAACGGACTCTTAGATGATTTGGCCATTGACCAAATTGCTGATTTTGAAAAAGGCTTATTTGATTATCTAGATGCAAATGCATCGGATACATTAGGCGCAATCGTGAGTGAAGGAAAAATTACAGATGAAATTAGCGAATCTTTGAAAAAAGCTATAACCGAGTTCAAACAAGGATTTACTGCATAATTTATGGCAAACCTGAAAGACATTCGGGATCGAATAAAATCCGTAAAAAGCATCCAAAAGGTGACAAAAGCCATGAAAATGGTTTCTGCTGCCAAGATGCGTCGCGCACAAGACCGAATGGAACAATCGCGGCCATATAGTCAAAGTTTACAGGAAGTTATTCACCATATTTTACCGGATGTTGATAGAGATATGCTTCCACTCCTTGATGTAAGAAAAATTAAACGTAAAGCGTATATTGTCGTTACGGGAGATCGAGGGCTGGCTGGATCATTTAATGCCAATATTTTAAAGATGGCTCAAAATGAAATTGATTCTTTTGGTAAAGAAAATGTGGATTTATTTTGTATTGGGAAAAAAGCCAGAGATCATTTTAAGCGACGAGAATATAAAATCATCGAAAGCCATGTGGATTTTTGGGCAGAAATGGAATTCGATAGCGCCATGATGATTGGTCGTAGTATCATTGATCATTTTGTAAGTGGAAAAGTAGATGAAATCCATGTTGTTTATAATTATTTCATTAATGTTGGTCAACAGGAAGTAAAGTCAGAAGTGTTATTGCCTCTTGTTTATGATGAAAATGATTCTGCAATAACAGATCGTTTATATGAGCCATCAAAGGATGCATTGGTTCAATCTTTAATCCCTCGACACTTAAATGTGCAAATGTGGAAATATTTATTGGAATCTTATGCGAGTGAACAAGCTGCACGAATGATGGCAATGGAAAATGCTACTACCAATGCAGAAGATATGATAAAAGATTTAACATTACAATTCAACAAAGCTCGTCAAGCAGCTATTACAACCGAAATGCTCGAAATTGTAAGTGGCGCAGAAGCTTTATCGGAATAAAAAGAAAAAGGAAACATATTCTATGTCAATGACAGGAAAAATTTCGCAGGTTATGGGTGCGGTAGTTGATGTCTCATTTACAGACGGACACCTTCCCAATATTTATAACGCATTAACCGTTGATCGTGGAGAAGAAGGCACATTAGTTTTAGAAGTGGCTCAGCATTTAGGAGATGGGAATGTAAGAACGGTTGCAATGGATTCAACAGATGGACTTGTTCGTGGACATGAAACAGTTGATACGGGTGAGCCTATTAGGGTTCCTGTTGGTCCAGAAACGCTGGGGCGTTTATTTGATGTTTTAGGAAATACGATTGATCAAAAAGGGGATGTTACAACTGAAAAGAAATTCCCGATTCACCGTTCTGCGCCAAAACATGAAGAATTATCTACGTCCACAGAAATGCTTGTTACGGGTATTAAAGTTGTTGATTTAATGGAACCTTATACACGGGGTGGAAAAACCGGATTATTCGGTGGAGCTGGTGTAGGAAAAACAGTTCTCATTCAAGAATTAATACGAAATATTGCAACAGAGCATGGTGGCTATTCCGTTTTCGCGGGTGTGGGTGAAAGAACGCGTGAAGGGAATGATCTTTATAATGAAATGACCGAATCGGGTGTGATTGATAAAACAACCATGGTTTTTGGTCAAATGAATGAACCGCCCGGAGCTCGTTTACGTGTTGCATTGAGTGGATTAGCTATGGCAGAATATTTCCGTGATGATGAAGGGCGAGATGTTTTACTCTTTATTGATAATATTTTCCGTTTTACACAAGCAGGTTCAGAAGTATCGGCTCTTTTAGGAAGAATGCCTTCTGCTGTAGGATACCAGCCAACTCTTTCAACAGAAATGGGTGATTTGCAGGAAAGAATTACCTCCACAAAAAAAGGATCTATTACATCTGTACAAGCGGTGTATGTACCGGCGGATGATTTAACGGATCCAGCGCCAGCAACCGCATTTGCTCATTTGGATGCTACATCTGTTTTAGAACGTAAAATTGCTGAGTTGGGCATTTATCCAGCTGTGGATCCACTGGCATCTACATCTCGAATTTTAGATCCACGTATTATTGGAGAGCGACATTATAATGTTGCTCGAAATGTGCAAGTTGTATTGCAACAATATAAAGATCTACAAGATATTATTGCTATTTTAGGAATGGATGAATTATCAGATGATGATAAAATTACTGTAGCAAGAGCACGAAAAATGCAGAAATTTATGTCACAACCCTTCTATGTCGCGGAACAGTTTACAGGTACTCCAGGCCGTTATGTGAGTTTGGAAGATACCGTTTCTGGATTTGAAGCTATTCTAAATGGCGAAGCGGATGAATTACAAGAAAATGCTTTTTCCTATGTTGGTTCATTAGACGAAGTTGTTGAGAAGAATAAAAAACTAACCATATAATGAATTATTTTAACCTTGAAATAGTTACACCTACTCGGATAATCGACGAAGGGGAAGTTAGCTATGTGCGTTGCCCGGGTTTAGATGGATCCTTTGGTGTTATGAAAAACCATAGAGAGGGTATAATTGCTTTAGGCGTTGGTGAAATCAAGGTTGATCGAAACGGCAAAGAAGAATGGATGGCAACGAGCGGTGGTTTTGTTGAAATAACTCATGAAAAAGTTCAAATGCTTTTAGAGTCTATTGAAAAATCCGAAGAAATTGATACGAAGAGAGCAGAAGATGCATTAAAAAGAGCAAAGAAAAGAAAATCTGAAATAGATGTAAATATGGATGATGCTCGGATGGATGCGTCATTAATGCGTGCAATCAACCGATTGAAGGTTGCAAAAAGATAAAATATTATTCAAACTGAATTAATTAAAAACCGCTCGTAATTTCCGAGCGGTTTTTTTTATGGTAAACGAGATATAAATATGTTTAAACGAACACACACATGCGGTGAATTACAAAAAGTTAATATTGGTGATACAGTCTCTTTAAATGGGTGGGTGAATACAGTTCGTCTCCATGGGCAAGTAGTATTTGTGGATTTACGAGATCGATACGGTAAAACACAAATAGTTTTTAATGCTGACTCATTTAGTGGAGATTTTGAAGCAGTAAAGAAACTTTCAATGGAAGATGTACTTTCTATTAAGGGGCAGGTAAAACCACGCGCAGAGTCTGCGATCAACCCAAATATGGCTACGGGTGAAATCGAAGTAGTCGTTGAAAATTATATTATGCTAAATGAAGCAGCACCTTTACCATTTGTAATATCGGATCGTGATAATGCGGAAGAAAATCTTCGTTTAAAATACCGGTATCTTGAACTTCGCATGGAAGAACTTCAGCGGAATATGCTCATTAGACATGAAACGTACCAAGCTACACGTTCTTATCTTTCTGCAGAAAAATTTGTAGAAATTGAAACGCCTATGTTAATGAAATCTACACCAGAAGGTGCTCGAGATTATTTAGTTCCTAGTCGCATACATCATGGCAAATTTTATGCATTGCCCCAGTCCCCCCAGATCTATAAACAAATTTTAATGATATCTGGATATGACCGATATTTTCAAATTGTTAAATGTTTTAGAGATGAAGATTTACGGGCAGATCGTCAACCTGAATTTACCCAAATTGATATGGAATTATCTTTTATCGATGAAGAAGACATTTATTCAACGATGGAAGGACTTACAAAACATGTATTTAAACAAGTTCGAAATGTAGAATTGTCTGGATCATTTCCAAGATTAACGTGGGCTGAAGCCATGGATACGTATGGATCAGATAAACCTGACTTACGGTATGGAATGGAATTGATAGATGTGAAAGAATTCACAAATGCTTCTGATTTTAATGCTTTCAAATCAGCCGAAAGAGTAAAGGCAATTGTTGTTGAAGGTGGTGCAAAATATTCACGGAAAATTATTGATGAACTCACAGATTATGTAAAAAAATATAAAGCGAAAGGATTAGCTTGGATGAAGGGAGAAAATGGTGGGTTCACAGGTGGAATATCCAAATTTTTCTCTGATGATTTACATCAATCTATGCGAAAAGAGTTAGGTGTTAATGATGGCGACATTCTTTTTATGATTGGAGATACTTCATCCATAACTCTAAATGCATTAGGGCATCTTCGGGTGGAAATCGCTAAACGTGAATCTTTAACAAAAAAAGATGACTTCAAACCTGTTTGGATAACAGAATTTCCCATGTTCGAATATGATGAAGAAGCGGATAGATTTATTGCAATGCATCATCCATTTACTGCACCACGAGAAGATGATATTGGAAAATTAGATTCAGATCCTTCAAATACCTTAAGCCGTGGATATGATTTAACGATGAATGGCTACGAAATTGCAGGTGGTTCAATTCGGATACATTCACAGAAGATTCAAGAAAAAGTATTTTCATTACTGGGCCTGAGTCGAGAAGAAGCCATAGAAAAATTCGGTTTTCTTGTAGAAGCCTTGACATATGGTGCGCCTCCTCACGGTGGGATTGCTTTTGGTTTTGATCGTTTAGTGATGCTTTTAGCTGGAACTGAAAATATACGAGACGTCATTGCTTTCCCAAAAACAACTTCTGCCACATCATTAATGGAAGAGAGTCCAAGTAATGTGAGTCTAGACCAATTGGACGATTTGAGGATTCAGATTAAACAATCTGAAAAATAATTCATTGCCAATTAATACGAATCAGTCGTTCGATTACTAACATTTCGTATGGAATTATTTTCCGGTTTGTAATAAGTCAGCTTTTTGCATAATAATGCGGTTAAAACACAATAATAAATTAAAGAGTGAACCCACTAAACGTAATATTAGGTTTAGCAAGACGTTAGGGGCAAGGCGAAGAAAAACCGTGCAGTATTATAATTGTTGAAAAATGGATGAAAAGTTATCCGATTTTAGAGAAAAGACATAGAAAATATTTCCCATCTTTGTATGTTGAAAATTAAAGACGAAGTAATAAGGAAACGTGATGAATTACAGCGAAATAAAAGAGAAAATAAATAGTAATGTTTTAAAAGAGCAAAGTGAAAATCTTGCTTATTTTACACATTACTTGCACCATAACAAAAATGGTATTTCCAGTTACTATAAAAAAAATGCAGAAGAATATTTTGAAAGTATAGTTTCCGAGCCGCTTGCAAAGTATTTGAGATTTAATTTGAATTTCGACATCCCATTCCCACCTGTAAAAAAACCTAAATTCAAATTTATTGATTTATTTGCTGGGATTGGCGGTTTTAGAATTGCAATGCAAAATTTAGGTGGTAATTGTGTTTTTTCATCAGAGATTGACAAATATGCAAAACAAACATACGATTTGAATTTTGGAGAAATCCCATTTGGAAATATTACCAAAATTAATGAAAATGATATTCCTGAACACGATGTTTTATGTGCAGGTTTTCCTTGTCAGGCATTTTCAATTGCAGGGAAAAGGAAAGGATTTGAAGATGAAACTCGTGGAACACTATTTTTTGACATAAAAAGAATAATTAAAGCCAAAAGACCGAAAGCATTTTTTCTTGAAAATGTAAAGGGTTTGACAAATCACGATAAAGGAAAAACGCTTAGGACTATTTTGAAAGTTTTAAGAGAAGATTTGGACTATTATGTCCCTGAACCTAAAATTATGAATGCAAAGAATTTTGGAGTTCCACAAAATAGGGAACGAATTTTTATTATTGGTTTTAGAAAAGACTTAAATATTAATGAGTTTGACTATCCTAAACCAGTAAAAAAGAAAATTGCGTTTGAAGATATAAAAGAAGAAAAGGAAGTGTCTGTAAAGTATTATTTATCAACTCAATATCAAGACACATTACGTAATCATAAAGAAAGACATAAAAATAAAGGAAACGGATTTGGCTATGAAATAATCAAAGATAACCAATGTGCAAATGCTATTGTTGTTGGTGGAATGGGCAAAGAAAGAAATATTGTTATTGATTGCAGACTGACTGATTTTAAACCAATCACCAAAATTAAAGGCGTAGTAAATCGTGATGGTTGGCGAAGAATGACACCAAGAGAATGGGCAAGACTGCAAGGTTTTCCTGATAATTTTGTAATAAAAGTTTCAGATGCTCAAGCCTATAAACAATTTGGAAATTCGGTTGCTATTCCGGCAATTCAAGCAACAGCAAGTAACCTAATTAAAAAAATTATAAAGGAGAAATAGATGCTAAAAGGAAATAAAGGAGAATGGAGTGAAATATATACCTTATTGAAACTATTAGGTGATAAAGAGATTTATGTTGGTGATGAAAATTTAAATAAAATACCTGATTTACTTTATCCCATTATAAAAATATTGAGAGACGAAAACAACGGTAATTATGAATATTCCGTAAATGACAATTTGATTTTAATTACTGGAGAAGATGATAGTTTTAGTATTTCAATTGTTGAGTTTAAACAAAAATCTGAATTGCTATTAAACAAAATAAAAAAAGCACACAGTAGTTCTTTCGATGTTCCTGAAATAGAAGATTTTTTATTGCAAATAAAATGTTCGACATTAAAAGCGAAATCATCATCAAAAACTGATATAAGGATTGTAATTCACGACTTAAAAACAAATTTACAACCTGAATTGGGGTTTAGTATAAAATCTCAATTAGGTGGTGCTTCAACTCTTTTAAATGCTGGGAAAACGACAAATTTTATTTATGAAATTGGAAATTGTAGTTTGACAAATGACTTCGTTGAAAGAACTAACTTAATTGATACGAGAAGTAAAATAAAAGACCGATTAAACGCTGTAATTAACAATAGTTGCAAAATACAATTTAACCAAACGGAAAAAGAAGTTTTTGGAAACAATTTAATTCTAATTGACAGTCTATTGCCTAATATTTTAGCAGAAATTACATTTGATTTTTATACTTCAAACTTATCTAAAATAATAGATTTAGTTGCAAATATTGAAAGTAATAATCCTTTGAATTTTAATACTGCAAATAATCATAAATTCTACGAATATAAAATCAAGAAATTCTTAACAGAAGTTGCATTAGGAATGATGCCTGCAAAAGTTTGGGATGGTATATATGACGCTACTGGTGGTTATCTTGTCGTAAAAGAAGATGGAGAAATTTTGAGTTATCATATCTACAACAAAAATAAATTTGAGAATTATTTATTTCATAATACGAAATTGGAAACGGCAAGTAGTTCAAGACACGATTTTGGGAAAATTTATGAAAAGAATGGAAAATATTTTATTAAACTAAATCTGCAAATAAGATTTCTAAAATAGGAAGATGAACGAAGCCCAGCCCCTAACAATGTATATAGTTTATGGCGGGTTAAGTGTTAAGTATGGGCGACTTAACAATAAATAAACATCGGTGTAAGTTAAAAAGATTTGTGTTTCAAAACCGCCACAAAACCATATACTAATCGTTCATTCGCAATCCGCTTCGCTACTTGCGAATGAATGTGGCGCGCTGTGCACTGTTCATCTTGTCCGCAAAGCGGACGGCGAAGAACAGCGCTGTAAAACCAATAGAATTATTGAGAAGAC
>Ga0114933_10000733_pt1 | contig 38747 bp, 35 predicted proteins | sample 4SBtaG_FD_89691 | JGI IMG/M metagenome (GOLD analysis project Ga0114933, IMG submission 89691) | Deep subsurface microbial communities from Kolumbo volcano to uncover new lineages of life (NeLLi) - 4SBTROV12_W25 metaG | ecosystem: Environmental > Aquatic > Marine > Volcanic | place: Kolumbo... | reverse complement strand
TACCTATGAATTTAATACTTTTTGATACAGTTCCATTATTAGTTCCACCAGCACTAATAACTGTATCTTCATTAAAGTTTGAAGTGTGAGTCATCATAGCTATATCAACGTCATCTAATGCGCCTAGTTTTACAAATTCTTGTTTACCAAGTAAAAATTCTATCTTGCCTTCATCTCTCAAGGTCTTTCTGTATTCAACTTCAATATTTTCTTCAGCGGGTACAGCTACCAATACTATCTTTCCAGATAATCCTTTTAATACGTCTGGGTCATTTAAGCTTTGTCCAACAGCAATCATCTGAGCTATTTGTGTATGATGGCCGCAAGCGTGAGCAGCGTTTGTTTCTTCATCAGCATGAGGATGTCCTAGCACAACTAATGAATCAAGCTCTCCCATCACGCATACTGTAGGACCTGGTTTACCTGTATCAAGCACTACTTTCAATCCTGTCATTGATACTTTTTCTACATTTGAAAATCCATACTTATTAAATTGCTTTTCTGTGTACTTTGAAGTTTTAAATTCCCTATAACCAGGTTCAGGCATTTCTAGAATATCTTTCGCTATACCAATCAAATCTTCTGCATTACTATCTATATTAGATTCTACTTTCTTCTTAATATCTTCTATGCCCATTTAATATTTGCCTTTTGAATTTTTTGTTGTTTTATAATAAATCAAATAAAAAAAAAGAGGAACCTGTAAGATTCCTCTTTTTTAAAAGTATTTATAGTTTAAAAATTACGGACTTAAGAATTGACCTGTTGAGGTAATTTTTCCGTCTTTAATTTCCCATACTTCGATAGTGTTGTTAACGTCACCATTTGCATCAATTTCTTGAGAGCCTGCTGCTCCTTCATAGTTGATGTCGTCGCCTTTGTTCAATAAGCTAACAGCTCTTTTGATATCACTAGGCTCAATATTTGGATCTGCATCGCCATCATCTCCTGCAATTATTGGTAAGCAAGATTTGATGCTATCGCATAGAGAACCGTTTTGAGCAGCAACTGCTGCTAGCCCTAACATGATAGTTGCATCAAATGTTTCTGCAATAAATGGATCTGTTGGCATATTCCCGTTATTTGCATCTTTATATAGAGATTCAAATTGACTTTTAGCAGGACTACCTTTAGCTCCTGGAGCTGTTCCGATCATACCGTCAAAATAATTTGCACCATGAACTTTGGTCATAGCATCAAACATATCTTGAGCTTTAGTTCCATCAACGAACATAAATTTAGAAGCATGTCCACCTTCGATAGCTTCTCTGATATAAATTTGAGCAGTAACAGGGTATGTCATTGCTAATAATACATCAGGGTTACCATCTGAAGCTTTTTTAACTTCGGATAAATAGCTAGTTTGGCCTGGTTCAATTGGAACCATCGCAGTAATTGTACCGCCTAGTGCCTTAAACGCATCACCAAACATACCAGCTAAACCTTCACCGTAAGGGTTGTTTATATACAAGCCACCAGCAGATCTAATTCCACTGTCGTAGGCTACTTTTGCTAACACTACACCCTGAGCTGCGTCAGATACAGTTGATCTGAATACAGTATTGTTATCATCCATAGTAGTAATAGCAGGTGATGTAGAAGCAGGAGACATAATTGGAATATCTTTAGGAATTGTTACTGCAGTAGCAGTAGCCATTGTTACACCACTTGAAAGTGATCCTACTATAGCTGATACTCCTTCGATATCGATCAATCTTGTAGCTTCTGCTATAGATTTCTGATTAGCTGTTCCTGAATCACCAGGTACTTTGACAATGTCAACGCCAGCATCGGTTAATAATTGAATAGCAAGATCTGCTCCTACTTCCATAGGTGGTCCGTAGTTACCAAGATCTCCTGTTTTGTCTAATAGTGTACCAATTTTTATTGTTTCTCCACCCTGACAACCAACCATTAGTAAGCTAGCTACCAAGCCGAATAAAACTGGTAAAGAAAGAATTTTTTTCATCTTTTCCTCCAATAGAGTATTACATTAATGCGGAAATTATAACATTTGTCAAATAAATTACAAGAAGAATTTTACATGAATTGAGATACAGATTTTAAATGCTTATATAAATCAACCAAATTAAGTGTGTCTTTTTCAGCATACTTTAACAAATCGTTTTCTATTTGTTTTCTTTGGTTAGTGTCAATGTTATTAGTTATCAAATCAATTAATACTCTAGAAGCATCGTCTCCAGAATTAACGAAGTCCAAATCATATCTGTTTTCTTTAGTTAAAATTTTCGAAACTGATTTCAGAGAAAAACTACCTTTAAACTTAGGATGATAATAGTTATTTCTTGTGATTTTTAACAAATCAACGCATCTATTAATAATCAAATTTATTTCCTCTTTATACTCAGGAAACATAATTGCAATTTTTTTAAAAATTCTAATCTCAAAATCGGAATATATTAATATAGTGCCTGAATCACCAACAGATTCGATCAATTTTTCAATGAAATCTCTCCTAGGATCTTCTCCAGTAAATTTATAAAAACGATCATAAAAAAGTTTGTTTTCATACATACCTTGAATTTTCACTCCAAGCTGTTTTTCTATATGCAAAGACCACATACAGGGGATAGGTTCAAAAGGTTTAGTGCCAGGGAAAATTTTATACGGAGATATAATAGTTTCAAAATCTAAAAAATACATAGGGTAGGTTAATGAATTTAAAATATCTTTCAGTTCTTTACTTATAAATTCTTTGGAATTTTTCACAGATTCAATTATTCTTTTTTGTAATGGAGAAATCCCTTCTAAATCAGGTAGTTTTTTTATATCAGTAATTTCTAAATTTACCAAATTTTCTTTTAAATCTTTAGTTTGATTTGGAATTTGTTCAATATGGTAATCAGGGAGATCAGATCTGCAATATTCAAAATAATTACATTGATATGGATTCTTGCAATGCGTACCAATTGGTGTTTCAGGGCTTTTATCAGAGTTAAATTCATTTTTGATTTTGTTGAGATTTAAAGCAATTTCATCACTACTTAATTCATTAACTTTTTCAGTACAATCTATAAAATTCAAGTATTTTGAAAGATCAATTTCATCATTACTAAATTCATATTCTTTATTTACTAATATAAGATGAGTTTTTATTTCTACGTTTAACAAATTACTTAATAAATATTTTTGTAAACTTAGTTCTCTAATATAGTAGTTTTTAGGATAAATTGCAGATTTTACCAAAAATATATTTAATATATTATTTTCAAATAAAATAGCATCATAATTTAATGTTAATTGTTCGTTAACAAACTTTGCACCTAGAGAATAAAAAGGTGAATTATTGGAAATATATTTATCAACTTGATCTTCATGACTTAGTTTATCAAATTGGTTTTTGTATTTTTTATTAAAAAATTGATATGAAAGATCTAATAATATCTGCCTATTGTTTGGCCTGATATTTTTTCTCTCTGATAAATTAAGATCTAAATATAATTTTTTACTGCATTGCAACCATGAAAAATATTTAGATTTGTTTATTTTAGTTAAGTTCAAAATGTATGGGGGCTTGAGCGGGAAAACACTCACGTTAAACAACGAGGTTTTCAAGAATGTTCACTCAAGCCCTGATATGTATAAATAATTAAAATCGTACCAAAAAAAATACATGAGTGGTAGTATAATTTATTTAATTATAAATAATAGAAGGTTTAAATTGCCAAATACATTTGGAAAACTATATAAAATCACTACTTGGGGAGAATCTCATGGTGATGCGGTTGGAGTAACAATAGATGGATGCCCACCTGGTATAAATATAACAAATGAAGATATTCAATTTGAATTGAATAGAAGGAAACCTGGTCAAAGTGAAATCACCACTCAGAGAAAAGAGAGCGATTTAGCTGAAATATTATCAGGTACATTCGAAGGAAAGACATTAGGCTCTCCAATACACATATCGGTAATAAATAACGATGCTAAAAGTAAAGATTATGATTCCTTAAAAGATTTATACAGGCCTTCACATGCTGATTACACATATGATATCAAATATGGTATAAGGAATTGGAAAGGTGGAGGCAGAGCTAGTGCAAGAGAAACTATAGGTAGAGTAGCTGCCGGCGCAATTGCAAAAAAAATATTAAAACAAAAATTTGATATTGATATTGTTGGATATGTAAAATCAATCCAAAATCTAACAGCAACTGTTGATACAGATACCGTAACTATATCAGATGTTGAACAAAATATAGCTAGATGCCCTGACATAAATATAGCAAACAAAATGATAGATAAAATAAAAGAAGTCAGGAAGAATGGTGATTCATTAGGAGGAGTAGTTGAATTAGTTTGCAGGAATGTCCCACCAGGACTAGGTGAGCCAGTGTTTGACAAATTAGAAGCAGATCTTGGTAAAGCTGTGTTATCACTTCCTGCATGTAAAGGTTTTGAAGTTGGATCAGGATTTAGTGGAACGTTAATGCTAGGATCTGAGCATAATGATGAATTTTACAATGATAGCGGAACAATAAGAACCAAAACCAACAATAGTGGAGGAATACAAGGTGGGATCTCCAATGGAGAAAACATTATATTAAAAGCTGCTTTCAAACCTACAGGTACTATCATTAAACAACAAAATACTGTCACAAATACAGGACAAGAAATTGAATTTGGTGGCAGAGGTCGACATGATCCTTGTGTTCTTCCAAGAGCTGTTCCTATGGTAGAATCAATGGTGGCGATAGTACTAATAGACCATGCACTAAGGCATAATGCTCAAAATAATTTTATAGACTAAACAACTGGCGCTGTTCCTCCATCAACATTTATAGCTGTGCCTGTTATATAACTAGCTTTTGAAGAAGCAATAAAGCACATAACGTCACCAACTTCTTCAGCTTCGCCAACTCTTCCTAACGGGACATTTTTACCCATTGTTTCCCAATGATCGTCTAAAGAATAATCTGAATTTTTAGAATTTAGAGATTGCCATCTTGTTCTATGTTGTCCTGATTTCAATAATCCAACACAAACTGTATTAACTCTTATATTAAACTCTGCCAATTCTCCAGCCCAAGATTTTGTTAAAGAAATTCCTGCCGCTCTTGATAGTGATGTTGGTTGTGTTCCGGGGCTAGATGCCTTTCCACCTGGTGTTGTTGTATTAATAATGACTCCATTACCAGATTTTTTCAAATAAGGAAGAGCAGCCCTAGCGCAATAAATTGCACCATATACCTTAATGCCAAAATCGACTTTTAAATCTTCATCTGTCATTTTATCCAAAGTCGTTGCAGCAGATGTACCTGCATTATTTATTAATATATCTATTCTCCCAAACTCATCAGCAACTCTTGAAACCATAGCTTTAACTTCAGATTCATCTGAAACATCTGTAGAAATTCCAATAATATTTCCATTTGTGGTTTCGCTTATTTCTTTAACAGCCAAATCAATCTTTTCTTGATTTCTTGCAATAATCGCAACTTTAGCACCTTCTTTTGCTAAAGAAATAGCTGCTGCTTTCCCAATTCCGTCACTTCCTCCTGTGACTATAGCAACCTTGTCATTTAAATTAAGATCCATGTTATTCTCCTTTTAAATATGAATTGTAAAGCAAATCAGTTATATACATAACTTCTAAGTTTAATTTTAACATTCTTCCACCACCTTGCAATTGTATAAAACAACCTGGATTAGAAACAGTCAAAATATCAGCATCAATAGATTTTATTTCATTTAATTTTTTATTTAAGACTTTGTTTGACCATTCAGGTTGTGTAATAGAATAAGCTCCTCCTGCACCGCAGCAAATATTGCTAGAAGGTAAATCTAAAAATTTAACACCTGGAATCATTTTAATAAGTTCAATAGGTGGTTCGATAATCTTTTGTGTGTTTAGAAGATGGCAGGCAGGTTGATATGTGACTCTTAAATTCAATTCTCCTTTAGGTTTTTCATCAACATTAGTATATAAAAATTCATAAATATCTTGGGTTTTGTTTTTTAATTGTATAGCCTTATTATAGTATTCCGAATTTTCTTCAAATAAATGCTGATATTCTTTAATTCGTGTTCCGCACCCAGCTGAGGTTATAATCAAATATTTAAACTCATCGCTTAAAAATATATCTATATTTTGTTTAGCCAATTCTTTTGTCAAATTCATGTCGCCATTATGAGAACTAATCGATCCGCAACATACTTCATCATCCAAAACTTCAACATCAAATTGCAAAAAGTTAAGTAATTCTATAGTTTTTCTCATATTATCACCATGAATACCTGGCATAACACACCCTCTAAACAATGCTATTTTAAATTTACTTTCTCCTTTAGAAGGGTACCATCCAGATTTAAGTGGAAATCCATTAATTATTGGAATCATTTTCTCAAGTTGCACAACTTTGGACGGCATTAATTTGTATAATTTGAATATTTCGATAATTTTCGAAATATTCAGTTTGTTATAGATTCGGAAAATTAATGCATTCAAACTAACAAACCAATTTGAAATCGATAAATTGATAATTATTTTAAAATTAAATCGATACAAAAAAGATTTAGATTTGATTTCATTCATACCTGATTTTGCTGATTCTATTAACAATCCATAATTCACACCAGAAGGACAGGCAGGTTCACAAGCTCTACACTGTATGCATCTATCCCAATGTTCAAAAGTTTTAGAATTAGGTTCTATTTGTGATTCCAGAGTAGCTTTCATCAAAGATATTCTTCCTCTTGGTGATTCTAGTTCTTGTCCGCTAACCAAATAAGTAGGGCAGGCAGTCAAACAAAAACCACAATGAACACATTTGTAAACTTCGTCCTTTACTTCATTTAAATGTGATTTTATTGTCATAATAGTTTGCCTGGACTAAAAAGGTTTCTATTGTCATAAGTATCTTTAAAAGATTTAGTCAATGTATTAATTATATTATTATTAGTATTTTTTGTATTAATTAATAGATTATGTTGTTCTAAATTTATGCCCTCTATGATCATGTTTATTTTATTTTTTGTCATTATTAATTTTAAATCATCAATAAATTTATTTAAATTATCATCAAAATCTACGATTAAAGATGCAAATCCATATATGGGATTAATCATCAAATCATATTTCAAATCTAAATCCTTAAGGTAATCAGATAAAGGTAAAAAGAAATTATTCTTATTAGATGTAAATTTAATTAAAATTTTCATTTTATCTAATTCATAACCAAAATTATCAGTAAATATACGATCGGATAATTCTGATTTATATTGAGTGAACTTTTTATAATCAGCATATATAGAATTAGAAATTTTAGTCACAGTAGAATTTGTTCCAACAATATCAACAGTTAATTTATACATCCTATCCGAACTAGAACTCATAATTGATAATCTTGGGATATTCCAGTTATATAACAGATAGTTTTTTGCTAATAGATAAGCGTCGCTTATATCATCAAAAAGAAGATCTACGAATATACTGTTATTTGGAATAGGATAAACCTTAAATGAAAGAGAATATATAGGGCCAAATGATCCTGATGTTCCGATAAATAATTTATGGGCATCGTATCCAGAAACATTTTTCACAACTTGCCCTCCAGATTTAACATAATTTCCATTATAATCAACAGCTTCTAAACCTATAATAGAATCACGAATATGAATATCATTAAATCTATACGTGCCAGAATAGCCGTATGATGTACTCCCGCCAATCGTACTTTGTTCAACTAAAGGCAATCTATACCCTAGAAATTGATTGTTTTTTTCTAATTCTTTAACCAGAGAATTTACTTTCATTCCAGATTCTACTGTAATCGTTAAATCAGACGGATTATAATCAATTATTTTGTTTAAATTGTTTGTATAAATTACTGATAAATTTTTATTGTATGTTTGTCCAAAATGTTTTTTAGTCCCACCCCCTATAAAAGTCATGGGAGATCCGGATTTATACAAATCTAATACTGTTTTTTGTAATTCAGACTTGTTTGTAGGAGTAAAAATTCCTAATATCTTTTGCCCATTTATAAATTTCAATTTAATTTCTCGCCGAAGGGAAAATTTTACCAGGGTTAAATAAGTTATTTTTATCAAAAATAACTTTTAAATTTTTCATATGATTCATGTCGTGATTTGAAAACAATAATGGCATATATTCTTTTTTTTCATAACCTATACCGTGCTCTCCACTTAGTACACCTCCATTTTCGACACATATTTTCAAAATATCACCTCCTAGTGATAAGGCTTTTTCAGTGTCCCCTGGTATTTGTTGATCAAAAATAATACATGGATGTAAATTCCCATCTCCTGCGTGTAATACATTAGCCACTACCAAGCCATATTTCTTTGACAATCTATTTACTTCTGAAAGTACAGGAGCTAATTTAGTTCTTGGCACAGTTCCATCTACCAAAAAATAATTAGGAGCTATCCGACCTAGTGCACCTAACACACCTTTTCTAGCTTTCCAAAATAATTCTCGTTCTTTTTCGTCAGTGGCAATTTTTATTTCTATTGGATCAAATTCATTAACTATATCTTTAATAAGCAATTCTTGTTCTTTTATTTCCTCATCAAAACCTTCGATTTCGACCAATAAAACAGTGTCTGAATTTTCTGGGATCCCTGCATTAGTGCCTTCTTCAGCTGCTTTAGATGCGGTTTTATCCATCATTTCGATAGCAGCAGGGATTATTCCAGATGAAATAATCGATGTGGTCGCATTTGCAGCATCTTGAATATTATTAAAAGCTACTAAAAATGTTTGTACTTTTTCTGGTTTTCTAATGAGTTTAACTATCACTTTCGTACATATACCAAAAGTACCCTCAGAACCAATAAACAATCCTCTGAAATCAATGCCACTTGTTTCTTTATTCAAATCGCCAAGCCATGTAACTTCGCCAGAAGGAAGGACGACTTCTATAGCTAAAATATGATTTGTAGTCACACCATATGCCAAGCAGTGAGGACCTCCTGAATTTTCAGCTACATTTCCACCAATTGAACATGCTTGTTGACTAGATGGATCAGGAGCATAAAACAATCCGTACTCTGAAGCTCTTTTACTAATATCTAAATTTATTACACCAGCTTCAACTTCAGCAGTAGCGTTATCAGCATCTATATTTATGATTTTATTCATCCTATTTATAGAAATTATCAATCCACCACTAATAGGAACAGCCCCTCCACTAAGGCCAGTCCCAGAACCTCGGGCTATAATAGGAATATTAAATTCATTGGCTAGCAATACTAATTTAGCAACTTCATCTACAGAACCTGGCAATGTAACGTAGTCAGGCATACCTTTATCATGAGTTCCGTCACTTTCATAAACAATCATATCTTGTTTATCAACAATAACAAATTCTTGCCCAACGATATCTATTAACTTTTGTGTAAAAGATTGATTTATAACCATAATAAAACCATAATTATAAATATTATAATTAAAGTAAGTAATTTATCATGGATTTAAATACAAAAAAACAACCATTATCAGCTTCTAGGGGCATAGTTACATCAAATCATCCTGTGGCATCGTCTGTTGGCGTGTCTATTTTAGCTGCAGGCGGAAATGCATTTGACGCTGCTATTGGTACCGCTTTTGCTCTTTCAGTAGTTGAACCAATGATGGTTGGTCCATTCGGGGGTGGATTTACAAATTTTTACAAACCCGATACAGGATTTTCAACAATAGATGGGTATTGCTCGGCACCTGGCAAAGCACATGAATCGATGTATAAACCTCTAAGCAAGGAATTACCCAATTATTTTGACGTGGAAGATAATTTGAATACTATTGGGTATCAAGCTGTAGGATCTCCTGGCAATTTATTAACTTGGACACATTTAGTAGAAAAATACGGGAACTTTCCTTTGAAAGAGGTTATTCAACCTTCAATAAATATTGCAAAAAATGGATATAGAGTTTCTGATTATCTGTCAAACAATATAAGAGATAATATATCAGATCTTTCTAAGTTCAAAGAAAGTTCTGACATCTATCTTCAAGATGGGAAAGCTCCATTAAAAGGCGATTATATAAAAAACCCAAACTATGCCCATACACTAGAAGGAATAGCTAAACATGGCTCCAAATATTTACATGGAGGAGAATTAGGGGCTCACATCGAAGATGAAATGAAAAAAAATGGAGGGTTATTAACTTTAGAAGATCTGAAATCACAACAAATATTTTATAGAGATTCAATAATTGGAAAATATAAAAATTTTGATATTCATTCAGTTGGACCAGTTAGTAGTGGAGGTATTTGTCTTATACAAATGCTTAATATATTAGAGAATTTTGATATGAATAAATACAAAATCACTGATCCTGAAAGGGTTCATATTCTATCAGAAGTATTTAAAATAGTTTTCGCTGATAGATATAAATACATAGGTGATCCTGAATACATAGATATTCCAATCGAAGGTCTAATTTCAAAAAAATACGCATCTGAAAGATCAAAAGAAATAAATCTTAATAAAGCACAAGATTATAGTTTCACTAAAAATTTTCTTGAAAATGAGAGTAGCAATACCACCCATTTCAACGTTTCAGATGAGGAAGGAAATATTGTATCAATGACTCAAACAATAAATAATGCATTTGGGAGTAGAGTTGCGGTTAATGATACAGGAATGCTTTTAAATAATTGTATGCTTCTATTTGACCCTCATTCAGGTAACGCAAATTCAATTCATCCTTATAAAAGAAGTTTGTCATCTATGACTCCAACAATAATCTCTAAAGATAAAAAACCATACATAGTTTTAGGTACACCAGGTGGACGAAGAATCTTTGGAGCAGTTTGCCAGGCTTTAGTTGCATTAATCGATAATCAATTTAGCTTACAAGCTTCCGTGGAATCACCTAGAGTGTGGACTGATGGCGATACATTGGAATTAGAATATGAATTTCCTGATAAAACTATTAATAAACTTAAATCTATGGGGCATAATACTGTTAGTGTGAATAGAGTTGCAGGCGGAATGAATGCGATTAAGTTTGAAAATGAAATAATGGAAGGAGCTGCATGCCATAGGGCAGACGGATCACCTTCAGGATTGAGTGGAGGTTACGCTCTTCCTTCCAAACCTGGGGATGCATTTAGAGATTATTAAAAGTCATTATATTGTTTTTACTTGAGATTTTATTTCTTTTATAGAATTTGTTGGTAAATTACATGTATAAGATTTACACAAATAAAATGTTGTTTTATTATCAATCATAATTTTATCTGCAAATATTTCCAGATCTGATCCGATTTGTTTTGATTTGCCTAAGTAATTAAGATTTGATTTATTATGTAGATCTAATGTAATTAATAAGTCATCTATATTTTTACCATCATGCAAAATAATCAAATGATTTTTTTTGTCAAATTTAATCATTTCTAGTAATTTAACCCACGACGAAGTGTGCATAGGTACATTATTTATATAAGCAGATACCGAAAATAAAATTTGATCTACAATATCGATATATTTATTATTGTTTGTAACTGATCCTAAATAATATATACACTCTGTAATCTTAGCAAAAGAACTTGTATAAGGATTATCATAAATACTCTTTGGCCGAGTGAATAAATCTTCCAATTTTTTACTACTATCATACATAGTATGAGTTGAGTCATCATAAAATAATTCCAGTACTTTTTCTGTTAATACCAAACTCATATTTAGCCATTTGAAATCTAAAGTACCTTTGTGTATTTTGATAAGTGCTTCTATAAAAAAAGCATAATCCTCAAGAGTTCCAAGTGAAAATTTATTATCATTGATAACATATCTAGGGAGTTCATTTTCAATGTTAATAAATGAACTAATGTAGTCAATAGTTTGAATAGCTTTATCTAAATATACTTTTTGATATTTCACAAAATACCGATCCATCAATGCCGAAACTGTCATACCATTCCAAGAAGTTATTATTTTTTTATCTTTAAAAGGGTGTTTTCTTTTGTTTCTGTAGTTAAAAAGCTCTGATCTTAAAAAATCTAAGTTTTCAAAGTCCTCACTAGTTTTTGTGTTTAATTGACGTGAAATTCCACCCGTTAAAATATTTTTACCCTCAAAATTTCCTTGTTCAGATATATTAAATAAGGTCTTTGCATTTTTAGTATTGTTAGAATCAAAGATATTATTTAACTCAAGTGCAGAAAAAGTGTAATATTTACCTTCCTCTCCTTCTGAATCTGCATCTTCTGCAGAAAAAAATCCCTTCTCTTTTTCAGACATCGAAAGAGTAAGATATCGCAATGTATCGTCGGAAATAAAGTTTAGCCATTCAAACTTGTATAAACTATACGCTTTAGAGTAAATACTTGAGAGAAGCGAATTGTCGTATAACATTTTTTCAAAATGAGGTGTTAGCCAATCTGCATCTACGGTATATCTATGAAATCCTCCTCCAATTTGATCATAAATTCCACCAATAGACATATTGTATAAAGATTTAATAAGAATCTCATCCAGTTCTGATTCAGAAATAATTGTGGAATATTGTATATGATTTTGTTTTATAAAAATCAAAAATTCTAATAAACTTGGTTGAGGGAATTTAGGAGCATTATGGAATCCCCCGTTTTTTTGATCAAAAGATTTATTTATTGTTTTAATTGTTTGCTCAACATAGTTATTACTTATAGCCTCATATTTTAAATCAGTATTTAGCATATTGGTAACTTGACTACCAATCTCATTAATTTTTTCTCTCTTGTATTTATAATGTTCTACAACTGATTTAAGTACCTTAATAAAACTTGGATGATTTCCTCTGTCTGTTAATGGGAAATAAGTACCGGCAAAGAAAGGTATCTTATCTGGTGATAAAAATAAGCTTGCAGGCCAACCTCCAGAGCCTGATAAAGCTTGCAAAGCTTCCATGTAAATACTATCTATATCAGGTCTTTCTTCTCTGTCTACTTTAATAGAAATAAAATTTTCATTTAAATAAGCTGCTGTATTTAAATCTGTAAAACTTTCTTTCTCCATAACATGGCACCAATGGCATGAAGAATAACCAATGCTTAAAAATACAGGTAAGTCATTCTTTTTTGCTAATTCAAATGGTATTTCAGACCAAGGATACCAATTAACTGGATTATCAGCATGTTGCACCAAATAAGGACTATTCTCATTTTTTAAATTATTAGCCATTAAAAACTAAATAGTTACTCCCATTCAATTGTGCCAGGCGGCTTGCTTGTTATATCATAAACTACTCTGTTAATCCCTTTTACCTCATTTGTTATCCTACTTGAAATAGAATCTAAAACTTCATAAGGAAGTTTAGCCCAATCTGCTGTCATAGCATCTTCACTTTTTACAGCTCTGATTGCGATTGTATACTCATAAGTTCTATGATCACCCATAACACCCACAGTTTGTGTATTTAGTAAAACTGCAAAACTTTGCCACAAATCTTTATATAAATTATGATTTTTTATCTCGTCCATCAATATCCAATCAGCTTCTCTTAATAGTTCTAGTTTATCTGAATTTATTTCACCCATAATTCTTATAGCCAATCCTGGGCCAGGAAAAGGTTGTCGATCAATTAAAAAATCAGGAAGGTCTAGTTCTCTTCCAATTATACGTACTTCATCTTTAAAAAGATTTCTTAAAGGTTCAACTAAGTCAAAATTCATTTCATCTGGTAATCCGCCTACATTATGATGAGTTTTGATTTTTGCAGCATTTGGAGAATCATTTGTTGCGCTTTCAATTACATCCGGGTAAAGAGTACCTTGAGCTAAAAATTTAATATCATCATTATCTTTTGTAAAAGATTCAAAAACTGATATAAATGTATTACCTATCAATTTACGTTTTTCTTCAGGGTCTGTTACGTTTTTCAAATTTGACAAAAACAATTCACTTGCATCAAAATATTCAACTTCTATATTTGCTTCTTTAAATTTTGCAACAACTTCATTATGTTCATTTTTTCTGAGTAATCCATTATTCACAAACAAGCAAACTAATTTTTGTCCAATTGATTTATGAATTAAAGCTGCAGTAACTGATGAATCCACTCCTCCTGAAATAGCACAAAGAACTTTGTTATTTTGAACTTGTGTTTTAATTTTTTTTACTGTACTGGAAATAAAATTTTCAGATGTCCAGTCAGGAGAAATGTCGCATATATCAGTTACAAAGTTATTAATTATTTTACTACCGTTTTCAGTATGAACAACCTCAGGATGAAATTGGATTCCATAAATATTTCCTGATTTAACAGCAGCGTATTTACAAGAATCGGTTGAAGCTAACAATTCATAACCTTCAGGCATTGAAGTTACTGAATCTCCATGGCTCATCCATACATTAAAATTGTTATCACAATCTTCAAACAATTTGTCTGAAGAGTTACTATTAATACTTATCTTAGAATTACCATACTCAGAATGCTGATGAGAAGAGACTTCTCCTCCTTGTTCATGAATTATTGCTTGCAATCCGTAGCATATACCTAAAATCGGAACATCAAATTTATATAACCAATCAGGAATTTTAGGAGATCCGAGATCGTTTATACCTGCAGGTCCTCCGGATAAAATTATACCTCTTATATTTTTATTGGCTAAGGAATGATATTCCTCTTTTGGATTAACAATTTCAGAATAAACATTACATTCTCTTACTCTTCTTGCAATAAGTTTAGAATATTGAGAACCATAATCTACTATAATAACTGTGTTGTTTTTGTTTTCAGCATTATTTAATGAATTCATAAAAAAATCTTAAATTAATAATTAACCAAGGTCAACAAAATATAATGTTCTCTTTAGACAAATCAAAAAGTATTATAACTAATTTACTAAGTAACGGTGGGGTAGTAGTACTTCCTACTGACACTATTTACTCATTAAGTTGCTTAATAACAATGGATAAAAGCTTGAAAAGAATATTAAAAATAAAAGGTAGAGATATATCAAAAGGAATACCAGTACTAATTCCACACAAAAATTATTTTTATAAATATTCTGAAAATATAAATAGCGCCTGTGAACTTCTCATAGATACTTTTATGCCAGGAGGATTAACTCTTATAGTTAGGAAAAAACCATTTATTTCGAATATAATATCAGGAAATACAGATAATATAGCTATTCGAATTCCAGATGACCCGAATTTAATTAATATAATGAGTACAATAAAAAGCGGAATAACTGGAACGAGCGCAAATATATCAGGAAAAGAACATAGTTTACTTGAAGAAAATTTAGTAGAAGATTTAGGAGAAAAAGTGGATATGATTGTTTTTGGTGATTATAAAAACAAATCAAGCAATCCTTCTACTATACTTGATATGACAGCAAATAAAATAAATGTTATTAGAGAAGGCAAGATCACAATTAACGATATAAAAAACACAGGATTAGAAATTCAATGAGTACAGATAAACATCTTATAAATATTGTCAAGAAAATTGAACATACTATCAAAGATATTGATCCCGGATTAAAAAATATGATTGAATATCAAATTTACGACTCTGGTCAAACTAAAATCAATAAAATAAATTTAGAATTAAATCATCATGAGATATCAAGTTCTTTAGTTCTCATTAGTGATGATATAAATGACAACAATTACTCTAAAATAATAACGGGATTATCTGCTTTATTTTTATTCAAGTCTGGAATTATTGTTCATGATGAAATTGGATCTGGTACCCCAAATTCAAACGGCAGAGACACTCTGTGGTGGAAATGGGGACCTGCTCAGGCAATCAATGCAGGCGATTGCCTGTATAGCTTATCTAGGTTACTTATTATCAATGACGATAATTTGGAAGCAAATCAAACTCTAGATGTACTTAAAAAATTTGATAATCTAAATAAAAATATATTCAAAAGCAAATTCTTAGAATTACAAGATTCAGAGCAATACAAAATTGATTTTGATACAACTGAAAACATATACAAACTTAAAGAAATAGAATCGTATAACTTTATATCAGGATTATTTGATAATGATGAAAATATTTGTAAAATATTAAATTTACTTGGTGAAATAAACTTATACAAAATGCACGAGCATGCATTCAAAAATCTTTTATCAAAAGATATTAACTACCAATATACTAAGTTGGAAAATGAAATTCTTAACAAGAAAAAAGTGCTACCAATAGCTTATGTTTTTAATGAGTACAAAAATGAATTGGAATATGAAAAAAAAATGGGCACGATTTATATGAAAAGAATGTTGGAACATGAAGACATTAAGTTTTTACATAAAACATTTTACTCAACAGATGTGGTTAAAAAATATAATAAGCATGTCGAAAACCTTAAAGATGAAATAAATAAAATTATCAATAGTATCAATCAGCAAAAAAACAATTTAACAATCAACCTAGACTTATTACTACAATGAATGAAAGATTTCACATAAGTAATATTAATAATAAAAAGTATGATTCTTGTTTATTAAGAGTGGATTTTAATGTTCCAATGTCTAATAAAGGGATAATATTAGACGATACTAGAATTAAAGTTGTTAAAAAAACAATTGATTATCTAATAAAAAATAATATCAAAACAATATTAGTTTCGCATTTAGGAAGACCAAAAGGTAATAAAAACAACAATTTATCATTAAATAAAATATTACCATCTGTTGAATCAAATTTAGGATATAAAACCCATATTGTTGAATTTGATAACCCTGATATTCACAAAAAAATAAACAATCTAAATCCTAAAGATCTTATAATAATAGACAATATAAGGTTTTATAAAGATGAAGAAAATTACTCTGAATTATTCAGTAAAAAATTATCTACTTTAGCTGACTGTTATATTAACGACGCATTTGCTGTATCTCACAGAAATCACTCTTCAATTACTGGAGTCCCAAAATATTTGCCTAGCTACATGGGTTATAAAATGTATGATGAATATACATCAATTAATAATAGAGATAAACAATACGATAACTCTACTGCTATATTTGGGGGAGCAAAGATTGAAGATAAAATTTTAATACTTCAAAATTTTATAGGAAAAGTAAAAACAATAATTATTGGCGGTGGGATGATAAGTGCATTTACTAAAAAGACAACACATTCTGTAGATCCCAAATTAATTAATAGTTTATTAAACAATAAAAAATCAGAAATTGTACTACCAGATGACGTACTAGTTAAATCTAATAATGATTATAGATGCTTAGACATTAATGACCTTTCAGAAATAGATTCAATTGTTGATATAGGTCCAAAGTCAATATGTAAATATAAACAAATTATAAATAAATCAGATTATATTTTATGGAATGGCCCAATGGGTATCTTCGAAGATCCAGTAACCAATAAAGGAACTGCATCAATCGTAGAGTCCATTCAAGAGAACAAGTCCGCTTATACAGTTGCTGGAGGAGGGTCTACTTTACAATCAATAAATGAATTTGGTCATACAAGTAGTTTTTCTCATGTTTCTACTGGAGGAGGTGCTTTTATGGAATATATTGAAAATGGGTCATTACCAGGTATACAAGTTATAATAAACAATAAACTTAATTAATAAATGAAAAACACATATTACATAGCAAATTGGAAAATGAATGGATCAAAAGAATTGGTTGACGAATATATAAAATATTCTTCTGAATATTCAATCCCCAAATCTTCCTCTGTTATACTTTGCCCTCCATTTACTCTTTTAGATTATTCAAAAAATAAATTACCAAAAAATAGCTCTTTGCAACTTGGAGCTCAAAACATTTCAAATGTAATTAACGGACCTCATACAGGGGATATATCGGCTGAATTAATTCAACCGTACTGCAATTTTGTAATAATAGGGCATTCAGAAGTAAGACAAAAAGGAGAAACTGAATTAGATATTCAAAAAAAATTAAATTTATCCCATATTTACAATTTGTTACCAATAGTTTGCGTGGGAGAAAAAGAGTACGATTCAGATATAAACTCTGCCTTAGAAATTATTGAACTGCAAATAAAATCTATATTTAATAAATTACAAGTTAAACAACTTATATTAGCTTACGAACCAGTATGGGCTATAGGAAGTGATAATTATTGTGACCCAAAGAGAGCAAATGAAATTTCTGAATACATACTTAATGAAAGCAAAAAAATTAATAACAAAATATCTACTACAGTCATATATGGTGGAAGTGTAAACCAAACTAATTACAAGGATTATTTAAGCAAGCCAAAAATCAACGGACTATTAGTAGGACGAGCAAGCTTAGAAGCTGATACTTTTTATAAAATCATATTCAATTCTCAATAATGATCATTGATAGCAATAATTGGACCAACAGGATCAGGTAAAACAGATTTAGCAGTTCAGATTTCTGCAAAACTTTCTATAAATGTAGTTAATGCAGATAGTCGACAAATATATAAGTTAATGGATATAGGTACTGCAAAACCCACTAGTACTGAAAGAAAAAAACTCAAACATTATTTAATAGATGAAATTCTGCCAAACGAAAGCTATAACTTAAATCAATTCATTAAAGAAGCAAAAAATGCAATTAAAAAAATTAAAGACAATAATATAATCCCAATAATTGTAGGTGGAACAGGGCTATACGTATGGGCGTTACTAGATGACTGGAAACTTCCTGATGTGCCTCCAGATTTATCTTTTAGAGAAGAGTTAGAAAAGAAATTTGAATTACATGGAAAAAATCATATTTCTGATTTATTTATATCAGAAATAGGTAAAATCCAATCTGAAAATTTTGACATGAATAATACAAGAAGACTAATCAGATATTTGGAAATCATAAAAAGTATTGGTCCGAAAAAATTTTTAATCTCAACAAAAAACAATAATAATAATAATTTAATTTTCGGATTAGATTATTCCAAAGATGAGCAAGAATTAAAAATAACAAATCGAATAGATATGATGATAAAAAATGGTTGGATAAAAGAGGTCGAAAATTTGATACAGAAAGGATATAATTTATCACATCATTCAATGACGAGTATTGGTTACAAAGAAATTTATTTATATCTTAATAAAAAAATCGACTCTGTTGAAATGAGAAGACAAACAATTAAGCGAACATTAGACTTTGTTAAAAAACAAAGAACATGGTTTAAAAAAACAGATAATAGAATAAATTGGGTTAATGAAATGAATAATTCTGATCAAATTAACCTAATAAAAAATGAAATCATAAAATATAATAATTACTAATATGGAAAGTGTTAATTTTTATAAATATACGGGCGCTGGTAACAACTATATATATATAGATGCTAGGGATATAGATGTAGATTGGGTAGAGTTGTCAAAAAATATTTCTGATCAAAATTTTGGAATTGGATCTGATGGGTTAATAATACTAGATAAAAGCAATGATGCTGATTTTAGCATGCGAATGTTTAATCGGGATGGATCTGAAGGAGAAATGTGTGGAAATGGAATGAGATGCCTTGCTCGTTTCGCAGAGGATTTAAAAGTTGTACCTCAAAATAAAGATAAAATATCAATTTCAACTGGAGCAGGTTTAATTTACGTTAAACCTCAGTATTCAAATAACATAATGGATAGTGCTATAGTTGATATGGGAAAACCAATTTTCAAAAGTGAATTAGTACCTGTTATAAGCAACGAATTGTCATCTGATATGCCCGTAGTTTACTTTAAACATGAAAACCTCGAACTAAAATTATATTGCGTAAATACTGGAGTCCCTCATTGTGTTGCATTCATAGAATCACCTGTTTATGATTTTGATTTAGAAAATATAGGTCCCTTAGTTGAAAGCTACAACAAATTTCCAAGTAAAGTTAATTTTGAAATAGTTAATGTGTTAAATAAGAACACGTATGATGTTCGAGTATGGGAAAGAGGCTCTGGAATAACATTCGCTTGTGGTACCGGAGCTGCTGCTGTAGCTGCTGTATCTCAAAAATTACAAATGCAGAATGAAAAATTATCAATGAATTTTCCTGGCGGGAAACTTACTTGTTCCTGGGATGGTCAAAATTCTATTTTTATGGAAGGACCTATTGAATTTATAGGCAATGGTACGTATAAACTTTAAAATTAAAGGATAAAAAATGAATATATCTAAAAGAATAAACAAAATTCCCCCTTATCTATTTTTTGAAATTTCAAAAAAAATAAAAAAAGCTCAAGCAGAAGGCAGAGATATTGTAGATTTTGGAATTGGAGATCCTGATATACCTACACCAGAATTCATAGTTGATTCGCTTATTGAAGAATCAAAAAATCCAATTAATCACAGATATCCCGATTCTGATGGAATGCCTGCTCTTAGAGAAGCTATTGCTAGTTGGTATGATAGAAGATTTAATGTAAAACTTGATCCAAGTACAGAAGTAATAAGCTTGATTGGAGCAAAGGAAGGGGTAGGGCATGCTGCATTTGCTTTTCTGGATCCAGGAGACATAGCGCTTGTCCCCGATCCTCATTATCCGGTATATTCGAGAGGAACTTGGTTTGCTGGAGCAGATTGTCATTTTATGCCCCTTTTAGAAGCAAATAACTTTCTTCCTGATTTATCTAGTATTCCAAAAGATATAATCAATAAATCTAAAGTAATGTGGTTGAATTATCCAAATAATCCTACTGGAGCCGTAGCTGACGAACATTTCTATAATGAAGCTATAGAATTTGGTATTAACAATGACATTATTATTTTACATGACGCTGCCTATTCTGAAATTACATTTGATGGATATAAAGCGCCAAGTATTTTGGAATTTCCAAATGCAAAAGATATCAGCATAGAATTTCATTCTTTATCTAAAGCTTATAATATGACTGGATGGAGAGTAGGCTCTGTTGTAGGAAATAAAGACTTGATATCTGCTCTTACTACAATTAAATCTAATCTAGATTCTGGGCTACCTCAGGCAATACAGCATATGGGTATTGCAGCCTTAAATAGTGATGACTCAGTTGTCTCAGAAAATATAGAAATATATAAAACCAGAAGAGATAGGCTTATATCAGCTCTTGAATTGTTTGGGCTGGAAGTATCTTCGCCTAAAGCTGGTCTATATTTATGGATAAAAGTTCCGTCTGATCATGATTCTTCAAGTTTTACTGAATTTTTACTAGAAAAATTAGATATAGTTGTTACACCTGGAAACGGGTTTGGTGATAGCGGAGAAGGATACATAAGAATATCTCTGACTACTCCAGACAGCGATATAGAAAAGGCAATAGAAAGGCTTGAATCTGTAAATTTAAATATTTAACTTGTTTTAATGTCAGCTGTAGAAAAAGTACTCATAGCAGGAATTAAATCTAATAATATAAACCGTATTAATTCTCAAACTTCTATAGAAGAACTTGAAGAGTTAGTAAAATCTGTTGATGGAAAAGTAGTTGGAAAGATAACGCAATCCCTCAAAAACCCTACTACTCATTATCTTGGCAAAGGTAAAATTGATGAAATAATTGACATGAAGAAATCTATCAATTTTAGCACCTTGATTTGCAACGATGAATTATCTCCGTCGCAACAAAAAAATTTAGAACAAAAATTAGATCCTATAAAAGTTATAGATAGGACAGCTTTAATTTTAGATTTGTTTGCAAAAAATGCTAGAACCAAAGAAGGGCGACTTCAAGTTGAATTAGCTCAACATGAATACTTATTACCAAGAATTGCTGGGCAATGGAGCCATCTTGAAAGACTTGGTGGTGGTATAGGAACAAGAGGACCAGGTGAAACGCAAATTGAGACTGATAGAAGATTAATAAGAAATAGAATAAAAGTCATAAAAAGCCAAATAGAAAAAGTTAGAAAACACAGACAAAATTACAGAAAAAACAGAAATAGATCAGGATTTATAACAGCTTCAATAATAGGTTATACAAATGCTGGGAAAAGCCAGCTTTTAAATATTTTAACAAATGCCAATATTCAGTCACAGAATAGATTGTTTTCTACTTTAGATCCAACCACAAGAAAATTGTCAGGTAAATATCAAATGGGTAAAAACATTCTACTTTCAGACACTGTTGGTTTTATAGACAAATTGCCTACAACTTTGGTAGCTGCATTTAGAGCAACATTAGAAGAAATTAATGATGCTAACGTATTAATTCATCTTTTAGATATAAGCGATAAAGAATTTAGTAATAAATTTGAAACATCAAATAAAATATTAAAAGATCTTGGATATGATAAAAAACCAACATTAGTTGTATTAAATAAAATAGATAAATTTAAGAATTGGAATAATGAATTAATAAATTTAAATTCTAATGAAAATGAAACAGTATTTATATCAGCACTTAAAAAGATGAACATTGAGGAATTAATAATAAAACTATCATATATAACAGACAAACTCAGAAGAGTAGATTGATAAATAACAATCAATCTTGGTTCGCACTATAAATATTATGTAAAGTACTACGATAAGTTTATATCAATAATGTCCATTTCAATCAAATGTTTTAATAATTGGACAAATATATACTCATTATCAGAGCTCTGCAATTTTAGAATTTTATCCTTATATATATCTGGAACTGAAACTAGCTGTCCAAAGCTGCTTAAAAATAAATAATTTTCTTTTGATTGCGATAAGTATGCTCCAAGTTGCATCCAAAACTGAATATCTTTTGAACTTTCGCCTGCATCTGAATCAATTATAAAAATACAATAATCTGAAACATTTTCTGGAACTAGCGGATCTGATATCGATACTGGTGATTCGGAATAACTAATTTTCAATAATTTCAATAGATCTTTAATTATTGATAAAGTTTTAGTCTCATTAAAATATTTTAATAATATTTGATCATATTTTTTAGATGACATTATAGTTGGTTGAAATCTTTGTATATTAGAATCTTCGTTTTCAAAATTTTGTTGATTTACATTTGATGAAGATTCTGACTCAAATTCAAAACTATCGCTATTTGAATCAATATTCTCAACAAACAACGATTCGTCAGCTTCACTAATCAAACCACTAAATACTCCATTTTGTTTTGTAATAGCAATGAACTCATCAACCAAATCTCTCTCTACATCAATATTTTGAACTACAATTCTCTTTAGATTTTCTACAGAAGGAATTTTTTTATCCTCTAATAATCTGTAAAATTCAGAAAATTTCTTAGGTAAAGAACTAGCTTCTCGAAGAACTCTATAATATTGCTCTGTAGTATGAGGTACCAATATCTCGTTACACAAACGGGTTAACTCAATAAAATCTGATCCTTTTGTAGCAGTAGTCAAACCGTATCCTCTCATATTATTAATTTTAGATGTGTAATTACTGCTATTAACACTAATTCCCCATAATTTCGCAAGAGCTTTTTTTCTTATAGCCATTCCTAGATTTTGTTCTTGGATATCTCTTGCATCCAATATGCTTTTCTCTAACACATCATTAGGATATCCTCTGAATACACGCTTTCTTGTTTTATTTGGTTTATTATTCATTTTATTCAAATTTTTATTGAATTTAATTAATTAACAATAGCTTTTAATTGAAATTAATTCATTTTCATTATATAGAAATTATTATTAATTTATTCAAATTGTATTCAATAATAGCTGAATACAATCTACTTTTTTTTCATTAATTATTCAAGCGTTTTATAAACAAAATAATTAATGATAAAATATACATGATTTATATATTTAAAATAAAATTATGCCTCTACTTAAATACACAAAATTAATTTCCATTACAATACTGTTGTTGGTACTTACTTCTTGTTCAGACAACCCTGAAGATGCCGATCAAACATACAGTCAAAATTACGAATTGGTAACACCAAAAGAAGAACTCAAAGCACCCTCTGAATATTCTAAAAAACTAAAGCCGTTGTGGGAAACATGGGCTTACTTAACAAGAGATTATGTTGACAGATCTGATTTAGATGACGAGGAAATGACAGAATTATTAATAAAAGCCATGCTCGATTCACTTAATGATCAACATTCAAACTATATCCCACCGGAATTCTTTAATGTAGAAAACTCGGATATGCAAGGTAAATATCAAGGCATAGGAGCAAGTGTAGAAATGAATAGAAAAGGAGCAGTGGTAATTGTTTCTCCTTTTGAAGGTGGCCCAGCCAAAAAAGCTGGAATACTACCCGGAGATATTGTCTTAGAAGTAGACGGAAAATCTCTTGAAGGTTTTTCATTAATGGAAGCCATAAATATAATAAGGGGACCAGAAGGAACAACAGTTGAGTTACTTGTTAAACATCTACTAAGCCAAAAAACTGAATTGATTTCTATCAAGCGTGAATCTATAAAATTGGAAAGCGTAAAACTCAGGTCTGAAAATAAAGATAGTATTGCTCATATAAGATTAACAAACTTTTATCCTGAATCTGCTAAAGATTTATCTGAAATGATCACACAATCTCAAAATAGTGGTGCAAAAGTAATACTTTTAGACTTAAGAAACAACCCTGGAGGATTACTAAGCTCCGTAATAGATGTAACTAGCCTATTCCTTGATAAAGGGATAGTTATGAAAGAAATAGATGGATATAACAGAGAGCAGATATGGAATATAAGAGATCTTAATTTAACAAAACATCTTGATATTCCAATTGTAATTTTAATAAACAACTACAGTGCTAGCGCAAGCGAAGTATTAGCTGGTGCCTTACAAGATTACAAAAGAGCTGTTATCGTAGGAGAAAAGTCATTTGGAAAAGGAAGTGTAGGATTAATGAGACCACTAAGCAATGGCGGCGGAATATCAATGACGATCGCTAAATGGTACACTCCTAACGGTAATATAATTCATGAACTAGGTGTTAAACCGGATGTTTTAATTCCTTCACAAGATCCTTCAGATACAACTGGCGTACAAACAGATGGTGTAAAAGAATATATTAGAAAAAACATATTAAACTAATATAAGATGAGTAAGTCTATAGCAACTAACAGAAATGCATTTCGAAATTACCATATAGGTGACAAATATGAATGTGGAATATCTTTATTGGGAAATGAAGTAAAATCAATAAAATCAAACAGAATAAACATTAACGGAAGTTACGTAGCATTTATTAGATCTGAGTTGTATTTAATAAATGCTCACATATCACCTCTAGCTAATGGAGAATTGTTTGATCCTACAAGATCTAGAACATTATTATTAAATAAAAAAGAAATATTAAAAATAAAACAACAATTAGATACAAAAGGATACACTGCTGTTCCGTTAAGCGTATATTTAAAAAAATCACTTGTTAAAATAGAGATTGGACTAGGTAAAGGTAAGAAATTACACGATAAAAGACGATCAATTATCGAAAGAGATAGACAAAGACAAGCTGCGAGAGAACTAAAGAGAAAAAACACCTAATATAAACACAAAAGGCCTGTTTAAAGGAGATCAACTGCCAGCAGATCAATTTAACAGACCATTTGTATATAATTTTTATTGTATTGTATTAATTTTAAGACTTTCGCCTGGTTTTAAAGCGACTCGCCTTACACTTATGCCAAATTTAAGCAACCAATAGTTCAAAGTAGCTTTACCAACACCTAATTCATTAGCAGCACCAGTTAATCCCAAGTTAGTAACTAGCTCAGGCAATGCCTCTTCAAGGGGTTTACTTAGCCCTTCTTCTATTTTAATCATTTTTTTGCTTTTCTTTAACATAGTTCAAATATATTAATACCCCCAATACGTACAGTCAATAACTTTTTGTACTTATTTTAAATTAATTTAATTTAGTTCATTTTAGATTAATTTTATTCTAATTGTTTCAATTTATTTCAATTTATTTCAATTCTCCTTCATAAATTTTGTAAAATAATTTTAGAAAATGGTTACGTAGAGCTAGATTCGTGTAAAAGAAAGTACGAATTTGTTTTTGAATTTGGTGTGATTTGGTATTTTGAAAGGTGTGACTTTATAAATATTTTGTTAGGTAATGTTTAAATGAATTTAAATAAATTTTTATATACTCTCCCCTGCTGAAATTTGCAGGGTTTGTATGAATCTAATACAAAACTATAGATTTGTAATTAAATGGGGCTTAAAATCGATATTTCAAAATTCTACGCAATTCAATATAATATATTTTTAATTACATGCCCGCGTAGCTCAGTGGATAGAGCATTGGGTTTCTAACCCATGTGTCGAAGGTTCGAATCCTTCCGCGGGTGTATCTGTATATGTTCAGTGAATAGATTATGAATGTTTTAATTATAGGTGAAGGTGGAAGAGAAAGCGCTATCCTTCATCAAACTCTTCTTTCTCCAAAAGTATCTAAAGTATTCATTGCTCCTGGAAATGGAGGAACTTCAGAATTATGCACAAATGTTAACATTCCTTCGGATAACATTTCAGAATTAGCAAAATTTGCTGTAGATAATAAAATTGATTTAACTATTGTTGGACCTGAAATTCCTTTAAGTTTAGGCATTGTAAATCTATTTCAATCAAAAGGTTTGAACATTTTTGGTCCATCTAAAAATGCTTCAAGAATTGAAAGTAGCAAAATTTTCGCAAAAAACTTGATGAAAGAATTCAATATTCCTACAGCTAAGTTCGAGGTTTTTGAAAATGAAATCTCTGCCATTAATTTCTTGAATAAAACTGAATTTCCAATAGTTATTAAAGCAGACGGATTAGCTGCAGGTAAAGGTGTATATATAGCTGATAATTTAGATGATGCTAAAATTGCAATTAAGGATTTAATGAATTCTCAAATTTTTGGAAACTCTGGAAAAAAAATAGTTATAGAAGAATTTTTATCAGGTTCTGAATTTAGTGTTTTCGCATTCACAAACGGTAATGATATAAAAGTACTTTTGTCAGCTTGCGATTATAAAAAAGCATATGATGAAGATAAAGGCCCAAACACTGGTGGAATGGGAAGCTTCTCACCTGCCCCACAATTAAATAAAAAGAATATTAATTTTATTAGCTCAAAAATAATAAAACCTACCCTGGATGCTTTAAGAACTAAAAACAGTAAATTTGTTGGAGTATTATATTGTGGATTGATTTTAACTGACAAAGGGATATTTGTAATTGAATTTAACTGCAGACTAGGAGATCCTGAAACCCAAGTATTGTTACCTACAATTAATTTTGATTTAATTGAATTAATAGAATCTTGTGTAGATACAAATAATAAAAATATATTTAAACCTACAATTAATAAAAAAGCAGTTGGTGTTGTTTTAGCATCTGAAGGATATCCCAACAAGTATGAAAGTAATAAAGAATTAAGTATAAATTATTCATTTAATAATAATGATTCATATATATTTCATGCAGGGACAAAAAAAAATGGGAAAAACCTAGTTACTTCTGGTGGAAGAGTATTGACAGTAGTTGGTACTGGAAATAGCATAAATGAAGCAAGAAATTTAGCATATAACATATGTGAAAAAGTAAATTTTGATAATAAATTTTTTAGAAAAGACATAGCAAAAAATATACAGGAGTAAAAAATGGACAAAGTTTCAATAATAATAGGAAGTAAATCTGATGCTGAAATAATGGATAAAACAAAAGAAATATTAGAAGAATTAGAAATACCATACGAGTTCAACGTGATATCTGCTCACAGAGATCTTGAAAAACTAAGAGATTACGTATCAATGGCTGACAGTAAAAATATCAAAGTTTTTATAACAGCTGCTGGCGGCGCAGCTGCACTTCCCGGTGTAGTAGCTGCAATGACAAATTTACCTGTAATTGGAGTACCAATAGGTTCAAGTTCATTAAAAGGAATTGATGCTCTTATGTCAATTGTACAAATGCCTCCTGGAATTCCAGTCGGGACTGTTGCCTTAGATAGTTGGGGTGCAAGAAATTCTGCCATATACGCGGCTTCAATTTTAGCTTTATCTAATCCTAAAATTAACGAAAATATTTCAAAATATAAAAACAAATTAAAGCAAAAATAAATGATTTCTAGATACACATTACCTGAAATGGAAAAAGTTTGGTCTGATTCAAACAAGTATGATAATTGGCTAAAAGTAGAAATTGCTGTATGTTGGGCATTGAAGGAAGTAGGAACTATTCCTCAAGAAGACTTCAATAAAATAGAAAAATCAAATTACGACTACGATCGTTTGAATGAAATTCTAGAAGATACAAAGCATGACATGACAGCATTCCTGTTATCTATTACAGAAAAAATGGGGAATGAAGGAAGGTGGATTCATTTTGGGTTAACCACAAGTGATGTTTGGGATACAGCCACAAGCATGCAAATTGTTCAAGCCGCTAATATTATACTTGACCAAATTAAAAACCTTAAAAAATTACTTGCTAATCTATCAGTAAAATATAAAGATACAGTAATGATGGGAAGAACGCATGGGATTCATGCAGAACCAATAACTTTAGGGTTGAAATTATTATTGTGGACTGAAGAAATAGGAAGAGCTGAGAAAAGACTTGAAAATTCAATATCACAAATAAATTTTGGTAAAATTTCAGGTCCGGTTGGAACAAATGCCTCTGTTAGCCCTGAGGTTGAAAAATTAACATGTGATAAATTGGGACTAAATGTAGCTCCAGTATCAAATCAAATTATCCAGCGTGATAGATATGCAGATTTTATGACTACCTTAGCAATATGTGGAGGTTCGTTAGAAAAATTCGCAACTGAGATTCGGTCTTTACAAAGAACAGAAATAGGTGAATTACAAGAACCTTTTGGAGACCTTCAAACAGGCTCTTCATCTATGCCTCACAAAAAAAATCCTGACATAACCGAAAGAATTTGTGGACTTTCTAGAGTGTTAAGAGGAAATGCATTAGTATCATTAGAAAATATATCACTTTGGGGAGAAAGAGATATCAGTCATTCTTCTGCTGAAAGAATAACATTACCCGATTCTTGTTTTACTATCAATTATATGCTTTTCAAATTTACTGAGATCATGACAGGATTAATAGTTAACGAAGATAAAATGATAGATAATATAAATTTATCTAGAGGCTTAATATATTCTCAACGATTAATGCTTACTCTTATTTCTAAAGGTATGACTCGTGATACTGCTTATAGAATAGTTCAAAAAAATTCTAATGATGCTTGGAACAATAAAATTGAATTAAAAAAATTAATATCTGAAAATGCCGAGGTTAATAAAACTTTATCAAATCAGGAAATTGAAGAGGTTTTTGATATTAATTATTATCTAAAAAATATAAATTACAAATTTGAAAATTCAAAATTAATAAAGGAAATATAATGAGTGACTCAATTAACCCAGTTATAAAAACAAATCTAGGAAATATGTGGCATCAAGGAAAAGTAAGAGATACTTACGAAATAGACGATAGTCATTTGTTAATGATTTCCTCTGATAGGATTTCAGCTTTTGATGTGGTTTTGAATGACCCAATTCCTGGTAAAGGAATCATACTTACTGAGTTATCAAAATTTTGGTTCCATAAATTATCTGATATAGTAAATAACCATTATGAAAGAGATCCCAATCAAAATGATAGAGAAAATATTTCCGCAGATGAAATAAGTAGAGGTATCATAGTAAAAAAAGCCGAAAGAATAGACATTGAATGTGTTGTTAGAGGATATTTAGCTGGGAGTGGTTGGAAAGAATACCAAGATAGTCAAAGCGTATGTGGAATTAAATTAGAAGAAGGTCTTACTAATAGTTCCAAACTTAGCGAACCAATATTTACACCATCTACAAAAGAAGATGAAGGTCACGATGAAAATATATCTTTTGAAGTTATGAGTGATATGGTTGGGAGAGATTTATCAGAAAAATTAAAAGATATATCGCTTAATTTATATAAAACAGCATCAGAATACGCTCTTACAAAAAATATAATTATTGCTGACACAAAATTTGAGTTCGGAATAATTAATGAAAAAATCACATTGATTGACGAAGTTCTTACACCTGATTCAAGTAGATTTTGGGATATAGATGATTATCAACCTGGAAAGTCTCAAGACAGTTATGATAAGCAAATAGTTAGAGATTGGCTAGAAACAACTGACTGGGACAAAGAACCTCCTTCCCCTGATCTACCTAAAGAAATAATGAACAAAACATACGAAAGATACAAATCTGCTCTGGAAAAATTAACAAGTTAATAATAAGGGGTTATCTTGAATAAAAATCAAAAAAAATATGACAAAAATATAAAAAAAAGAATAAGTAGAGAAAAAAAGAAAAAATCAAAATTACTTAGAAAATATTTAGCTTTTTCTAGTATTGGATTAATTGGTTTCTTATTTATTTTAGGATTAGTTCTTCCCGGACTTCCTATACAATTTTGGAATAATGATATACCTGATGGTAATTGGAGAAAAGTTGCTGATATGGGTTGGGGAATTTTGCCAAATATTAATGTTGCTCATGATCCTTATACTAGTAAACCAGCAACCTCTGGTCCGTTTCTTGATGAAAAATGGGGGTGTCCTATTCGTTGGGGCTTTCATGAAGACCAAAGTACTGATGAGTGCTTACTTAGCAATTTAGCTAGAGGTGGTGTGAATATTCAATTTGATTGTAACAAAAGTGATGAAGGTTGCGAAGATTTAGTAAATAACCTGAAAAATTCTTTTATAGGAGCAAACGAAAGTGAAATAGTTGTAATTCCTTACTCAGGACTTAATAAAAAGATCACACTAACTGCTTGGAATTATATCGATGAATTTGATGAATTTGATAAAGCACGAATAAGCCAATTTCTTGAAGTATTTTTAAACAACCCTACCCTCGCTCCATTTTATGAAAAAAAAGGATACCTAGATTAATATGAAAAATTACAGTGTAAACATAAAAATAACACCTAAAAAAGCTGTTAATGATCCTAGAGGAACTCAGGTGATGAATGGATTGAAAAACTTAGGATATGATAACTTAAATCAAGTTTCTGTTGGTAAATATATAGTCATTTCAATAAATGCTAAAAACGAACAAAATTGTGAAGAAATGATAGCTCAAGCCTGCGAAGATTTTATTGCAAATCCGTTAATCGAAGAATATGAAATTGAAATTTCTGAAAACAAACAATGATCGATGAACTATCTCACCAAATATCTAAAATAAAAAGAATACATTTTGCAAACTTACCTACCCCATTAGAAAAGTGTGACAATCTTTCAAAACACTTGAAAGTAAAAGAGATTTTTATAAAAAGAGATGACTTAACCGGACTTGCGTTTGGTGGCAATAAAGTAAGGCATCTTGAATTCAGATTTGGGCATATCTTAAATAATGGATTTAATCATATTGTAAACGCAAATATGGGAATATCAAATAATGCTAGGTTATGGTCAGCTGCATCTGTAATTAACAACATACCCCTAACTCTTATAATGAGTAATGAATTAAACACAGAATTACAAGGAAATCATCTACTTAATTATTTAATGGATGTTGAAATTATTTATTCAGAAACACAAAATGAAGCAATTTTACAAAATGAAGCAATAAAATTCGGAAAAAAATTAAAATCTGAAGGTTATAAACCTTATGTTACAGTACTAGAACCTTTCAATGAAATTGCTGCTGTACTGTCCTATATAAATACTGCTATAGAATTAAACAAACAATTTACAGATTTAGGCTTGAAAAACATTCATATTTTTCAAGCATCAGGGTCCTCCTATCTTGGGATGTGTTTAGCAAAAAAAATTCTTAATTTAAAAAATTGGCAAATCACAGGTGTTGGACCTAGACTTCAACCCAGAATGCGTGATATTAGAGGTATAACTAATAAGACCCTTAATATGTTTGAGGAAAAATTTGTTAATAAATTAAATTTTGAATATATTGATTATAATGAATTAAATTGGGATTTAAGATTTTATGGAAACGGGTACGGGCAATCAACTAAAGAAAGTATAGAATCCATCAAATTACTAGCTGAACTTGAAGCAATATTCTTAGATCCTGTTTATACCTCAAAAGCGATGTCTGCACTTATTCATTACGCTCAAAACCAAAAAATCAAAAAAGATGCTAGTGTGGTATTTATACATAGTGGTGGGTTGCCTAATGTATTCACTTATAATGATGAGTATATTAAAAATTAATTGTTACTCTATTTGATATGTTTAATTAATTTTTCTAAGAAGTAAGAATTCTCATCTTCTGTCCCAATAGAAACTCTGAAACAGTTTTTCAAATCTTCAGAAGGGAATAATCTGACAAACACACCTTCTTTAATTAAATTGATATTCAATTCATTTACATCTGACCCAATAACTTTACACAATACAAAATTTGCACTAGACGGATACACTTTCAAATTTGTCATTTTATTAAGTTTATCTACCAATTCATCTCGATGTGCATTTATTGTATCTATTCTCTTCATAAGATCATTGGAATGGTTCAATGAAATAATCAGAGATTGCTCTGCAATATTAGAAACATTATAAGGATTTTTAACTGCCATAGTTAATTCGGCTAATTTAGATGACATTAAGCCATAACCTATTCTTAAGCCTGCTAGTCCAGCCCATTTACTCATTGTTCTAAGTATAATTAAATTTTCATGTTCTCTTACTAAATTTGAATATGTTTTTTTTGAAAACTCAAAATATGCTTCATCAATAACTAATATTTTGTTGAGACTTAATAAAAATTCCACATCTTGATATGAGCATTCGTTACCCGTAGGATTATTAGGCGAAGCTAAAAATAATATTTTTGTTTTATCATTAATTTTCTTTTTAATATTTTGATGATCTAATTCAAAATTTTTACCTCTAGGTACAGGTACAATTTTAGCACCCGCTAATTGAGCTCTAACTGAATACATACCAAAAGTTGGAGTAAAGTCTAACACTTCATCACCAGGTGTAACAAATATTCTAAACAGTAAATCTATTAATTCATCACTTCCGCAACTTACAACAATATTATCAATATCTAAATCTGTATAATTTGATAATGATTTCCTAGAGTTTAGATACTCGTCATCAGGATAAGTGTGAATTGGAACGTTAGAAATATTTTCAATAACTTTAGGATGAGGACCATAAGAATTTTCATTCCCATTCAATTTAACAATTTTTTCTGATTTAATAGAATATTTTTTTATTAATGACTCGTTTGATGGCATACTGTCATAGGTTGTAAATTTCTCGTATTGAGAGTTCATCAACTTTTTGATTTCGGTATATTTCATCTCATTATCTATATTAATATAATATTTTAGTTAATATAAATCTTTTGCAATTTTTTCTATAGTTGTTTTTGTGTCATTAATATAAAAATCTAAAGTATTTTCAGGAATTCTTTGTATGAGTTCATTAATATTTTTATCAACATTTTGTATAAAATCATTATGCAAATCTAAAATATCTTGCGATTTATATGTTTTTGATAATCTGTTAGCCATAAATTCTAATCTCTCCCAAGGGTTATTTTTAAAATTATGATTCAAATCTACTATGAAATTAATCCATCTTTCTAAATCTTTTAAATTTATATTATTTGGTAAATTAATTTTATCTAATATAATTTTATTAAAGTAAGAATATATATTAACTGAATCAGAAGATAATATAGTATCTAGATATATTTGAAGAGCTCTATCTAAAAACAAAGCTTGATAAAAATCAGGAAATAAATCTTTATTCATAAATATTTTTCTAAATACATTAATAGTCCAATTTTCATCAGCAATCAAATGTGACACATATCCTATCACATAATATTTGGTTTCATTGTTGTTAGATTGTAATGTTATATATTTATTATTTGTAATGAAATTTTTAATTCCATCACCTTTCTCGCCATTTATCAAATCAAAATAATGATATTCAATTCTTGGAGTTTTAGTTATAACACGTATGTCAGGCGAAATAGATCCCAAAAGTAAATAACTCTTATATTGTTCAGATTTGTCAAATGACAAATCATGAACTAAATACATATGTGATGTGGGATTAGGCATAATTTATTCAATATAATGAATGGTTTTGATAAGAAATTAGTTTCTCATTAAAGATATCTTTAGTCAAGAATCGATGATAATATTCAATAAATCTATTTTAATATAACTAATATGATTAATTATATTTTATCTGAAAAATTACAAAAGACTATCGTTAGTAGCAATATTAGCAAAAGTGATGAAATTTCAACATTTATTGATGAAATTTTGCAAGCAGGCAATTCTAAGTACAAACTAGATCACAGTGAATATATTGACTGGATAAAATCTCCTGAATTTATGCTAAATCAAATTGAAGGAATAAATCACTTTGTAACTAAAACAAAAAATTACAAACGATTTATTTTTATAGGAATGGGTGCCAGTACAATTATCCCAAAACTAATGTCGTCCAACAGTAATTTTATTTTTTTAGACGGATCTGAGACTAATATAAAAGAAACATTAATTAAGGATTATGAAAACAGCTTGGTTTTTATTATTTCAAAGACAGGAAAAACCCTGGAAACAAAAACGATGATGAATCAATACATTCAGCTAATATCTGATCTTAAAAAAGGATACAAATATCAAGAAAACATGGTAGCGATTACAGATCACGGATCAGAATTATACGAATTCGCAATAGAGAATAATTTTATGGAAGTTTTTTCTAATCTGAAAAATACTTCAGGAAGATTTTCCCCTATTTCATTCTCAGGCTTAATTCCTGCAGCTATTTCAGGAATTGATATTAAAAAATTATTAGAAAATATTATTAAATTTAAAAAAGACCTGGAACACAATAAAGATACTCGAAAAAAAACAATTATACTAATTGATACAATTCATAAAGTTCTTACTGAAAACATAAATATATTCAGATTGATTTCAAAAAACAAAAATGATCCCAAAATAATTTGGGGTCAACAAATGATATCTGAATCATTAGCAAAAAACAAAAATTTTATAATACCTATTTTAGGTGAATACAATAACAGTACAAAATTTACTGGCAATTTGGATATTATTTTTGATAGTAAGATGTCACAGCCTAAAGGTTCAGAAAACACTAATAATATTGTTTTTGAAGATGTAAGTCCAAACTCTAAATATTATGGATCGTTTGTTTATTCTATTATGATAATTATTAGCGCACTATCATATATTGAAAATAAAAATCCCTATACTCAACCTAATGTGGAAAAAACTAAAAACTATCTTATTGATACAAAATTACCTCCGTATACATTTAATAGAATTAATAATATATCTAATATTAAATATGCTTCATTTTTATTCTTTACAAAGAATAAAAATCTTCTTAGTAAAAATATTAATGAAATTAAAGCATTTATGAATTCTATAAATATACCAATATTTATAGACATTGCTCCTGGATATTTACATACAACTGGTGAGTTACATAAAAATAAATCTGATGCAATTCATTTTCTAGTTCACGAAGAATTTTCTGAAAAAATAAATGAACTGAATTTAAATGATATATTAGTAAAACAAATAAATGCTGAGATTAAAATATTTTCTGAAAACAAATCTAAATTTGTATATGCAAACTCAAATAAATTAATGCACATAACTAAAGATATATTTAAAGGAAAACTGTGATGGATATTTCTATGCTTATTATTAATTACTTTCTATTAATATTACTAATTATTTTAATCTATGCGATTGTAAAACATTACAAAAATAAAACACACAATTTAGAAATTTCATTGGCTAAAATTAAATCAGAAAAAATAAGCCAAAGTACAAAATATGGTCAAATTAGCGAAGAATTTTTTCCTCTAGAACAAAGTTATCCTTATAATTCTCAAAATTTCAAATTTCTAGGTGACCCTATAGATGGGATACAATTTAACGAAAATGAAATAATTCTTATTGAATTTAAAACTAATAAAAGTCAATTATCTCAAAAACAAAGAATAATTAGAGATTTAGTAAAAAATAAAAAAGTTAGCTTCGAATTGATTGAGGCTAAATTATGATTATTTACTGAACAGTAACTTCACCTATCATTCCTAACGTCTCGTGAGGTACACAATAAAGCTTATATGTACCAGGGGTTTCAAACGTTACAGTAAATTCAAAACTCTCTCCACCGTCTGCTGTTTCATAAATATCTAACTCATCAATTGTGAAAGTATGAAATTCAGATTCTGAAGTTATCTTAAATGTTATTTTTTCCCCTACCGCAAAAGTTAGGTTAGCAGGCTCATAGACATAATTATCAGTTCCGTCTAACATTTTAACTTCAACCAATTTGCCTTGTTCAGCACTGGCTGTAGCAGAAAGTTCTTTTTCAGTTTTAAGGTCCTCAGCAACTTTTGGAGGCGCAGGAGGACTTGCTATTTCATCAGATGTATCAGTAGTTGATTCTGAAGATGAACAAGCAATAAACAGAACTGAAAATATTAAAGTAAAAATTATTAATTTTGCTTTCATAATTAACCTTTAAAAAACTTGTTAGTGAAAATTGTCACTAATAAATTATACCATTAATTATTTTTTAATACATCTCTTTTTAAACGAGTTGTTAGTTGAGAATAAAAATCAGATTCCGGGTTTAATCTTATAAATTTTGTTAAACTTTTACTAATCTCAACATCAATTTTATCAGTTGATCCCAGTACTACTTCATCAAATCCATCTGCACTAACAACCGCTTTGTTGGGGCTCGTAATATTAATTGAAATTTTAGAATGGCTGGGGACAACTACACCAACATCCAAGCTCATATGTGGAGCAATAGGCTGAATAAGCATTAATTTTTGTTCAGGAGTAATAATAGGGCCACCAGCAGCTAACGAATATCCTGTACTGCCAGAAGGAGAAGAAATAATAATTCCATCTGCTCTGTATTGTGCCATCTGAGCAGAGTCTACATATACATCAATATCCATTAATCTAGAAACAGATTGGTGACCTAATACAATATCATTGAGTGCGTTAAGTTCAAATTGTTTATTATTAGAAACCCCTTTGGCACTAATCATTATTCTTTCTTCAATTCTCATTTTAGAGAAATTAGCTAATACTTCTTTTATAGTATTAATAGCATGTTCGTAAGGTATCTCTGTCATAAACCCTACTCTACCTAAATTAATTCCAAGAATAGGGATATCATGGCCTATCGTAGATCTTGCCACTCGTAAAATAGTACCATCACCTCCAAGTGTGATAAGCACGTCTGTTTTGGCAAAAGATTTGGCATATGAGTCAATTTCATCAACATCAGAAATCCAAACGTCATGATCTTTTTTCAATGATAATTCAAGATCATTGGCAAGTGTCAAAGATTTTTGTATTCCAACTTTAGAAATTATTCCAATATGCATTTTATAAATTAATTAATTACTGAACTTATTGCATCATAACAAAAATTATAAATAGGATCAGGGTAAAAACCAAATGCTAATACAATTATAAGTAAAATCAATCCGAAAATTGAAAAATTGGTATTAGAATTTTCAATTTTAAGATTATCTTCATTTGAAACTAAATATAAATGTTTAATAACTCTTAAGTAATAATAAGAAGAAATAACACTATTGATTAAAGCAATAATTATTAACCAGGAATAACCTGCGCTTATTCCTGAACTAAACAAAAATAATTTAGTTATAAATCCAATAGTAGGAGGAATTCCTATTAAAGAAAGCATAGCTGTCGAAAGCACTAATGAATTAACAATTTGAATTCTTCCATAACCAGAAAAATCATTAAAGTTATATGTGTCCCTGTTTTGTTGCATACTGATAATAGAATAAAAAGCAGAAATATTAGTAAACATATATCCTAAAACATATGCTACTAATACAGATGATACATATGTTGCATCTGATACAGTTTTGGAGCTTATGATAGATACAATACCAATCAGTAAATAACCTGCTTGTGCAATCGAACTATATCCTAACATTCTTTTTATACTTGTTTGACGGATAGCTAGTATATTTCCTATAAACATAGTAAATACAGACATAATAGCCAAAGACATTCCTATATCAGGCCAGTTTAATGTATTGTTCCATGTATCGTTTGAGACATCTTTGACATCAAAAATGCTTAATAATATTCTAAGTAATATTGCTAAACCTGCAGATTTACTTGCTACGGACAAGAACATTGTAATTGGAGTTGGGGCACCTTCATATACATCTGGGATCCATGAATGAAAAGGGAAAACTCCCAGTTTAAATAGAAGTCCAATGAAAATAAAAATCATGGATATGATAATAACTATATTTGAAATATCCAAGAAAGTTATTGGGGTATATATATCTGACGGCATATCGACCTGTGAGTATGTCAGTCCTTGAAAAATATTACCATAATGTATATTTATACCAATATCAGTTGCGCTTGAAATAAAGGTTGTTCCAGTAAGAGCATATATATAAACAGCTCCAAGTAAAAAAAATGATGTACTAACGGCACTTAAGATTAAATATTTAATGGCAGATTCTTTAGACAAATAAGATTTTCCTAAAGATACTAATCCAATTAAAGGTAATGTTGTTAGTTCTAATGCAACGTAGGCCGTTATCATTTCATTAGATCTTGCTAAAAGCATCATTCCAGATGTCGAGTAAAATAACATTCCATAAAATTCTGATTTGTAATTTGTAATTTTATTTTTATAGACTTTTATTAGATTTAATGAAGCAATCAATGAGATCAAAAATATAACAGAAAATAAACTTTCAAGCTTATTAGAAACCAATGTACCATTGAAAATAGAAGAATAACTTGTTTCTAATTGATATGAATATATGTATATAAGAGCGAATTTTATGATTAAAGCAAGTGAAGCGCCAATAAGTGATATTATATGTGTAATATTATAAGACCTAGTGGT